>Ga0172371_10002784_pt1 | contig 27501 bp, 18 predicted proteins | sample Lak12m_FD_114543 | JGI IMG/M metagenome (GOLD analysis project Ga0172371, IMG submission 114543) | Freshwater microbial communities from Kabuno Bay, South-Kivu, Congo - kab_022012_12m | ecosystem: Environmental > Aquatic > Freshwater > Lake | place: Democratic Republic of the Congo: South-Kivu...
CTCGTGTGATAGCAGATGTCAGCGTTGTCTTGCCATGATCAATATGGCCAATTGTTCCAATATTAACATGCGGTTTGGTTCGTTCAAATTTTTGCTTAGCCATCTCAGTTTCCTCTTTAATTCATCTTTGAAAAACTAATAGTTATACAAATCCTTTGACCTTCTTTACGATTATATCTGCTATCTTGTCAGGCACTTCCTGATAGCATTCAAACCGCATTGTAAAACTCCCTCTACCCTGTGTTTTAGAGCGTAATTGTGTTGCATACCCAAACATCTGAGCAAGTGGTACACAAGCTTCAAGCTCTTGCATGCCACGCATACAGGAACTCATTCCAACTATTTTAGCTCTTTTACTATTAAGATCGTTAATTATGTCCCCCAAATACTCATCAGGAGCGACAACTGCCAGTTGCATAACAGGTTCCAACAGAGCCGGCTTCGCATTTAATGACGCACTACGTATTGCAACACTCGTGGCATAAGAAAAAGCTTGGGGGGTAGACTCTCCCTCATGATAAGAACCTCCAACCAAAAGTAGCGACACATCAACAACAGGAAACCCCAACAATGTTCCTGAGCTTAAAGCATCCATGGCCGTATTTTCAATAACCTTTACCAACTCACCAGGTATATCTTGTTCAGAAACAAGAGATAAAAATGTATTCCCCGTTCCTCTTGCTAGTGGCTCTATCTCAAAGATAACATGGGCATATTGTGATTTAGAAGCACCATGAGTATCGCACAATCCTTCTCCAATGCCCTTAACACCAATTGTTTCCTTGTAAGAAACTTGCGGATTACCAATATTTGCTTCAATTTTAAAATCACGTGTCAAGCGATCAACGATAATCTCGAGATGTAATTCTCCCATCCCGCCTATTAGCATTTGACCGGTTTCTTCGTTTACTGAAACCTTAAAGGACGGATCTTCCAATGCAATTTTAGCCAAACAACTAGTAAGCTTATTTTGATCAGATTTAGTCTTTGACTCTATGGCTACACTTATAACAGGCTCAGGAAATTCTATCTTTTCAAGCACAACATTAAAATCCTTCGCGCACAGGGTGTCCCCCGTACGAGAAAACTTTAACCCCACCAAAGCAACAATATCTCCTACGCACGCTTCTTTTACTTCTTCACGCTTATTAGCGTGCATTTTTAAAATTTTTGAAATTTTTTCCTGCTTGGCATTACATGAATTAAATATTCGATCTCCTACTTTTACCACTCCAGAATAGACTCTTATGAATGCCAGATTGTCAACAAACGAATCAGAAACAATCTTAAAAACCAATGCACAAAATGGTTTATTCTTTTGAGTATCAATAATAACATCATTACCGTTTACATTATGCGCACTTATAGGCGGGACATCCAGAGGCGATGGCAAATACCAAACCACAGAATCAAGGACTGGCTGTACACCTTTGTTCTTCAGCGAACTACCACACAATACAGGCACGGCTTGATGAGACAAGGTAGCCTTCCTAATAGCACGCCTAATATCAACGTTTTCAACCTTAATTTCATTAACGAATTTTTCCATGACTCCCTCATCGAAGTCGGCAAGCTTCTCGATAAGAGCCATACGTGCAGCCGTAGAAAGTGAGACATATTCATGGGATATTGGCTTCTCTGTGATATCAAAACCACTGGAATCATCATCAAAATAGAGCATTTTTTCTTCTACAAGATCAATAACTCCGACAAATGACTCTTCTTTGCCAATTGGAATTTGCAAGGCTAGGGGAATGGCCCCTAATTTTTCCTCAATCATGCGGACACAACGCTCGAAATCTGCCCCTACACGATCCATTTTATTTACAAAAACAACTCTTGGAATCTTATATTTGTCAGCCTGCCTCCAAACAGTTTCTGATTGCGTTTCTACACCACCAACAGCACATAGTACACACACAGCTCCATCAAGTACCCTCAAACACCTCTCTACCTCAATCGTGAAATCAACATGCCCAGGTGTATCAATTATATTGATTTGGTATCCACGCCATAAGCAAGTAGTTGCAGCTGAGGTAATAGTTATTCCTCGTTCTTGCTCCTGTTCCATCCAGTCCATGATCGCAGTACCATCATGAACCTCGCCCATCTTATACGTACGCCCAGAATAAAACAGGATACGTTCAGTTGTAGTGGTCTTCCCCGCATCAATATGGGCCATAACACCAATATTGCGAAATTGGGAAAGATTTAACTCTGTATCCAAGGTCTTACCCTAAGTTATTATGAAATATAGGGGCTAGCAACTTAGCTTCCGACCAAGGTAAGATACAGCCACGACCACAATTTAATGCAGATGGCAACAGCTAGCCCAGCAAAAAAAGGTCTTTCGAATTAAAAAACTTCCAGGTTTATGAGTTATTCGCGGACAAGCAGAGTTAACTAACGCTCCTCCCTTAGATAGGAAGTTTGCAAATCTATTTTTAACATTAAAGCATGAAATACTTTTCCTAACGCTACTAAGCCACATCACCAACGATAGTGAGCAAAAGCCTTATTTGCATCAGCCATTTTATGAGTATCTTCACGTTTTTTTACAGCTGCACCGCGATTATTAAAAGCATCACCAATCTCAGCCGCCAACTTTTCTGCCATTGAATGCCCGGAACGTTTTTTCGCAAATGTCGTAATCCAACGCATAGCAAGTGCATTCCTTCGCTCAGGACGAACTTCAACAGGTACCTGATACGTTGCACCTCCTACTCGGCGAGACTTAACCTCTACTCGAGGCCTAACGGCTTCCATGGCCTTATCGAAAACATCAAGAGGATTTCCATCCCCATTTCTTTCTGCAATAATATCCATTGCACCGTAGAAAATACTACGAGCCACATTCTTTTTCCCATCCAACATGAGCTGATTGATGAACTTCGAAACCAACATACTTTTAAATCTTGCATCGACAGTTATTAGTCTCTTAGCAACACTCTTACGCCTTGGCATGACTACCCCTCTTTCAATCTTTTTTATAAGTGCACAATCTACTTCGGCCGCTTAGCACCGTATTTTGAACGACTTTGCTTACGATTGGCTACACCCAAAGTATCAAGCGTTCCACGTATAATATGGTAACGTACACCTGGCAAATCCTTTACTCGCCCCCCCCTGATCATCACTACAGAATGCTCTTGTAGGTTATGACCAACTCCTGGAATATAAGAAGTTACCTCCATGCCATTAGTCAATCTAACTCTCGCCACCTTTCTTAAGGCTGAATTAGGTTTTTTTGGCGTAGTCGTGTACACACGCACACACACCCCCCTCTTCTGGGGTGATCCTTTCAAGGCCGGGGTAGTCGATCTACCAGTTATTTTTTTACGACCTTGCCGTACCAATTGATTGATGGTTGGCATTGATTCGCTCCTATCTAAGATTATCAAATCACTGGGGAAGAGCCCCAAGTCTTTTCTATGTCAAAGGGGGAGTACTTACCCGAAGGCAATTCCCCTGTCAAGGGAATATATTACTCAACTGAAAATTGCTCATACTCCTTCCGCCCAGAACCGGCCGGGATAAGCCGCCCCATAATTACATTCTCCTTCAAGCCTGTCAAATCGTCAATTTTTCCAGCCATAGCAGCATTAGTCAACACTTTCGTTGTCTCTTGGAATGATGCAGCAGAAATAAAACTGTCAGTACTTAAGGATGCTTTCGTAACACCTAAAAGTAGTGGCTCCGCATAAGCCGGCTGCCCGCCCTCTTTCATAATCTTTTCATTTTCCTCTTGAAAACGAAACCTCTCAACCTGCTCCCCTAACATAAATATTGAATCACCGACTCCAGTAATAGTGACCCGACGTAACATTTGACGGACGATAACTTCTATGTGTTTATCATTAATTTTAACCCCTTGCAAACGATAAACCTCTTGTATTTCGTTTACCAAAAACTTTGCCAACTCCTTTACGCCTAAAACCTTAAGAATATCATTGGGGGCTGGAGATCCATCCATTAACGGCTCACCAGCCTTAACGTAATCTCCTTCATGCACACTAATGTGTTTTCCCTTTTGTATGGCGTACTCACGAGGCTCACCAATTTCAGGCGTAACAACAACTCGCTTCTTCCCCTTGGTATCCTTACCATAGCTTACTTGCCCATCTATTTCAGAAATTATCGCATACTCTTTTGGCATCCTAACCTCAAATAGCTCGGCCACACGAGGTAAACCACCTGTAATATCCTTAGTTTTGGTCGTTTCTCTAGGAATCTTGCCAAGAACAGTACCTGGACCAATCTCCTGTCCTTCATGAACACTAACGAGAGTGCCAACAGACAATGAATAACGTGCGATAGTTCCTGTCTTAGGAAGCTTAACTCCACGCCCATCTTTATCTTTAAGTGAAATACGAGGATTTAAGTTACTTTGTCGGGACTGAATAATTGCGAAACTTGACTTTCCAGTTATAGGATCAAGCTTTTCTTGCATCGTAACACCTTCCTGGATATCGCCAAACTTAACAATTCCACCAACCTCACAAACTATAGGAATTGTATAGGGATCCCACTCAGCAATAAGTGTGTCCGCCGGCACCTCATCTCCATCCTTAAAATGTAATTGCGCACCATAATTAACGGGATACCGCTCTCGCTCCCGTTCCATGGGCCCAAAAATACTTATTTCGCCGTTACGGTTCATGACTACTAAGTTTCCATCTAGGCCTGCCACGGTATGAAGCCCTTGCAACTTAATAATCCCACCATGCTTAGTTCTAACCTCAGCAACTTCAGCGCTTCTGCTGGCAGTTCCTCCAATATGAAAGGTACGCATCGTTAGCTGTGTCCCTGGTTCCCCAATGGATTGAGCAGCAATAATTCCAACAGCTTCTCCCTGATTAACCATATGCCCACGGCCAAGATCACGACCGTAACACTTTGCACAGACACCACGCTTAGCTTGACACGTTAAAACTGAGCGAATTTTTACCCTGTCGATACCAGCCTTATCAATCAAGTCGACCTCAGCTTCAGTTATTTCTTGATTGGCCTGAACCAACACTACATTAGAGTAAGGATCAAGGATATCATCTAGGGCAACACGGCCTAAAATTCTGTCCCCGACGTGCTGTATAACTTCCCCCCCTTCCATAAGAGGTTCAGCTTCAATTCCATCAAGAGTTCCACAATCACTTTCGATAATCGTAGAATCTTGGGCAACATCGACAAGTCTACGTGTCAAATAGCCAGAATTTGCTGTTTTAAGTGCGGTATCGGCTAACCCTTTACGAGCACCATGGGTTGAAATGAAATACTCTAAGACATTTAGGCCTTCACGAAAGTTGGCCTTAATGGGCGATTCAATGATTGCTCCGGAAGGCTTAGCCATCAAACCACGCATTCCAGCTAATTGCCGAATTTGATCTTTGGAACCTCTCGCCCCAGAATCCGCCATAACAAAAATTGAGTTAAAGCTTGGCGTTTCAATCAACTGATTTTTATCATCACGTACATATTCAACACTTAATTCTTTCATCATTTCTTGAGCAACATCATCTGTAGTCCGTGACCAAATATCCACTATCTTATTATACTTCTCGCCAGAGGTAACAAGACCATCCGCATATTGCCGTTCAACGTCCAAAACGAAATTCGTAGCTTTTGCAATCAAATCTTCCTTATTAACAGGAATTTTCATATCATTAATACATATAGAGATAGCAGACGAGGTAGCGAATTCATACCCCATATCTTTCAATCGATCTGCCAACAATACCGTATCCTTAGTCCCAGCATGCCGATACGTATAATCGATTAATTTAGCCAATTCCTTCTTTGTTAAAACCTTATTAACCTGCGAGAACGGGACGGAACTAGGAAGCAATTCAGAAAGCAGTATCCGACCAATAGTAGTTTCAACGTATTGCCCATCAATGCGAACCTTAATTTTGGCTTGCATATTTAAAAAATGGTGATCGAATGCTATTCTGGCTTCAACAGGACTGGAAAAAAGAAGCCCTTCTCCCTTTGCTAAGGGACGGATTCTACTAAGATAATATAATCCCAACACAATGTCTTGAGACGGTACAATAACAGGTTCCCCATTTGCTGGAGAAAGAATGTTGTTGGTTGACATCATCAATACTCTTGCTTCCAGTTGCGCCTCAACTGTGAGTGGCACATGCACAGCCATTTGATCGCCATCGAAGTCAGCGTTGAAAGCCGAACAAACCAAGGGATGCAACTGAATAGCCTTTCCTTCAATCAATATCGGCTCAAAGGCCTGCATTCCAAGACGATGAAGAGTCGGCGCTCGATTAAGAATTACGGGGAACTCACTGACAACTTCATCAAGAACATCCCAAACCTCTTTCACCCCCTTCTCAACCATTTTTCTTGCGCTTTTAATTGTTGTTACATAGCCATGTTGTTCTAACTTGTTATAGATAAACGGCTTAAAAAGTTCTAACGCCATTTTCTTAGGTAATCCACATTGATGCAAACGTAAATACGGACCAACAACGATGACTGTACGTCCAGAGTAATCAACGCGTTTGCCAAGTAGATTTTGCCTAAATCGGCCTTGCTTTCCTTTAAGCATGTCACTTAACGACTTAAGTGGCCTTTTGTTTGATCCAGTTATCACCTTGCCACGACGACCATTATCAAATAATACGTCAACAGCTTCTTGCAGCATCCTTTTTTCATTTCGGATTATTATTTCAGGAGCATCAAGTTCAAGCAGTCGTTTCAACCTATTATTCCGATTAATAACACGTCGATAAAGATCATTAAGATCAGATGTTGCAAAACGACCACCTTCAAGAGGAACCAAAGGTCTAAGATCTGGTGGCAACACAGGAATAACATCAAGTATCATCCATTCCGGTCGATTTTCAGAATCACGAAAAGCTTCAACAACATTAAGCCGTTTAGCTAACTTTTTTCGTTTAGCATCTGAGCCAGTAGACTTCATTTCTTCACGCAAAACGCGTGACAACATATCCAAATCCTGATTATGAAGCATATCCTTGATTGCTGAAGCGCCAATTCCCACAGCAAACTTGTCTCCAAAATCAGCCCTTGCTTGACGATACATCTCCTCATTAAACAATGTACCAACAGCCAACGAAGGCTCATCTGACCGCACGACAACATAGGAATCGAAATAAAGTACCTTTTCTAACTCCTTCAAAGTCATATCAAGCATATTACCAATCTTACTTGGAAGACTCTTCAAAAACCAAATATGAGCTACAGGTGCAGCTAATTTTATATGGCCAAGTCGTTCACGTCGTACTTTTGATTGAATGACTTCAACACCACATTTTTCGCATACCACACCGCGATGTTTCATTCTTTTATATTTACCACAATTACACTCGTAATCTTTAACGGGACCAAATATTTTAGCGCAAAAAAGGCCATCCCGTTCTGGTTTAAATGTTCGGTAATTGATAGTCTCGGGTTTTAGGACTTCACCATGCGACCAATCCATAATTTTTTCTGGCGATGCAATTGATATTCTAACCGAATTAAACTTTACCGGCGCCTTTGCTTTAGAAAAAAAACTAAACAGTTCGTCCACGGTACACTCCTATTTCTCTATATGAATGTTCGATCAAGCCAAACATTTAAAAAAGGAACTTTATTTATGTAAACACAATGGCATAAATCTTTTAAATCAAAAAGCTAAGAAGTTTATTCATCAATTAACTCCATATCTAGACACAGCCCTTGAAGTTCTTTAACCAATACGTAAAACGACTCTGGAAGGCCCGCTTCAAGAAAGTTATTCCCTTTGACGATTTTTTCATACATCTTTGTCCTTCCGCCCACATCATCAGATTTTACTGTCAGGAATTCTTGCAAGGTGTAGGCTGCGCCGTAAGCTTCCATCGCCCAAACCTCCATCTCCCCAAGTCGCTGTCCTCCAAACTGCGCTTTTCCCCCAAGAGGTTGCTGTGTAACCAATGAGTAGGGGCCTGTTGACCTCGCATGAATTTTATCATCGACCAAGTGATGCAATTTAACTATATACATTGTCCCAACAGTTATAGGATTTTCAAACCGTTCTCCTGTAAGACCATCATATAGGAAGCTTTGCCCTACTTCACTCATTCCTGATTCAACCAGCAATGATCGTATTTCTGACTCCATTGCCCCATCAAAAACAGGGGTAGCCATATGTAACCCGTTCTTCATTTCTCTAGTCATATCTAAAAGTTCTTGATCAGACATGCCATCTGTCAATTGCTTATATTCTGCCTTAGAATAAATCTTTTTAAGCTTTTCTTTAACGAGCTTCAGTTCATTTTGCATCCCAAGATCATACAATTGCTCCCCAAGCTTACGAGCTGCCAAGCCCAAATGAGCTTCTAGCACCTGACCAACATTCATACGTGAAGGGACACCAAGAGGATTCAAAACAATATCCACCGGCCTGCCATCTGCAAAATAAGGCATATCCTCCTCTGGGAGAATTCTCGAGACCACCCCCTTATTGCCATGTCGACCAGCCATCTTGTCTCCAACCGACAATTTCCGTTTCTTTACAACATAAATTTTGACCATTTTAATGACACCGGGGGCAAGGTCATCGCCTTTCCGAAGACGTTCAATCCTCGCCTCGTATCTCTTTCTTATTTCCTTAGACTGATTATCGTACCTTCCGAAGATAAGATCAACTTCATCTTTCAAGGAGGTTTGATCTAAAAATGAAATTTTTCGTATAGCATTTAATCGAAGCTGCAAAAGTGAGTTATGGGTAACAGCAGAACCTTTTGGGATGATTATTTCAGATTTCTTAGTCACAACATCAGAAGACACTTTCTTGCCTTCCAAAATGTCCGCCAAGGTTTTCACCACGCCATTTTCAAGACAATTAAGCTCATCATGCATGTCGTTTTCTAAACGAACAATCTCTAATTCTTCAATAGCCAATGATCGATCATCTTTTTCGACGCCTTTACGCGAAAAAACCTTAGCATCAATCACAACCCCTTCAATGCCAGGCGGAACTCTCAATGAAGTATCTTTAACATCCCCAGCCTTTTCACCAAAAATGGCCCTTAACAACTTTTCTTCAGGCGAAAGTTGCGTTTCCCCCTTAGGGGTAACTTTACCAACCAAAGTATCGCCAGCTTTAACCACGGCACCGATACGCACTATCCCTGACTCGTCAAGATTGCGTAACGCGTCCTCACCTACGTTAGGAATATCACGGGTAATTTCTTCTTTCCCTAGTTTAGTATCACGGGCAACCGTTTCAAATACCTCAATATGCAAAGAGGTATAAGTATCTTCCTTAAGCAATCGCTCACTAATCAGGATGGAGTCTTCAAAGTTGTAACCACGCCAAGGCATAAAGGCCATAGTCACATTCTTTCCGAGGGCCAACTCCCCCATTTCTGTTGCAGGACCATCCGCAAGGACTTCCCCCTTTTTGACACGTTGCTGAGGAAGAACTAAAGGTCGCTGGGTAAAACATGTGTTTTGATTCGATTTTCTATATTTATCGAGACGATAAATACCTACGCCCGCACTAAAACCGTCGGTTCCTGGCTCATCGTATCGAATAACAACTCGATTTGCATCAACTTCCTCTACGACTCCATCACCAGCAGCAAGGAGACAAACTCCAGAGTCTTGCGCCACGGTTTTTTCGAGTCCTGTCCCAACGATGGGAGCCGATGTTCGTAAAAGAGGGACGCCTTGACGTTGCATGTTCGACCCCATTAAGGCACGATTTGCATCATCATTTTCAAGGAAGGGAATCAAGGAGGTAGCCACACTAACCAGCTGATTAGGAGAAACATCAATATGGGTTACATCGTCCGTTCGAACGGTGGCAACTTCGCCATCCATCCGAGCAATCAGCATGTCATCAACCAATCGGCCATTTTTATCCATTGCAGCTTGAGCAGGAGCAATAACCATTGCATGCTCTGCAATAGCATTATAGTAGGTCACATCATCGGACATTTTACGATTATCAATTTTACGATACGGTGTTTCAATAAAGCCAAACTCATTAACATGTGCATATGCAGCCAATGAAACTATGAGCCCAATGTTTGGCCCCTCAGGTGTTTCAACCGGACAAATTCTACCATAGTGGGTAGGGTGAACATCACGAACTTCAAAACCAGCCCTTTCCCTTGAGAGTCCACCTGGCCCCAAAGCACTTAATCGACGTTTATGCGTTACCTCAGACAATGGATTTGTCTGATCCATAAATTGAGACAACTGACTTGTTCCAAAAAATTCCTTTACTGCTGAGGTTATCGGCTTAGGATTAATTAAATCATGCGGCATGAGCGCTTCAACTTCTTGCAGGCTCATTCGCTCCTTAATGGCCCTTTCCATCCGAACTAAACCAACACGGTATTGATTTTCAACCAACTCTCCAATAGTTCGAACGCGACGGTTTCCAAGATGATCAATATCATCAACTAAGCCTTGCTCATCTTTCAAGCGTACTAGTTGCCGAATAGAAAGGATAATATCGTCTTTCGTTAAAGTACGAATACTGATATCAGTATCAGTCCCTAATTTAGCGTTAATCTTAAAACGGCCGACTTCAGAAAGATCATATGTGTCAGAATTAAAGAATAACCCATTGAAAAAATTAGTGGCAATTTCAATCGTTGGGGGACTGCTTGGACGTAACCGTCTATATATCTCAATCAAGGCTTCATCAGGAGTATTTACCTTATCTAAAGCCAATGTCTTGCGAAATGAATCGGTAAATTTTATGCCATCAATAAAAAGAGTCGTAAATGAAGAAATGTCGCCCGCAGAAATAGCATCTAAGACATTTTCTGTAATTTCAACATTGCATGGGATAATAACTTCCCCTGTCTGGGCATCAACGATATCTTGTGCTACAATTTGCCCAACCAAACTAAGAGGTTCTATTTCGATACGATCAAAACCTGACTCAATTATTTTCTTAGCAAGGGCTTTCCCTATTTTACGATTTTGTTTAACAAGAACTTCACCTGTCGTAGGATTTACAATATCATAAGGGGCTCGTAAACCAACAGTCAACTCCTCACTAAAGGCCTTGTAAAACTTACCATCTACCAACATGACCTTTTCCGTTGGGTAGAAAAAGCTTAACAATTCCTCAGCACTTTGCCCTAATGCTTTAAGCATTGTTGTGACCGGGAATTTACGACGACGATCAATCCTGACATATAAAACATCCTTTGAGTCAAACTCAAGATCGATCCAAGATCCTCTTACCGGAATAATTCTAGCAGAATAAAGCAATTTTCCTAAAGAATGATTTTTCCCATCATCATGCGCATAAAAAAGGCCGGGAGAACGTTGCAACTGGCTTACAATTACTCTCTCAGTACCATTAATGACAAACACTCCAGGCTTAGTCATTAACGGAAGACTTCCAAGATAAACAGATTGTTCTTTAATATCTCTAATACTTTTAACATCGACATCAGCATCGACATCAAATGTAATTAAGCGAACTGTAATTTTAATTGGTATTTCATAGGTCATCCCCCTTTCAATACACTCTTCGATGGTATATTTAGGATCACCAAAGGTATAGCGAACAAACTCAAGAGAGCAGGCCCCATTAAAATCTAAGATTGGGAAAATGCTTTTAAAAATCCCTTGGAGGCCATAATCCCCTCTATCGTCAGGATCTTTATCTTTTTGTAAAAATTTATCATAAGACAACTGCTGCATCTCGATAAGATGCGGTTTTTCAATAGCTTCACCTACCTTAGCAAAGCTCTTCCTAACTCTTTTCATCATCTTCATGATAGGCCCGCCCCTCACCTTTTAATCAACAGAAAATGAGCACTTACGCAAATCTAAGTGCTTTCAAAAAAGATAACGTACTCGTTTCAATGTAAAGCCAAAAATATGGACACAAAAACGCATTAAAACGTTACGGAGTATCCGCAACGTTTTAATGGAAACAAGTACTTTATTCCCCTCCCCCAAGCAAATCGATGTTAACCGATAGGGGGAGCAAGTAATAGAACTAAAAAAATTATTTAATTTCTACCGTACCGCCTGCAGCTTCAATTTTAGCTTTAATATCATCGGCTTCAGCTTTACTAACCCCCTCTTTTATAGGAGATGGCGCACCCTCAACCATATCTTTAGCTTCTTTCAATCCGAGAGAGGTAATCGCTCTAACTTCCTTAATAACTTGTATTTTCTTTTCTCCGCCCGACTTAAGAATAACATCAAACTCCGTTTTTTCCTCTACAGGGGCAGCTGCAGCAGCGGTTGCCCCTACAGCAGCTACGGCAACAGGAGCAGCGGCACTTACACCGAACTTCTCTTCCATTTCTTTAATGAGTTCTGAAAGCTCAAGAACAGTCATATTTGCGATAAAATCAATAACATCTTGCTTCGTTACAGCCATGTCACTTCCTCCACTGAATTAAATTTTTACCGTATTACGCAACGGAAAAAAATATAACAATATCATTAATTTTCTTGTTTCTTATCTTTAACTGCTTGCAAAACATAAAGAAAGTTTTGAGGAATTGCGTTAATAACTCTCACAAAACTTGTAGGAACAGCCTGCATTACAGAAAGTAATTGTCCCAAAAGAACTTCCTTGCTTGGAAGCGTAGACAATGCTGTTAAATCGGCACTAGAAAGTACTTTGCCAGACATAACAGCACTTCGTATGATTAACTTCTCATGAGCCTTAGCAAACTCAACAATTACTTTGGCTGGGCTTACCGGATCTCCGAATGCGAGAGTAACGGCTGTCGTTCCTTTAAAGAAATCACCAAGGGGGGCAAATGAAGACCCTTGGGTAGACTTACGCAACAATGTATTCTTGGCTACCTTAACTTCTGAATTACACTTCTTAAGTGCAATCCTTAACTGCTCAAACTCAGAAACTGTCAGCCCTCGATAGTCACTCACAACAGCCAGAGTTGCTGCAACAAACTTTTCAGACAACTCACCTACAAGCGAAACTTTATCTTCGCGGTTCAATAGAATTCACCCCCTTTTACGAACTGAATAAATTTAAATAAAATAAAAAAGTCGAGGCCGACAATAAGATAAAATTAGAAATTGTCTCGGCAGGAAAGAAAAAAGAGTGGACGTCCCCTTCTCCAATAATTACACAAAAAAAAAGCAACCTGCTGTCTTCGACTTCAATGCCTATCCGTACACACCTAAGCTCCTCAGCAAGCATCAACCATCGTCATCAATGCAAAATTCTCCGATTTGCCTATAAGACGCCGGCGGAAATAAAACCACAAAACGTCACCTTTGAGCGGACAATTGTAAACGATTGCAGTGCACACACCTGTGATCGCTTACTGCAAAACTATCGGACAATCGTCCGTAACGGTAAACTATCAAGCTTAATACCAGGCCCCATAGTTGAGGAAATACTCGCACTCCTAAGATATATCCCTTTGGCACTTGCGGGTTTCAAGTGATTGAGTTTATCTATTAAAGCAATGGCATTATCAATCAACTTCTCGACACCAAAGGAAACCTTACCAACCATAGCATGAATAATCCCAGCTTTATCAACCTTAAATTCAATCTTACCAGACTTTATCTCTTGAACAACGCGAGCGACATCGAAACTGACAGTTCCCAACTTAGCGTTGGGCATAAGACCCCGTGGGCCTAAAACACGACCAATTTTCCCAACAGTCCCCATCATATCCGGTGTCGCAACACACCTTTCAAAATCCATCCATCCAGACTGAATCTTTTCCACATACTCATCACTTCCAGCATAATCAGCTCCAGCATCAAGGGCTTCTTTAACCTTCTCCCCTTTGGCAAATACAAGCACTCGCTCAACCTTACCCGTCCCATGGGGTAACACCAAACTACTCCTAATCATTTGATCCGCATGCCTTGGATCAACGCCAAGACGTATAGCCAAATCGACAGACTCATCAAATTTTTTATTGGCGCATTGAATAGATAACGAAACGCCTTCATTTAACGAATAATACTTTAGAGAATCAACACGGCTAGCAACTTCTCTTTGTTTTTTTCCTATTTTTCCCATCATATTTACCCCCGCATAATGCAAGAAAATTACCGAATTACATTCTTAATCGGATATAGTAATACCGCAGCTCTTAGCAGTTCCTTCAATAATTTTTATCGCAGCATCAACATCATATGCATTCAAATCTGGCAATTTCAATGTTGCGATCTCAACAATTTTTTCTTTTGAAATCTTCCCAATTCTTTCACGTTTGGGATTACTAGATCCTTTCGGAGCATTCAACGCCTTAAGTAACAGTACAGATGCAGGAGGAGTTTTAGTGATAAACGTGAAAGAACGATCAGCAAAAACAGTAATAACTACAGGGATTATCATATCGCCTTCATTCTGTGTTTTCGCATTAAACGCCTTGCAGAACTCCATTATATTAACACCATGTTGACCGAGAGCGGGGCCAATTGGCGGCGAAGGATTAGCTTTTCCTGCAGGAACCTGCAATTTAATATACCCCGTGATCTTTTTAGCCATTTCTAACTCCTAATTATTTATATTAACGGGCAAAACCTTAACAGGATCAACCTTTTGTAATTTGTATGTATTCTAATTCAACAGACGTTTCACGACCAAAAATACTCACCTTGACCTTAACACGGCCTTTATCCGGATACACATGGTCAACAATTCCCTGGAAATCCTTAAAAGGACCATCGGTTACTCGGACAGCATTTCCAAGTTCATATGAAACCTTAGGTATAGGCTTAATAGATCCGGCCTTTATCCTATTAATTATTTTTTCAGACTCTTCATCAGATAGGGAGTCCGGAGTCATTGCATTTCCAATAAAACCAGATATTTTTGGAGTATCAATCACAGTATGCCAAGCGGACTCACGCAATTTTTGGTTTCCCTGGTCATCATTCACATACAGATCGATATTGACTAATATGTATCCTGGGAAAAACTTGCGAGCTGAGGTTTTTTTAGATCCTTTAACCATCTCTACAACTTGTTCGGTAGGGATCAAAACCTCTCCAAAAAACTCATCTTGTTTATTATTTTTGATGAGCTCAAGCAGACCTGCCTTTGCCTTCTCCTCAAAACCAGAAAAAGTATTTACAATATACCAACGCTTTGACATTAACTTTTCCAATTCAAATGAACTATTACGTTCTTTCACCGCAACTCAATCACGTCGCTTATCGTAAAACTGCCCCTATCAATTTCCCTATTACCAAATCAACTGATGCTAGGTAAAAAGAAATAACCATTACTAAAACAACCACAACACCTGTAGAAGCAATCGTATGCTTTTTATCTGGCCAAGCTATCTTGTGAAATTCAGCTTTGACCTCATTCGCAAAAATTTTAATCTGTTCAGGCCTAAAAATAGAGGGTGAAGCTACGACAGTATTTTTTTTATCGGACTTAGCATCGTTCGCCATTATGCAATCTCACGAAAGGTGAATCTTAACAAGTTCCCTACATAACAGCGACAAAAATGGCAGGCCAGGAGGGACTCGAACCCCCAACACTCGGATTTGGAGTCCGATGCTCTACCATTAGAGCTACTGGCCTGCACGCTATTACTTCGTCTCTTTATGAAGGGTATGCAACCGACAAAACGGACAAAACTTTTTAAACTCTAACTTCTGGGGAGTTTTTCTCTTGTTTTTTGTCGTTGTATAGTTACGCTGTTTACATTCAGTACATCCAAGTGTGATAATATCTCTCATAAAAATCCTAAGTGTCAAGTAGCTATCTAGCAGCGCAGCATCGGCTTCGCTGTCTTTCGCTCAGTTGTCAGCGGCCTGCTCATGTGCAAATCAGCAAACATCGCAGGCCGCTTTCGCGCAGGTAAGCGAAGCCTCATGCTGAGGTTCTACTAAATAGTTACGGTTCCTGGTTACTGCCCCTTTTTTTAGAAGCTGGAAGCTAGTCTTTACTCAACAATTTTATTAATAACACCAGCACCAACTGTTCGTCCACCCTCTCGAATAGCAAATCGCAACCCTTCCTCCATAGCTATCGGTGTAATCAATGCTCCATCAATAGATACATTATCTCCCGGCATCACCATCTCAACACCTTCTGGTAATGTCACAACACCTGTCACATCTGTTGTCCGAAAATAAAACTGCGGTCGATACCCGTTAAAGAACGGCGTGTGACGTCCACCCTCTTCTTTTGCTAAAATATAGCACTCAGCCTTAAACTTGGTATGTGGTGTTATTGTCTTAGGCGCAGCCAAAACCTGACCACGCTCTATGTCCTCTCGCTTGATCCCCCGAAGCAATATACCTACGTTGTCTCCCGCCATGCCAGAATCTAAGGTCTTACGAAACATCTCTACCCCGGTGACGGTACTCTTTACGGTATCTCGTATGCCTACTATCTCTACTTCATCCCCAACATTCACCACACCACGTTCAATTCTCCCCGTAGCTACAGTCCCACGGCCTGATATCGAAAATACATCCTCAACAGGCATCAAGAACGTCTTGTCTACATCCCTCTTGGGGTCAGGTACAAACGAATCAACTGCGTCCATTAAATCCCAAATACACTTGGCATACGTTGGATCTTCTGGATTCTCCAATGCCTTTAAGGCAGACCCCTGAATTATTGGCGTCGACTCGCCAGGATACCCATACTTATCCAATAACTCCCGTAACTCCATATCGACCAACTCGATCAACTCTGGGTCATCAACCATGTCACATTTATTCAGAAAAACAACCATTGACGGAACCCCAACCTGACGACCAAGCAAAATGTGCTCTCGCGTTTGTGGCATTGGCCCATCATCTGCCCCAACGACCAATATCGCGCCATCCATTTGAGCTGCACCGGTAATCATGTTCTTGATGTAATCGGCATGCCCTGGGCAATCGACATGGGCATAATGACGCTTTTCCGTCTGATACTCAACGTGAGCAGTGGCAATCGTTATACCACGCTCCTTCTCTTCTGGAGCCTTGTCAATTTGATCAAACGCTGTTGCCTCAGCCCATCCTTTGGTGGCCAGCACTCGTGTGATAGCAGATGTCAGCGTTGTCTTGCCATGATCAATATGGCCAATTGTTCCAATATTAACATGCGGTTTGGTTCGTTCAAATTTTTGCTTAGCCATGACAATGATCTCCTCTGCCTAATTGAATTATTCAAGCAATTTGGATAGTGAAATACACAAATACAATGCAAACACAAATTGAATGGAGCTCACGACCGGATTCGAACCGGTGACCTCTTCCTTACCAAGGAAGTGCTCTACCTACTGAGCTACGTGAGCTTATTTGGTGAAAGAAAAAAGGGGAGGTTAAATAATTATAAAGCATGGAGCGGGAAACGAGGCTCGAACTCGCGACCCTCAGCTTGGAAGGCTGATGCTCTACCAATTGAGCTATTCCCGCATCATTCATTCATTACAAAATTTCCATATGAAACTGGTGGAGGGGGGAGGGTTCGAACCTCCGTAGGCATCGCCGACAGATTTACAGTCTGTTCCCTTTGACCGCTCGGGAACCCCTCCATTAGCTAAATGGCATGTAAAAAACAAATCTCGTCTGACTAACTGATTGGAGCTGGCGATGGGAATCGAACCCGCAACCTATGGTTTACAAGACCATTGCTCTGCCAATTGAGCTACGCCAGCACAGAAAGAGGCTATATAACCGCTACCCAAAGACAATTCAACTTTTTTTTTCATAAAGAAGCCACCAGTGCACAACATCTTCTGTGGGCAGTGGTGGCGAGTGAATAGATGGCGAGACAGACTAGCTTCTATTCAAAACATACGAGCTAGCACGATATCGCTCAAAAGCCATAGCAAAAGTACGATAGACGAGATGCGCAAATTTTGTGTAGGGCATATACAAAAAGAGCATCATGATGGCTACAAGATGGATGTAATAGAAAAAATAAGCAAGGAAGCCTATTCCAGCTAACCGTGTTAATTCTGCCATAAGTCCCGAAACCCCAACGGCCGCGATCTCATAAATCAGAAACCAATCGTAAAAATTTCCTTTCGAGCAGCTGACATTTTCATCATTCGCGCGCTTTCCCCATAATAAGAAAATTCCATAGATCATCGCAACAGCACTTACGTTTGCTAAAATTTTAATTGGATCCCACAGTGGAATTGGGCCATGCATGGCTGGATTTATGATGCCAATTAAATCCTTACGAATAAATCCGTATGTCGTTACAATCAGCAAGCCAATAAAGGCAAGCATCAAGGGCTTATGCCCATTAACTCTATCCTTATTGGCCCCACATTCATTAAAACGGTTATGAGAAATTATCTCTTGGACAGAAGGCCACAGAAACTCTGTAACAAACTGCACAACTGATGGGCGGAAGTTGGGCTTCAATTCAAGGCCTTCACTCATTTTCTTCCACATCGTGCTCACACCCATGTAGGATGAAAAAATAGCGAGTCCTGCCGCCGGCAACATAATCGCATCAATAAAGAAAACAGTCTTTGAAAGATACTTAAAATTCCAATGGCCGAAGAAGCCGCCAAAGTCAATATGACCACCGGTAGGTAAATGCATCCCGCCAGAAATTGCCCAAAGAACCAAAATGATGGCGGCAGGAATCCCGATAAGGATGGGCAAATTACTGGCAGAGGTTGCCAATTTGGCAAGTCCAGCAGGAAAACCGTAATGAGTATAAGCATATGCTCTAATAGCCCCAAGGACATCACCTGGTTTTGCCCCGCGAGGGCAATAGGCAGTGCAGTCCCCACACTGATGGCACAAAAAAACATCGGGATCGGCAACAAGTTTATCTTTCAGCCCCCATTGCGCCCAAACCATCTCTTTGCGAGGAAAAGGCTTGCTGTCAGAAGACAGCGGGCAGACAACAGAACAAGTAGCGCACTGGTAACATTTCTTCAGCGTGTCGCCGCCAGCCCCTTTTAAGAACTTAATGAATTGTAAATCAGGATTAATCTGCATTTTTGTTCTCCTTTATTGCCTTTAAGCAGATGGTTTGCCAGAGGACTACAACAGAGTAATCGCCAACAAACCTGTAACTTAGTCCTCGCATTAAAAGCCCTTAAATGGATTAGGCCCAAGACCTTTAATTTCTTCCACAAACTCATTAATGACTGTAGCGACAGAATCATAATCTGAAATAGCCACCTGGCGTACAGCACAACGTTCCGGCTCTAGTCCCAAGGTGGACAGCGTTTCCCCAATATTTTCCATACGACGACTGGCAATTTCGCTCCCTTTAACAAAGTGGCACTGATAGTCATCACCGTACTTACACCCTAACAAGATCGCTCCATCCATACCAGATGACAAGGCATCCTTAATCCATACCATATTAACAGATCCGAGGCATCGCACAGGAATAACACGCACCAAACTGCTAATTTTATGGCGTCGCATCCCGGCCATATCTAAGGCAGGATAGGCATCATTCTCACACACGAGTGCCAGAATTCGCAGCTTATCCTCATCATCATCAGGAACTTCGACGGCCTTGATCATCGAGCCGATCATATCGACATTATAGTTCTTAAAACCAATGATTCGCTCAGGGCAAGCTCCCATACAGGTGCCACAACGACGACATCGGGTTGGATTAGGTTTAGGAGTTCCCTTTTCATCATCATCCAGCGCACCAAACGGGCACTCCTCAGTGCAACGCTTGCACTGCGTACACCTTTGGAAAAAGAACTCAGGGTAGGTCTGATCTCCTGAGCGAGGATGCACCGCAACCCCGCGATCAGCTGACTCAAGGCACTGTATCGCCTTCAAGGCAGCACCAGTGGCATCATCGATCGTCTCCTCCATGGTCTGAGCCTTACGAACACCACCACAGGTATAAATCCCTGTACGTCTGGTTTCATACGGAAAGCAGATAAAATGGGAATCAGCGTAGCCATCAAAGAGATCAAGATCAAGAAAGGCTGGCCCTTGCCGATAGGCAAGATTGATAGAGTCTTCATACTTAGTCGCAGGTACCATGCCGGCAGCAAGAACGACCATATCTACGTCGAGGTCTAGGTCTTCATTGAGGAGGGTGTTCTTGGCAGTCACTTTAAGCCCCGAAGCAGACGCAGCAACCTGGGTTACGGTAGCCTTGGTCAACATGACACCATCATCATTCTGAGCACCCTTATAAAACATCTCCATGTTCCCAGGAGTGCGCATATGCTGATACAAAATGTAGGCTATGCCATTGGGATTATCCTGGCGCACATAACGAGCTTGTTTCAAAGCCACCATCGAGGTGACCGAATTACAAAAGGGGAAATCAGAATCACTTCCAGCCCCGCCAGCACTCTGAATAAAGGCAACTTTGGCCGGCACTTTGCCCTCTTTCGCCATTTTTTCAAACTCGGCGTTGGTCACCACGTTTTTCACTTGTCCATAGCCAAGATGGGCATACTCCGAAACATCCGCCGGAACCCATCCTGTCGCCAAGACGACGGCACCGAAGCTTAACGCCTCAGGATTTTCTGCCGTATAGACATTTTTACCGGCATTGGGATCTTCCATTTGGCCTTTAGCTATCGCATCCTGCTGATCAACCGTCACCTTAGCAGGTGCATCCCACTCCGTGGTTGATCCAGCCGCCTTCAAGGTTACCTTAAATGCCCCAGGAGCACCGCCTATCCGAGCTACCTCCGTCTCAGTTTTGACGGTAATCTTTGAATCGGCTTCAACGTCTTTCACCAAAGACGAAATCGTGGGGTTCTCCAAATCAGTCCACGGTGCCTTGGTAGGAAACTGCATGCGCCAGCCAAGGGCCTTTCCGCCCAAAACTGAAGTTTTTTCAACTAGGGTAACATTATATCCCGCCTGAGCAGCCTCTTTGGCGGCAGTAAGCCCCGCAATACCACCACCCATCACCAGAATATCTTTATTGATGTTTTCTAACTGATATGGCTCAGGGAGCTCTTCTTTCTCGGCCTTAACACATGCCATCCGCATATTATCAGAGGCTAAGTCCTGCACGTAGTCGGAGTCAGGCGCATCACCCTGACACCAAACGCATTGCTCGCGCAGATTGGCACGCACCACTATCTTGTCATTCCCAAAAGAGAACTCATCCTGCATAACACGCAGAGAACAGGCCCCGATAACAATCGTGTTGGCCCCACCAGCGATATCGGCCTCAATCAGCTCACGTCCACTCTTCGAGCATAGCGCCTCATGGGTCTTGCAGGGGAACTTCATCTCTTTGGCAACCATCCCTGAAAGGGCTTCGCTATCGAGACCCGCCCCAATCCCGCAGCCAGTACAAATATATGCTTGAGTCTTCTTATCCATCGAACTATCTCCTTGAGGCTTGAATTGCTTTTAATGCTGCTGCGGTAGCGTTTTGAGTAGCGGTGACAACATCAGAGGCCTTCTTGGCACAACCAGCCGAAAGCATGGCCTTGTCGGCATCACTGACAATAAAACCATTACTGTCGACGGACACACCATGAATCCCGGCCATTGATTTGGCTGCCGGCTCCATCCCCGTTGCAAGAACAGCAAGATCGACCTTCTGCTTTATTTTTTCACCAGTAACCGCATTCTCGGCTACCACAGTTACCCCACCATCGGCCTCAGCGATAATGTCCGCTACCTTACCTTTAATGAAGGTAATCTTTGGATCAGACATCAGTTTTTCGCGGAATTTTTCATATTTGCCAGGAGTTCGCAGATCGATGTAGAAAACCGTGATCGCTGCCTCCGGATATTGCGCGCGGATATAGGTAATCTGCTTCATGCTGGCCATGCAGCAGATGTAAGAACAATATTCCAAGTGATTCTCATCTCTTGAACCGGCACACTGAACGAAGGCAAAGCTCTCAGGAACCTTATTGTCACCTGGGCGTAAGATCTTGCCACCCGTTGGCCCAGCCGGAGCGGCCAAGCGCTCCATCATCATATTGGTGATAACCGCGTCAGAAGAGTTGAACTTCAAATTCTCCATCCTGGTCGGATCGTAGGGATTCCACCCCGTCGCCCAAACAACTGAGGCAACATTGAGCGTAAAGGTCTTGGCCTGCATATCGAGTTCAATCGCGCTATACTTACAGGCCTCAACACATTTGCCACATTTGGTGCAGGCAACTGCATCAAGCACATAACGCATGGGGAAGGACATCTCATGCGCCTTGTAGATGGCCTTGGTCTTGTCCATATTGAAATTAAAGGCGTTTGCCCGCTCGGAGGGACAGGCATCCACACAGGCATTACAGGCCGTACAATTACTATTGACGAATCGAGGTGCTGTTTCTAGCGTTACCTCATAGTTTCCAGCCGTGCCGGACACGGACTTGACCGTGGTCATTGTGTAGGTGCGCAGTCTGCGGTTATTCTTGATGCGCTTAAAGTTGATCTCCATACCGCAAGACGGAGGACACAATTTGGGGAAGTATTGATTGAGCTGTGCCACACGACCGCCCAAATACGGATTTTTTTCCACCAAAAAAACGTCCTTGCCAACCTCGGCGGCTTCTAAGGCTGCGGTCATCCCACTGATTCCGCCACCTACGACCAGTACCGCACCCATATTGGATGCCCCACCCGCGTCTGTCATGCCACTCCTCCATTCAAATTGAAGTTAATAAAAAACATTTCCCATGGCTGAGGCGAATCCGCGCTAGCCACATTCGCCTCAGCCACAAAAAATGTCAAAACAAAAGCGTGTATAGAAAAATCTCCAGGTGCCTTGCAGACACCTGGAGATTTAGGTCATACGTTACAACTGCTTGCCATTGAGCCAAGCCTTACCCAAATCAGATCCAAGGGTCGGTCTCAACAATGTTAATGCAGTTGACCTTCTCACACTTCCACTCCTGGGTCTTAGGATCGAAAGTAGAGTTAACGAAGGCCTTCCAATTCTGATCATCGCAGGTTGGGTAATCAGAACGATAGTAGAAGCCCGGATAACGGGATTCCTTACGGAACTCAATGTGGCGGATGTGAGTCTCTACGCACCAAATGCGGTGATAGTTTTCCCACGCACGCATCAACTCGTGCAGATCACCAGCCGCCATCGAGGCCGCATCTTCACGAAGCATACGGAGGAGATCGAGGCAGATGTTCAACAGCTTGCCAGAGGTCATGTAATAGGTAGCGACACCACCACCATACTCATCGGTGGCCTTCATCAGACGCATCATGATGCCGGCAGGCTTGCAGTAGTTAGGGTTAACATCGGCAGCGGTGGTAGCACCAACATGCTGATGATAGAGCTTAACCGGGGCATAGATCTGATCGGCCAACTCCTGGGCGGACTGAGCCAACTCAGGGGTGAAGCTCGCGTTGTCGCGGCAGTACTTAACGAGCTGCTTAGCAACGATACGACCCTCAGCGTGAGAACCAGAGGAGAACTTGTGACCTGAAGCACCAACACCGTCGCCTGCGGTGAACAAACCGTTGACGGTGGTCATGCGGTTGTAACCCCACTTGTACTGATGAGAACGAGGACCGTCGACAGTCGGGACCCAGTTCTCATTCGGGCCAGAGACCCAAATGCCGCAGCAACCGGAGTGAGAACCGAGCATGTACGGTTCAGTCGGCATGATCTCGGAACCAACCTTCTCTGGCTCGATGTTCATACCAGCCCACAGACCAGCCTGTCCAACGGACATATCCAAAAAGTCTTCCCAAGCCTCAGACTCAAGGTGCTTCCAGTACTTCTTAACATCCTTGTCATCCATGCCAGCGGCCTTCTTGGCCTCTAGGAAGGCATTCAAAGCAACATCGGTCGCCATGTAGATTGGGCCACGACCCTCTTTCAGCTCGTTCAGCATCAAGTGGTTACGCAGGCAGGTCGGGGTAACCGCAGAGGCGCCATAAGGCATAAACTTAGCAAGCTCACCCTTTACCGCATCGCTATTTGCATAGAACTCACCAAGACCATTCTGTACCTTGGCCTTGAAGAGGAGGAACCAAGCGCCAACCGGGCCATAACCGTCTTTGAATCGAGCCGGGGTGAAGCGGTTTTCCATCATGGTCAGGGTAGCACCAACCTGAGCGCACATGGTGTAGGTGGAACCGGCGTTCCATACCGGATACCAAGCACGGCCCTTGCCCTCACCAGTTGAACGGGGGCGGAAGATGTTAACCGCGCCGCCGCAGGCAACCAGCATAGCCTTACACTTGAAGACATGAACTTTATTCTCACGAGTAGAGAAACCAACCGCGCCAGCAATGGTGTTCTCCTTGTTCTTGTCAAGCAGGAGCTTGACGATGAAGACGCGCTCCAGGCAATTCGCCTCACCCAAGGCCTTCTTGGCCGGCTCGGCGACAATACACTTGTACGACTCACCGTTGATCATGATCTGCCACTTACCGGTACGAACCGGCTTGCCACCCTGAGGCAGAGTCTTGGCCGGCTTGGAGCCGTCCAGGTTGTCACCGGTAGACTCGTCGACCTTCCAGATCGGCAGGCCCCACTCTTCAAACAGGTGAACAGAATCATCAACGTGACGGCCCAAATCGTAGATCAGGTCTTCACGGACAACGCCCATCAGGTCGTTACGAACCATCTTGACGTAGTTCTCAATTGGGTTGTCGCCGATGTAGGTGTTGATCGCGGACAAGCCTTGGGCTACAGCGCCGGAACGCTCCATGGCGGCCTTGTCGACCAGGGTAATCTTCATGTCGGCCGGGGCCCACTTCTTGATTTCAAAGGCACAACCGCAAGCGGCCATACCACCGCCGACGATCAGTACGTCAACGTTATGCTCAACAATCTCCGGATTGGTAACTGCGGGCAACTCGCCCAGTGGCTGATTAGGTAACGCCATTCTAATTCCTCCTAAAAGTAATTTTGGCTCAAAAAAGGTTTGCGCAACGGAAGATAAATTATTTCGCCATCTTGGCAGGATCTGGATTCTTCAGAGACTTCTCAGTTGAGAGATTCTCATCATCCAGGCTGGCACCCTTAAGGCTCTCATAGGCATTAGCAGCACCCTCAGCCGTGGTTCGAATCGGGAATTTAAAACGCTTGAGGTTGCCGTTACGGAACTTAACGGTCCACATGATGGAATCGGAGCTTCGCATCGGGTGAACCTGACCGCCCATCGGTACGAAGTCACTGTAGCCACGAACCGCGATAGCGCCTTGAGGACAGATCTTAACACAGGAATAGCACTCCCAGCAGGCATCCGGCTCTTGGTTATAAGCGCGCATGGCCTCTTTGTTAAGTACCATCAGATCGTTCGGGCAGATGTACATACAGGCGGTCTTGTCCCCGCCCTTACAACCGTCACACTTTGAAGGGTCTACATAACTTGGCATTAAAATACCTCCTCACATTGGAATTGAAAATTCGACGCCGCGAATGCGACGCCAGTTTTGTAAAAAACCAGCCTAGGCAGCCTAACCGCCTGCGCCAATTCGGAAAACCGTACGAACTAACGCCCAACGCCAAACACCTTTGCCAATATTTTCTGCACGACCAACCTTAGCTGTAGCCACCTACTGGAGTCATCAGCCGGATGAACATACCGGCATCGATACCTCTCGGGAACATCAGGAGCGCAACGCAACCTAATCAAAAAAAATGAAGCTCCACTCATTTTCCGCTGAATCTTTTAATTTCTCACAATATAAAAGTCAAGGAATAATTAGCCGTCCATTATCATTTGTCATATAGCGAACCAACAAATTGTAATTACTACGATAAATGCCAAGCGGCACCACATCTGCGTCGTCATAGGCCTGCTCATGTGCGCAAAGCAACATCGCGGGCCTATTCCTAGCGGGTAAGCGAAGACTCCGGCTGCGGCACTGCTCGACAGTTAGGGCTATAGGTTTCGCCACCTTTCTCGGCAAAAAGGTGGATAGCTAACGTGCTGTTAGGCTGCTTGCCCATTTCTTTCCAGAATATCAGCCAGTCCCTCATCGCAAAATTAGTTTGACACCAATGACCTCCGTGATTAGCTTTGGCGCGATTTCTATGGCGTAATCGTTATCTCACGCTTAGCATACTCAACCAAACGAGCAAACAATCAAGACTTCTCTCCCCCCTCTCACCACCTTGACCCAAGGAAATACCATGACACCACCCCTATCAGAGACAAAGCAAGATGTTTTATTCGGCAACGAGAACAACCCTAGCCACATCATGCCAGAGAAACTGACCCTTGACAGCAAAATTCAGTTCCGCTGTCACCCTGGCGTATCGTGTTTCACCTCATGCTGCGGCAACATCAATATCATCTTAACTCCCTACGACATCCTCTGCCTCCGCAAGAGAATTGGCATCGACTCAGACGAATTCCTCCTCCGCTACACCAAGCCCGTTTACCTCGAAAAAACAGACATGCCCGGCGTCCAAATCCACCTTACCGCCGATGGCCGCTGCCCCTTCGTCACCGAGGATGGTTGCCTTGTCTACTCCGACCGCCCTTCCGCTTGCCGCTACTACCCTATCGGTATGGCCAATTTTCACGAGGGAGCCCAGGAAAATCAGTCTTCCGAAAAATTCTTTTTCAAGGTGAAGGAAACGTACTGTAAAGGCCATGAGGAGGACAAGACCTGGACAGTTCGAGAATGGCGTGCGGATCAGGGTGTTGATCTGCGCGATGACATGAATCGCGGTTGGATGGAACTGGTCATGCGCCGCAAATCTTTTGGCCAACAGGCAACATTAAGTGAGCCAGCCAAAAAGATGTTTTTCATGGCCAGCACCAATCTTGAAAAATTCAGAGACTTTATCTTCCAAAGTTCCTTTCTGACCATCTACGATATCGACCAGGCAACCCTTACGGCAATCAAAGAAGATGATGTTGCTCTGATCTTGTTCTCTTATCGATATCTCGCCTCGTCACTCTTCGGCACCAAGGACTTAACGATCAGAGAGGATAAGATCAAGGCCAAGGTGGAAGAGCTCAAGAAAAAGCAAGAACAAGCCGCCCAGCAGGCAGAAAGCACCTACGAGGAGTTAAAGAAGGACAGAGATCAGCTCCAACAGGAGTTAGCCAAAAAGAAATCCTCTGCCTCAAAATAACCGTTTTTGCTGAAGGTTTCCGTTTCATGGCATCCAAAATTCATTCTGGGATGTCATGAAATCGTTTCTGGATGTCCAGACGTAATTTTTTCGCGCCTTAGTTCTCATGCTACGATTGTCGCATTGTCAAAGGGGGGAGAAAATCCCGCCTTGCCGCACGCGGCGACCTCAGTCACCCATCGTTCTCGCCCCCATCACTCCATTGTCCCTGGCCCCTCGCAGAACCGTGCTTGCGCGATACGCACACGGCTCATCATCAGTACATTCACTTCGCAGTGAGCAAATTTACCGTGATATGCGGTTTTGGGCGCGGGAACCTCATCAGGGTAAGTCGGGATGCGGTTCTCTTTGAGCCACTCCTTTACCCAAAGCGTGGAAGGATAGATGCCGCATGCGGGATGACAAGACCTGAGCCCAAGGGGGAGGGGTTTTTCGCCCTACGGCAGGATCTTTTGCTGTCGGCATAATTTTTATTAAGTTTCCGCCGTGGTGGCCGATAAGTTGGGTGAGCATAAAGTGTAACCCCGGAAGATTTGGCCGAAAAGGAGGTGAGGGTGAGGTTTGGCAGACATATCCACCGGGAAGAG
>Ga0172371_10002786_pt1 | contig 27490 bp, 20 predicted proteins | sample Lak12m_FD_114543 | JGI IMG/M metagenome (GOLD analysis project Ga0172371, IMG submission 114543) | Freshwater microbial communities from Kabuno Bay, South-Kivu, Congo - kab_022012_12m | ecosystem: Environmental > Aquatic > Freshwater > Lake | place: Democratic Republic of the Congo: South-Kivu...
TGAAGAACAACCGTTCAAGCGCGAAAAAAAAGTTTCGAGGTCCCAGCCAAACTCATAAAAGACGCGCTTTTGTCCACATCTTCACCGCGCAAAAAATACGCCCTTCAGAGCTGCTTCCCTGGCGTTAGTCGTTCACTTGCGCTGAGGGGGACTTGGTAGCTGCAGACGGAGGGAAGGAATCCCGTGCGCCGTAAACGTTCACAGGCCTTGGGATGTCGGGTGCTACTGCCGGCTTTTCCGGCAGTGCCCCAGAAAATACTGCTGGACAAGCCAGCAGTGGCACCCATCCGGAGCACCCCGAATACGAGACGCAGACACTTCTGGTGAACTATTGCCCTGCACCGCATATATCGAGACGGCCTCTTTGGCTCACTCCTCGCAATGACAAAGAGCGGAACGACCTCCCACACCGCGGCAGCAGGGAATCTCCCCTACCGGTCACTCGTTCTCTTCGGGCGGATTGCTTGCCAGCAGGCTGTCTGCAACTTCCAGAACGTAATTGACGTCGTCTTCGTCGGCATAGGATATGCAATGATCCGCCTTGAACGGCGGCTGATAGTCGGAAAGATGCTGCGGGATTCGCCTGATCCGGGGACCTTTCCCCAGGTTGGGAGGCAGGCGCACCACGGCTTCCCTGGAAATAAGCACAACGTTCTCCTGGTCCGACACCAGCGCTAGACCAACGCCGGTAGGGCTCTTTTTACCCAGGCGATCCTTGAGCCCTTTCTTCAGTTTCGCGGTCAGGCCCGGAAGCTTAGCCCTCATTTCCCCTACGGCTATTATTCCGTCCAGAGCCTGGCGCCGCTGGACCTCCGTCCCCATCAGAAGAGCCTCTTCAAAACTCTCCAGGGCTTCGAGAAGATGCTTCCTCGACAGCTGAGCGCGCGCCTCAATGAGCATGCTTCGAGCCTCGCCCTCGTCAAGGGCATCGGGATCGAAGGCCTGCCCATAGAACTTTACCGCAGAGGGAATGTCCCCTTTTTCCAGGAGCTCTCTTCCCTTTTCAACAAGAGAGAGTTCTGATGCATTGCTGTTGGTCTCGATCATGGGTCGCTCGCCGTGGTAAGTTGGAGGAAGTGGCTGTTTGTACTGGTTCAAGCGGCCCCCGCGGGAAAAGGGCCCGGGCTCGGCTCTGTCCAAAGTTTTCAGATGAATCGGCATGAGTTTCAGCACCTTTGGCCGATTTAGTGATGTATTGCTTAACATATTCCACCGCGCTTTTCAACCGGTTTCCTAGCCCCTGGGCCTGTTTATTTCAGTAACCGCCGGTTTCCCATTGAAGCTTCAATCCGTAAATGGTAGGAATGTCTGGCCCCTGGTTCTCTGTGGTATAATCTTTTTGTGAGAATGATTCCGGACCTGACGCAATGAGATTCAAGTCCTTGTTGAAATATCTTCCCGTGCTCTCCATCGTACTGGTGGCAGGGACGCTGCTGGCGATAGTGATTCTGTTCACGCTCAGAAACATCAACGCCCAGAGCGAACGCATGGAAGAATTCACCATTCGCCAGGGCGTATCCGTGATCAGGACCCTTGAGGCCGGCACCCGCGCGGGATTCATGGAGGGCGACTGGGGTGTCGAGCATCTGCAGCTGCTGATAGAGCAGGCCGCCAAGGATCCGGACGTGGAGTGGGCCGGTCTGATTGGCAGCGATGGAACCATAGTTGCCCACAGCGAACCTGCCAAGATCGGGCTGAGGTTGCTCATGGGCAAGGAAATGAACACGGTCAAGACCGTAATCAGAACCGGTGAGCCTTTGTCATATAAAGTCGAGTTGCCCGACGGCCGCACCATCCTGGAAATCTGGAAGCCCTTTACTCCTTTTCCGGATCAGATCGCGCAGAGTGAGCTCATCGCGCGGCAGACGAGGATAGGCAAGGAGCTTCTGGACGTCTTCGATCGCGAGCAGAAGCAGGTCCTGTTTCTGGGGCTCAAAATGGACCGGTTCAAGGAGATCAGGCAGCAGGACATTTATTTCGCCGTCTTTATGGCTGCCGTGCTGTTCATACTTGGATCGGCCAGTGTCTATTTCGTGTTCGTGGTCCAGAACGCGTACCTGGTCCGCAAGACTCTAGACGAGATGCGCGCTTACACCAGGAACGTCCTGGAGTGCATGGCCAACGGTCTGATCACTGTTGACCGATCCCTGCGGGTGAACACGTACAACCCCACCGCGCTGGAAATACTTCGCAAGTCGAAGGAAGACGTGGACGGCCGCGTCATTTCGGAGCTGCTGCCGCTTGATGACGAGATCCGTAAGGTTCTGTCGGACTCGGAATCGGTTGTGGAAAAGGAAGTGAAGATCTCCAATGAGGCCAAGGGCAAGACTTTTCTCCATCTTTCCGTTTCGCCGCTTAAAGAGCCGGATTCCCCCGTGGCCCGAGGGGTGGTGATTATAGTTCGGGATCTGACCATGATCCGGGAACTGGAACAGAAGGTCATAGTCAGCGAGAAGTTTGCAGCCCTGGGCAGGCTGTCAGCGGGCGTGGCCCACGAGATACGGAACCCTCTGAATTCCATAAGGGGATTCATCCAATATTTCCAGAAGAAGTTGAAGCTGGACGAAGAGGACTATCAATACACCGACCTCATGCTCAGCGAGGTGGATCGGCTCAACCGGGTTATATCCAAACTCCTGGCCTATTCCAGGCCTCGCGAGCCCAGGCTGAGCATAAGATCTCCCGAGGAAATACTGGACCACTGCCTTCAAGTGGTTGAACGCGAGGCGTCGGAGGCCGGAGTGGAACTCCACCGCAAGCCTCGCTGCGAGAGCGTGCCTCTAGTCCTCATGGATACTGATCAGATGACTCAGGTGGTTCTCAACATTCTGATCAATTCAATCCAGGCCACTCCCGCCGGCGGACGGATCTCGGTCGGATGCGAGAGGGACGCCAACGGCAGGCTTCAGATAGTTCTGGAGGATTCCGGAGAGGGCATACCAAAGGAAAACATGGACAAGATTTTCGATCCCTTCTTCTCTACCAAGAAAAAAGGGACCGGATTAGGCCTCGCGATTGTCAAGAGTATCATCGAGGCCCACGCGGGTGACATAGAGATCGAATCCGAACCAGGTCGAGGGACCCGTTTCATCATCACTTTGAACGCGTACGAAGCCCCTGAAGAGCGAGTGATGGGCGAGCCCCAGGAAGAACGTGATGGACAGCACTTACAGCAGACAGGTTAGGCAATGACCGCTCCAAAGGCTAAGATTCTCGTCGTGGACGACGAGCATTCCCAGAGAAAGATGCTCAAGGCAAACCTTTCCCTGGACGGTTTTCAGGTCTTCGAGGCCGAAGACGGCCAGGATGCGGTGGCAAAGGTCTCCGGAGAATTCTTCGATCTTATCCTTATGGACAATCGCATGTCCCAGATGGACGGGATCGAGGCGCTCACCGAGATAAAGAAGATCTCCCCCGGGATTCCTGTGATCATCATAACCGCGTACGCGTCGGTCGAGGACGCGGTCAAGGCGTTGAAGGCCGGGGCTCACGACTATCTTTTGAAGCCGCTGGATATTGACGCTCTGCGCATAAAGGTTCAGCAGACACTGGAGTTCTGGCGCCTCAAGGAAGACAACATCCTCCAGAAACGTCGCATAGAAAACCTCTTCGATGCGTCCAGCATAGTCGGCAGGTCCCGGACAATGCGCGAAGTCCTCGAGACCGTTGCCATGGTAGCGCCCACAGAAGCTTCTGTACTGATCCTGGGCGAATCCGGCACCGGAAAGGAACTGATAGCGAACGCTCTCCACCAGGGCTCCAACCGTTCCGACAAACGGTTCATCAAGGTCAACTGTGCGGCCCTTCCCGAGACGCTGCTCGAAGCGGAACTCTTCGGCCACGAAAAAGGCGCCTTCACAGGAGCCGTCGGACGGCGGGCAGGCAGGTTCGAACTGGCTGACGGGGGCACTATCTTCCTTGACGAAATCGGAGAAATGACCTTCGCAACTCAGGCCAAGCTTCTCCGTGTGCTTCAGGAGAGGGAGTTCGAGCCCCTGGGATCAACCAGGACGGTCAAGGTGGATATCAGGATTGTTGCGGCCTCCAACAGGGTGCTTAAGGAAGAGGTCAAAAAGGGCAGCTTCCGGGAGGATCTCTTCTACAGGCTCAACGTTGTTCCTATAGAATTGCCCCCTTTGCGAGACCGCAAGGAGGACATACCGCTGCTCATAGAACACTTCCTCAGGATCTACAACGAAAAGAACGGGCGCAATCTCCAGGGGTTCCACCCAAGGGCCCTGGATGCCTTGATGCGTTACCCCTGGCCGGGCAATATCCGGGAACTGGAGAACGTGGTGGAACGGGCCGTAATCCTGAGCCGGGATGAGTACGTCCCATTCTCGGAATTGCCCGAGTCAGTCCGAGGCGCCACCCAGGACACATTCTCGTTGGAAGTTCGGCAGGGAATCCAGTCTGGTATGACCATAAAAGAATTGGAACGAGAACTTATCATCAAAACCCTTGAAGATAACGATGGTAACAGGACAAGGACCGCCCGAGTGCTCGGTATAACTCGACGAACTCTCCAGCTTAAGCTCAAGGAGTACGGCATAGACCAGCACGGCGACGCATCTTCCGAGAGTGACAAAAACTGAGCGATCTGATAAGCTTGGATTGTATTACCAAGGTGCTCTATGGCATGATTTCGGTGTCGCATTCTCTGGGATGGGGCACGACCAAGGTTCAGTAGGACCGGCAAGATGCCGGTCCTACTGATCGTCTCGTGATGGCCGGTTCGTATTCGGCACCGAATTTCTGAAAATGCGCACTAAGGCGGTAACCATTCAGTCTTGTGGGGCAGGCTGGAAAGCCTGCCCCACGGCTACATCCAGGATTTTCCGGCCTCAACTGAATGGTTACATAAGGCGCGGATTTTCGGTTGACTGAGGGACCGCAGCATACGGCACGGGTGGATCGTGGCCAACTTGTCTGCAATCAAATCCGACGACCACGCCAGGCTACTCCGGGAGAGGGACCGTTTTCTCGGTGATCACCCGGAACTCAAGGGACTGCAAAGAGACATTGACGACAAGCTCCGAAAAGCCTCCTCGAACCACAATCGCCTCGTAATAATTCACGGTTTGATGCTGGCAGCCCTTTCGGAATTGGACAACAGACTACAGGTTCTGGTCGGCAGAAGACGATGATCGCAAAGTGGTCCGATCCGGGATCCGCTCCCGGTGCATTCTTCCGCAACGGATGCAACGGACGGGCTTTCAGACGGGTGAGGTTTTCTCTCTAGTATCCTTCCCTCGCTTTGGGGAAAAGCGCATAGTGAGATTGCCGGGACGATTTCGAGCTCTTATATTGAGAATACGGGTCCACCCGGCCTTGACCATTCAGGCGGACGAAAGGATCATTGTATGAATACCTTTAGACTTTGGGCAGTAGCAGGCATTCTGTGCGTGGCATTCATCATGGCTCCGGCTGCTGACGGAACAGCACAGACTCAAGAAAAGGGATCAAAGCAGGACATCAACCAACAGATCCAGATCATCAAGCAGGAACTCGAGCAGCGGCTACCTATGCTCAGGCAGCAACTGGAACAGGTCGTTCAAGGCCTCGCCCACAGGGAGGAGAAAATGGGGGCAACCGAGGCCAACCTGTCCCAAAGGCTGGATGCCCTGACCCAGAAGGTGGAAAACCTGGAGCAGCGGCTGGACAGTTTCACTCAGAGACTCGAAGCTCTTGCCAGGAGGTACTGACCCTGACCTTTTTCGACGGATGCGGTTCACTTCGTTTACCGCAGCCTGCCTTGGCCGCGAAGGAGCGGCGACCACCGGACGTCGCTTGGGTGTCAAGTCTTTTCAAAAAAGGGCTCCGGGGGGAAATCTTTATTGCAACCCAAACTGAGCGATTCGTGTCCACCGGTCATTGCGAGGAACGAAGCGACGACGCAATCTCCAAGGTGTGATACCAGTGCGCTTTCGAATGAGTGAAACCGGCGGGGCACCCCCTCCGCTTCGAACGGAGGACCTGACTTCGCTACGGAGGGACCCCGCTAATAAGACAAAGTCACTTGTTTGAACGCGAAACCGTATGAGTCGTCAACCCGTCGAGATTGCTTCGCGGCGCTCGCAACGACACTCTTTCACCGGGATACGTGTGGGATTACGGCGGTCGCCGAAAAAGGGGTGACAAAGGGCGAGAACCGGGGTAGAATAAACTCTTCGCTCTAGTGGCAATGTACGTGGAGAGGTGGATATGCGCCTGAAACATTCGGCCGGAGTCATTCTCGCTGCGGTTCTGTTCTTGGCTGTCGTCCCGCATCCCGCGGGCGCCGGCTGATGTGATCTTGTTGGTTCCTGGCCCGGTGGGCTGGGAGGGCCGTCATTTGGAACGGCTCCCTACCCTCCTTACGGAGAGCAAGGGCAAGAAAACGCGTGGCAAAACGCAGGCGGTGACGAATACACCGTAACAGTGAACTCCAACGGTGAACAGCAGACCTATCAGAGTGGAGTCGCCCGCAATCAGGCTCAACCGGCGCCTGTGGCAAGGGCCGCTACCGCCAATCCCAGGCTTCAGGCACCTGCACGGCCAATGGCCGTCCGCAGCGTCGCTATCGAACGACCGGCAGCTCCTGTGACCAGGACCGCGGCTCAGCCTGTCGGCGTCGCAGTCCAGGATTCGCGTCGCTCCGGGTCGGCCCGTGTCCTTGGCCCTTCATTGTGGTGACCAAGCGGCTAGAGGGCCCCGGCTGTCTCATTGGATCACCAGTCACGTTTTTGGGGATGTCCTTGAGGGCTTGCAGTGGTTGATAAGGAAAGAAAGAGCAAAAAAACCAAAACCGAAGTAGTCGAGGCCGATCACAAGTCCCAGTGGGGGCCCGATACTAAGGATTTGGATCCCTGGTTCGACGCAGATGGGACAGCGGAATTCGACTCGGAAGTGGATCACGTAGTCATTCCTCCGCCGCCTCCAGTACCGGATGCTTACAATCGCCTGGAACGCATCAAGGAAAGCCACGGACTCTTACGGCAGTTCACGCCCAAGGAACTGAAGATCCTCCTGAACCTGACGCGCAACACATCGCCAAAGGCCTGGACCCTGCGAGAAGACCTGATAGTTCTGACACTTCAGTCCAGCAACAGAGAGATCGCGGAGCTGTTGAAGGATCGGAACAAAGAAGCCGTAAAGAAACGCCTCCAGCTACTCAAGTCCAAGGGACTTACCAAGAGACCGCCTGATCCAGGCGCCAATCCATCGTAAATCGTTCCTGGGGGCCTCTTTTTTTCACGCATGGCTTCAGTCCGGACACCAGACTGAAGCGGGGCGGGCTGTTTCTGCTTTTTCGCTGGATTCAGGCCTCTTCCTCACAGACCATTGACTTCGCTCCGCGGGAAATATCCGATAATGGCTGTGCCCTGGTGGGGCGGGCAATTTGAGAGGCCTAGCTGCAGGACCAATACCGGTTCGCCCTCCCTGGCAGAGCCGGTTTCGAGTATGGCGGGGCCTCATTTTGCCCTAATTTTCGGGCCCCCCTCCTGCGAAGGTGACTCATGGTTTCCATGCGCAGCAGCATCACGTTAAAGATTGCGCTTCTTGTGCTGGGGAGCACTTGCCTGGTCCTGGCATTGGTCTTGGTCCGCAGCTACACCAATTCAAGAGAGCTTATCAGGCAAGAGGCTGAAATCGCGGCCCGTAACCTCACTTCATCGCTGGCCCACGAAATCGAAAAAGAATTTCTGCTGGTGGCAAAGGCAGCCGGGGATCTCGCATCGTTTCTGGAGACCGGGCAATGGGACGATGAGACTCTGCTGAATCAGATCAAGTGCATGGTAAAGCATAATGAGAAGGTTTACGGTTCGGCCGTAGCTTTCTTACCGTTCAGATTCAAGCCGGGTGTCGAAAGGTACTGTCCTTATTTCTACAGGTCGGATGAAGGCATCGTGTTCGAGCAACTTGGAACGCCGGCCTACGACTATCTCAGCAAGGATTGGTTCCGGATTCCCGCGGAAACGGGAAAGGGGGAGTGGAGCAAACCTTACTTTGATGAGGGCGGCGGCAACGTGGTCATGACCACCTATTCCCACCCGATGTTTCGGAATGGGACGGACGGCTCCGATAGGCGGCTTGTGGCTATTGTCACTGCCGACATCTCCCTGATCCGTCTGAACGATTTGGTGAATGCCAAGCGGGTCTACGACTCCGGCTTCTGTTTCGTAGTTTCGGACAAAGGAACGCTGATCACCAGCCGGCAACCTGAGCGCATTATGCGGTTGTCGGTCTTTGACATTGTCAGGATGTACGAGCAGCCGAGAGGTCCCGAAATAGCCCGGGCACTTGTAGGCAATGAGCAGGGCTATCAAGACATAGGCTCCGCACTTACCGGGACTGATTCGTATCTGGCGTTCAGGCGCATCAATCCTCCCGGCTGGACATTGGGAACCGTTCTGCCGAAGAACGAACTGTTTGCCAAGGTTGACTCCCTGCATAAAGAAACCGTGGTGCTGGCAGCGTGGGGGATTGTTCTTCTCTTGGCGGCAGCCGTCCTTGTCGCGCGGTCCATAAGCAGGCCGTTGAAACGCATGGCCGGGGAAACCGTTAAAGTATCCGAGGGGGATCTTGACATTGATCTGTCGGAGATCAAGACCACGGACGAAGTGGGTCAACTGGCCCGAGCCTTTGTCAGAATGACGGAAGGCCTCAAGGACAGGGAACGAATAAAGGATACGTTTGGTCGTTACTTGACCCAAGAGGTCGTCAAGCGACTCCTGGAATCCGAAGAAGGGCTCAAACTGGGAGGTGAAAACAGGGAGATTTCCATCTTGATGTCTGATCTGAGAGGCTTCACGGCCCTCACTTCAAGCATGACGCCTGAGCAGGTGATCAAATTCCTCAATCGTTATCTCGGCAAGATGGTGGAAGTAATCTTGGATTACCACGGGATTATAGACGAGATCATCGGGGACGGCATACTCGCTTTTTTCGGCGCTCCCGAGACATTGGAGAACCATCCTGAACTGGCGGTCGCCTGCGCTCTGAAAATGCAAATCGCCATGGAAGAGATTAACGCCATGAACGAGGCCGACGGACTGCCGCACCTGGAAATGGGGGTGGCTGTCAATACGGGCCGCGTCATAGTAGGGAATATCGGATCGGAGAAACGGGCCAAGTACGGGGCTGTGGGAGCTCAAGTGAACTTCACCGGAAGAGTCGAATCTTTCACGGTGGGGGGGCAAATTCTCATAAGTCGAGCCACGTACGAAAACTTGTCAGAGAAACTGATTGTAAGAAATGTCCTCGATGTGGAGATGAAAGGCGTGCCCGGAAAGGAACGCATCTACGATGTGAGAGGAATCAGGGGAGATCACGAAGCCAATCTCCGGGAGAGGGACGAAACCCTGATCCCACTGACCGGCGAAATTGAAGTCCAGGTCTACGGCATGAGAGAGAAGATCCTTCAGGGCAAAGGAAGAGGAGCCGCCATAACCCATGCTTCGCTCTTGGCCGCGAAAGTCAAATTCGACAGCGAAGCAAGGCTCTGGGAAGACATACGAATGATACCAAAGGGGACCAGCCTGGGAAAAACGGGCGTCGAAATATACGGTAAGATTATCTCCCTGGAAAGCTCGGATCAAGAAATGGTAGCGATCGTCCGCTTCACCTCCGTGCCTGCCGAGGCCTACAAAATGCTCCGAGGGCTTTTGGGCTCCCCCGGCGCTTCCCGGAAGATAGGCTGAATAGAGGGATTGCCGAACCGACGTTAGGCTATGATCCTCACTGTTCATCCAGCACCACGCGAACCGCCTCCAGGAATTGCTTCATTTCATAGGGCTTCAGAACGATCATTCGAACCGAGCTGTGGTTGATCTTGCGAGGATCGTCGGCATCAGAATGCCCGCTGGAAATGAATACCCTCACCTCAGGATTGATCTTGGCCAGCTCATTCAGGCATTCTGCGCCGCTCATCTCAGGCATGATCAGGTCGAGGATTACAAGGGCGATCTCGGAGTGATGCTGTCTGTACAGGTCTAACGCTTCTCTACCGTTGCCTGCCGTCAACACCCTGTAACCCGATTTGGTGAGGATTCGCGCACCAAGCTCCCTCACGAGGTCCTCGTCATCCACCAGCAGGATGGTCTCTATGTTGTCTACCGGGCCTAAACCCGGCTCGGATCGGCCAATTGCACTATCATCCGCAAGCCTGGGCAGGTAGACGTTGAAAGTCGTTCCCTTGCCAACCTCGCTGAAGCACTCGATAAATCCGCCATGCTGTTCGACGATGCCTTGCACGACGGGGAGCCCCAGCCCTGTACCTCTGTTCGAGGCCCAGCCTTTGGTAGTGAAAAAAGGATCGAACATCCGGTCGCGGGTCTGTTTGTCCGTCCCCTTGCCGGTATCGGAAATGGTCAGCAGCACATAGTCGCCCGGACAAAGTCCAAGACGAAGTGAACAGAACTCCCTGTCTGCCGACACATTTGCGGTCGCCACGGTAAGCGTCCCGCTCCGTTCCATGGCTTCTTGAGCATTCTTGGCAAGGTTCATCAGGATCTGATCCACCTGGTCCGGGTCCGCATTGATCCTGGCCAAATCATCTGCCAGCTGAAACTCGACTCGGATCGTCCTCGGGAAGGTGCCGGCCCATATCTTTTCAATATTTCTGATTCGACGATTCAGGTCCAGGGGAACAGGTCTAGTTTCAGCCTGTTTCGCGAAGGCCAGCAGCCTCTGGACCATGTTTGCTCCGGTGCGGGCGGCACTGATTATCTTCTGGATGTCCGCGTAGCTCGGGTCTGTTTCATCACTTTCCAGAAGCAGCATTTCAGAATATCCCTGTATGACGTGCAGCAGGTTGTTGAAATCATGGGCTACGCCTCCGGCAAGAGTACTGATGGCTTTCATTCTTTGGGCACGTACCAGTTGCGCCTGCAGATTCTCCTTCTCTGTTTCAAGCCGCTTCCTTTCAGTGACGTCTATGCCCAGGTGGAATTTTGCGTCACGTCCATCTGTCCACTTGATAATTCTGTCCGTCGCAAGGTAATCCCTGTTCGTTGTGGGATTGTGATAATCCCAGTGATAAGGCTCCCCTTTCAGGCTGAGGGCTTTCCCTTTGGGGCAGTGACTGCATGGGCTGTCAAGACCGTGTATTTCCTTGTAACACAATCCCCCGATCAGCTCTTTCCCATACAAATTTCTGGTGAACCTATTTGTAAAGAGGATTTCATAGGTTTGTACATCTGCAACGGAAATCACCGCGTTGATGCTGTCAAAAATAGAGAGCAGTTGTTCTCTTTCAAGCCTCAAAGCCTCCTCTGCTTTCTTGCGCTCGGTGACGTCACGCAGCGTTACGATATGACCCGCAGGCCGACCGTATTCGTCTCTGAACAGGGCGGAACTGATGTGAATATCCAGGACTCTCCCGTCCTTGGTCAGACGTTTGGTATCAAATGGAGAGACGAGTTCACCCCTGAAAGCTTTTTCAAGGGTTTCCTTTGTTTGTTCCAGATATTCTTCGGGTACATAGTCAATCCGTCGGCCAAGCAATTCTTCACAGGACCATCCGAAGGTGTCGGTGAATGCGGAATTGATCCAAAGGACGCGACCCCTGGCATTGTAGACGACCATGGGTTCCGGAGATGAGCTCAACAGGGAACGTAGCATAGTTTCACAGTCCGGAAATGACCTGGAAGGTGGTCGAGCGTCTCCGGCCTCCCGTTCAAATTCCGCGACACGTTGGCGTAAGCCCGCCAGTTCATCCAGGAGTTCGGTTGTCGTCTTGTCTTGTGTTTCCATGTTGCCCCCCACGCTGATCCGGACACCGGCGTCAAGTGCTGCGGCAGTTTATAAGATGCGGAGATCCGTCAGCTCTGACCTATTGGCTCATCGTCTCCGTAGCCCCAAACCAGTCTATCCTGGCAGGTTAGGAGCCATCCGTCCGAACTGAGTATTGCTCCGTGAGGCCGGTCGGGTCGTCAATCATCGCAGCCCTCACGGCACCGGCAAGAGCTTGGCCACCAGTTCACTGACCCTCTTCGCAGCCTCGACCATTCCCAAGGCATCTTCCCTTGTGGGCTCGAATAGGTCATCCGGATATCGTGATCCGACAGCATGAACAGTGAGCCTGCGGCAGTCTTCCTCCAGGACCGCCAGCCCCCTTTCGAATTCGACGCACCTTGCCAGCAAGGCCACGAGGTCATGTATCCGAACCGGGACCTGGCCCTGGTATACAAGGAAACCCTTAAGTAATTTTTCGGCTGCCTGTTGTGCGTGGAAACAGATCGTGTCCCACGGAACCCTGTCTGCCTGAAGATTATTTTCAATATTGAGAAAGTCATTCCCCGCTTTGGCAAGCCAGGAGGTATAGTTGGATCTAGGGGCGCTCATAGAGCACCACTCCTTCCTTTTCAATAACGGAGAGAAGAGTCCCCCGCACTCTTCGGAGCCTCCGCACTTCAGCCGGCGTATAAACCACCACGTCCAGGGGCCACGGACGGAGGCCAAACACTGCGCTTACCTCGATTGCTCTCTCCGGTGGCCGGTGCTGCGTTTCCATTTCCACAAAGAGGTCTAGGTCGCTGTCATCGCGGGCCTCTCCCCTGGCATGGCTTCCAAAAAGCACCACTCGCACCGGCTTGAACTTCTCAACGATCGTTGCAGCGATCTCTTCAAGCTGTCTTCTGTCCATATTAACTGTCCCTACAGGCAGGCACTCTCACTGGGCCTGCACTTCCTGGGCAGCCGCCTTGGATTTTGCCTCCCGCTCCAGCAATCTCGTGAAGACTTTGAAACGGAGGATAATTGCCGGCAAGAAGACTATGTTGCCGTAAAGTGCGACCAGCATAGCCGCCGACCCCAAGAAGCCGAAAAAGATGGCGGGCTTGGTGGGGGTAACCGCCAGAGCCATGAAACCTATGAACAGCGGCGCAGTGGTGGACATGAGGCTCCTGGCGGTCATGTGATACGATTTCTGGAGTATCTCGGCCACACGGCCCTCACCGGGCGCGGACGCGGCAATGTCGCGGCGCAACTGGGTGAGATAATGGAATGTGTCGTCCACGGCCAGTCCGATTGCTATGTCCGTGGCAAATACGGTCACGTTGTCCAGTGGGATGCCTATCCAGCCCATCATCCCCAGGATGGTGGCCACCGCGGGAACTATGGGAAGCAGACTGAACAACCCCAGCAAGACGGACTTCAACTGAATCATCAACAGCACTGAGATAGCAGACAACGCCAGGATCAAAGACCACACCTGGGAGTCCACGACGTCGGACGCCTGGGCCGCAAAAACCGCTTGCTCTCCGGTGACCCGCACCTTTCCCGAGCCTTTCATTACCTCTTCGGACGTCTTCTCTATCCTGTAAATTATCTCATTCATCGAGGCCTTGGAAGTGCCGCCGATCCTCACCGACAAGTGCATTCCGCTGAAGGTAGGGCTCACGTACCTCCGGAGGAGCTGCTTGCCTTCCTGGCTGAAGGCCATCACGCTGAACATCTGCGACACGCCGCCCTTTTCCGAGAACAAATCCTTGGGGGGAGTCCCGGGTTTGGCCAGTAACACATGCAAATACTGTAGCAGCGGCAACATGGAGTCCACACTGTAGACCTCCGGGATGTCCAGGAGGCGTTTCTGCAATTCTTCGGCTTTTTGCCATGCCTCCGGGGTCTTGGCGTCGTTATCGCCCATTTCCACCGTCACTTCCAGAGTCCGTACGGGATGCAAATTCTTCTCGACGAATCCCAGATCGGTCATCACCTTGCTCGAACCCAGAAAGAGACTGAGAATCTGCGTATCAATCCTGATCAGGGGGGCCCCGGAAAACATGAACAGGGTGAAAATTATGCCTCCCCAGGCACAGAGGCTGTACCGCCGGAAGACGATGCGCTCGACGCCCTCGAAGACCCTGGATACCCAGTCGTCCTTCATCTTTTCCAGAATATGTTCCGGGACCGGCTTCAACCAGATGAGAAAGGCAGGTGTCAGTATGAGGCCTATGCCATAGGCTATCAGGACGCCCAGGGCCATGACGAAGCCCAATTGCTGGACCATGGGGATGTCGCTTATCATGATGGTCGCGAATGCCACGGAAGAAGTCGCTGCGGCCATGAAACAGGCTCGTCCCACGATGGCCATGGCGCGTTTCACGGCCAGTTCCTTGTCCTGGTACTGGGGAAAGACCTCGCAGTAGTGGCTCACGATGTGAATTACCGTGGCCACGCTGGTAATCAGTATGAGACCGAAAGAGAGGCTGGTGGTCGAGTTCAGCGGTATCCTGCACAGCGACATCAAGCCCAGGACCCAGTACACGGCGATACCCACCGTGATCATGGTGATGGCGGCCACTCGCAGGCTCTTGAAAATGTAAAGGGTGATTATGGCAACAATCAACGCGCAAAGCGATCCGAACAGAACCGTGGTCCTTACCGTGAGCTGCTGGACCGCTTCCCTTATCACCGGGGCTCCGACCATTCGGAATTCCGTGTTCGGCGGCAGATTTTCCCGGACTATTGCCTCAACCGTTTCAAAAAGCTTCCCGAGTTCCGGATGAAATCTCCAGTCGTCCTCCAGGCGGAACATTATTCCCACGCTCTTCATGTCCGCGGAAACAAGGTAATCCATGATAGGCAGGGCCTTGCGTATCCTCTCCAGCTGCTCGGGAGATATTAGGACCTGCACCCCGTCCTTATCCTCGACCAGGGGATAGTTCCCGAAAATTCCCTTCCTCTCGCCGACCACCTTGAGGCTCGGCAGGCTCAGGACCTGACCGAACTGATTGATTTCCTTGAGCTTGTCGGTGATGCGAGCAACGCTCTTCAATAGATCTGGATCCCTGGCGCCCTTGTCGTCCTTGATGGCAATTACGATAAATTCATCGCTGCCGTAGGTTTCAACGAAATCCTTGTAAACCCCGTACGCGGTAGACGAAGTCACATAGGCGGATTTCAGGGTGCGATCCAACTCCACAGTCAGAGCAAACGGCAGGATCAAGATGCTGATCGCTATGATACACAGCACGAGAGCGCGGCGGTGATCCACCAGCTTGTAAACAAAGAGCTTCCGTTCATCGGGATACTTGGGAGCTTGTTTTGCCATGGTTGAGGTTTCCTGCGGGCCCCTCAGGCCCCGATGGATGCGGTCTTTTTCGTTGAACGTTGCCGCTACGGAATGGAGCCAGGCCGTTTGAGTGCCGGACTCAATCGGAGAGGAGCACTACCCCTGACGCGAGCAATGCCGGTAAGCTGTCACCAAAATAACGTGTTGGAATGTGAAGCGGTATTATAGCCCGCAGGTGAATCGGAATCAAGCGGTTGGACGAGCTTTGTCGCTCTCTCGCTGGACGCATTAACAGAGCGCTGATTGCGTTGTTGTCACTGAAAGAAGCAGTGCGGCGCCTCAAGAATCTTAGGACAAGGTTATACGGCTCCCATGCGAAACTTACCGCCGGGGTAATCGTAGCTCTCCAAGTCCATCGTGAGCCCTCTCGCAAGTAGCGTTTGAGCCCTTGTGAGGTCGGCACCCGTCAAGTCTGCATCGGTAAGGTCCGCACTGGTAAGGAAAGCACCGATCATTGAGGCGTTCACCAGCAACGCCCCGGCCAGATTCGCACCGATAAGGTCGGCCCGTTCCAGATTTGCTGAGGAAAGGTCTGCGCCCGCCAGGATTGCCCGGTGCAGGTTTGCGGATCGGAGATTGGCTCCGTGGAGATCTGCTGATGTAACATCCGCCTTTGAGAGCTTGGCGTCCGTGAGGTCCGCACCCCGAAGAACCGCGTGGGAGAGATTCGCGCCGTAGAAATATGCTCTCGACATTTTAGCATTTTTTAGATCCACGCCGGAGAGATCGGCACGCATGAGGTTGGCTTCAGCCAGGTTCACTCCCAAGCGGACTGCCCGCTCCACAACTTCGGCCAGGCAATCCGCCTCTCCGCCGTAAATATGTTCGAAGCTGAAACGATTGACTACGTCAAACCACATTTTGGGCCTCGCACGGGATCCCGGCTGAATCGGGATCGGGATATGGGGTCCATCTTCGTCGGCGCCGCGGGAATCAGGTTTGATTTATCCACCAGCGTGCGTCTCTGAAGGGACGGAGGCCATTATAGCACGCCCGAGCTTCTTTTTCAATAAACACCAATTGTCACACGTAATTGTAGGATTTATGGCTATTCATAGTGATGTTTTTCGCGTAACATGCTTATTATAAAATGATTCATTGGAAAGCCTTTTCTGCGATGGATGGTCGCCTTTTGCTCCGCATTCATGGAGCGATTCACGCCTCCCTGTCGTTGCGAGGAGCGAAGCGACCAAGCAATCTCACAACCTGTGTGCCGGCAACCTGATGAGATTGCTTCGCTGCGCTCGCAACGACAGTCCAGTGACGTGTCTGCATGTTACAAGTTCAGCTGAGCGCTCAGAGCAGGCTGCCGAAAAGTTGTCCTCCGGAAGCATTCTTATAGAAAGGTCACCTGGCCCTGCCCAATCCAGCGTCCCATCCGGACCGCGGATCCTGGGTCTGCGGGATCTGGACGGGTTTGGGCATGGCGATGTCGGCCCGGGACTGGGTCGAGACCTCAACCTGCTGCTGAGCCGCGGCCGGGGGCCGAGCCCTTTGAGCACCAGCGGCGGCCTGCCTGGGCCGGGCTTGCTGCCTTGGCCTCGGCCTGGCAACAGCCTGTTCATCCTCCAGTTCGCCTGATGGCGGGTAGTACTGGACCGTTGTTCCGTCAGGAGTGGTCGTGGTCACTCTCACTGCTCCCGCAGGCAAGTCTTCAACGAACTCCGGAGGCCGGCCCTGTCCCATTTGCACCGGCGGAGGCTGCGTCGGGGCATACTGGCCTGGTCTCAGGGGCTGTCTTGCAGGAGTACTCCGCACTCTTTGTCCGGGAGCAGGCCTTTGCTGGGGAGGAGGCGCAGAATACTGCACGGGGGGCGGAGCGGGCTGGGCGGGTTGCTGAACGTTCCAGTCGGGGTTGTATCCCTGCTGATAACCCTGCTGCTGAGGCTGCTGGTATCCGTAGCCCTGTTGGCCGTAGCCGGGTTGTTGCCCGTAGCCCTGGGGACTTCCCTGATATCCGTAACCAGGCTGCTGGCCGTAGCCCTGTTGATATTGGGCCTGACTTTGTGCCTGCTGGCCTTGCTGCTGATAATTCTGCATCATTGGGTCAGGGCTGCCCGAAGAAAACTGGGGGTTGTCGAAGGAAGTGGCCGGCTGACTGCCTCCAATGATGCCTAGTCCGCTCGGTCCCAGGAGGGATTCAAAAATTCCTTGACCCAGTGCGGCCCCTTGAAGGGCTGCAACCAGAATCAGCGTCACGATTCCTGTCCGCAGCATGTTGTTACTCCTTGCGGCTCGAACATGTAAGCCGCGTATTCGGGGAAAGGAACAGGATCAACAAACTTACACTTATCCATTAGTATTTTATAAGATTGATCTTGCTGTGTCAAGGCGTTGGTTGAGTTTTGAATTACAACTGGTCGTGGAATCAACAGATTAATTGGTTTGGGAGGGGCTTGAACCGTCTTCTCGCTCGCCGTCGTCCGCGTATCTCATCTCTCCGGAGGCGGCTCTCACTAGTCTGTCCATAACTTTCACGAGTTCGGGGAAGTCCACTGGTTTCTCGATCACAGCGTCAACGCACGACTCTTCTATCTTCTCCACTTCCTCCCCCTGGTCGGTCCATCCGGTGAGGATCACAAAGGGCGGCCTTGACGAGTTTCTTATGTCGCAGATGTCCTTAATGGCTTTCCCCACTTGCCATCCTGTCATGCCGGGCATGGCAAGATCGCACAGGACAAGGTCCACGTGGTTCTCCGTGAATATCCTGACAGCCTCGTCGCCGCTCAACGCATCGAGGACCTTATGATTGTACCTTGACAGGCCACTGCTGAGCAAGCTCACCATTGCCTCCATATCGTCCACCACCAGTACGGTGAGCGGCTGTAAGCTCTCCGAACCCAGTGCCTGCTTCGGCTGATCCGCCCCTTCGTCAGCTGCCGGGAGGCATATGATGATCGAAGTTCCCCTGCTCTCAGCGCTGTCTACCATCATACGGCCGCCATGACCGTCTACAATGCTCTTACTGGTGGCCAGCCCGAGACCTGTCCCCTTCTCTCTCTTAGTGGAGAAAAAGGGCGTGAACACTCTGGCCAGATCCTTGGCCGCAATGCCCACGCCGGTATCCCGAACCAGCAACAGGATCTTGCCATGGATCCTCGAGACAATAATCTCCAATTCTCCGCCCTGGGGCATAGCCTCGGCCGAATTCTTGATGAGGTTTACCAGAACCTCGAAAAGCTCGCTCTTCAGGCCTTTGACTAAAGCACCTCCCTGAGCGTTGATCTTCAAGTCTATTCGGACACCAGCCTTTTCCGGATTGGCTTTCCACCACGTCTTGGTCATCTCCACTGCGTGTCTTGCGATCTCCGAGAGATCGAACACCTCTGTCTTTTGATTGCGGCCCCCTTCATTAACAGAGGCAAAGGTGTTGAGCCGTCTCACGGTTTCCGTCCCGAACCTCGAGGTCTCCTGAATCCGGGCCAAGCAGTCCTTCACCTCCCGAATGTCACCCGATTCCAAGCTCATTAAGGCAAGATCGGCACTTCCGAGTACCACCTGCAACATGTTATTGAAATTATGCGCAATTCCAGACGCAAGGTCCGCTACGGCTCTCAAACGTTCCGCCTGACGGAAGACCCGTTCCGACCGCTTTCTATCCGTGACGTCGGTAACCATAGCGAAACCACCGTTGTACTCACCTTGATCATCCACGGTTGGAACAGCAGAGACTATCCCCCATAACTCGGAGCCGTCAGCACGGCGAAATTTGAAATCATAGCGTTCACTGATACCCTTGTGCCGGCGCTCGCACAATCGTTTCGCAACAGGAAACCACTCCGTATCAACAAAATGAAACAGCGACCGGCCAAGCATCTCGGAAGCCGGACACCTTAACATCTCGGCCATGGCAGGATTTGCGAACGTGGTGTTGCCGTCGGCATCCAAGGCCCAGATCCCTTCGTTAGCCGTCACGATCATACTCCGGAAGCGTTCTTCGCTTTGGCGGAGCGCTCTTTCGGCTTGCTTCCGGCGGGACACGTCCCTGACCATAACCTGAGCAGCAGGCTGCTGACGGTAAGTGAAAGGAACCGCAGCCACCTCGACATCCGCCAGCGTCCCGTCCTTGCGCATGTATCGTCTCTCGAGAAATGGGACCGGAACACGCTCCTGGAACACCAGTTCCATCCGCTTCAGCATGCTCTCATGGAAGTCCGGGTGCGCAATTTCCAGCATATTCCGTCCAATAATCTCTACAGGAGAGGCACATCCTAGAATCCGCGCCATCGCATTGTTTGCAAAGACTACCCGCCTGTCCACCTCAACGCAAATACCATCGGGTGAGAGTTCCGCAAGCGTCCTGTACTGCTCTTCGCTCTCCCGTAGCCTCTTGTCAGTCGAGTGCCTGTAAAGCGCGGTCTCTATGCCAGCGCGCAGTTCAAACCGCGAAAAGGGTTTCTTCAGGAATCCATAGGATTGAATTGCTCTTGCCCGTTCCAGAGTCGCCTGATCGTCGCTCGCGGTCATGAAAATTATGGCCGTGTCCCGCGAGCCGAGGATCATCTCCGCGGCCTGTATCCCGTCTATCGCCCCCGGAAGCCCGATGTCCGTGAGGACCAGATCCGGACTCGTTTCTGCGGCTTTGGCAATAGCTTGTTCTCCGGACGCGACTGTTCCTGCGACCTGGTAACCCAGATTCCGTATCGTCAGAGACAGATCCAGCGCCAAAACGCCATCATCCTCCACGATCATGATTCCGGCATCATGAATGTGGTCTTCAGAGTGCTTCACCGCTGCCCCCGATCATGAATTCAGCATAATGTATTCACTTACTGCTGCCTGGACTCCCAGTAGAAAACAATGCTACAGCGGGTGAGTGAAGGGGTCAAGTGAAAGTTTCGAGGAAGGTAGGGATTTCTAACCGAAACGTAACCATTATAACAACGAACGTGTCAGACAACCGCCGGGGTTGCCTGCGGTCAGTGCACGCGTCCAAAAAGCCGGAAGGCGCTGAGCGCAATACTTCCCGCTGACGACTTACAGCTCTCCGGAAGCCTGAGTTGATCGCCCTATTAGAAAAATATGCAGGAGACCCGTTATTTTCGGAAAGGATTACTCTATTGGCCATGATCCGCAGAGTTGGGGCATGGTCCATTCAGGGAGGATTGGCTCCAACAGTTGTTCATGGAAGGCACAAGGCATCATGAAAAACGCGGCTCGCGATTGAGGGTGTAGAATTCCTTCCACACCCTTTGCGTCATATTGCTTCCAGAACCGGACAGAAAGGCAATGTTGCCCACACTGTTCACGGCACTGGGGACTCGTGATCCCTGCAGAAAGGAGCCTCCCCCACCACGGGCAGGCCACACGCTTTGCACAGGGCTCTTCTGATTGGGTCTCCAATTGTGTCGCACTCGCCCGAACCGTGAGCCGGCTCTTGGTCCAGTTCTTCTCGGACGTCTTCGGTGCGGTCGTATTCTTGGTGCTGCATGGTTGGCCTCCTAATCATCGAATCGGTCTCGTTACTATAGACGCGGTGCGAAGACTTTGGATTCGGATGGTATCCGCAGCCTCAAACTTTGACGTTTTTTGACATCCAGAATGGGTGGCGATCTCGAACCACAGATTGGCAGGTCAAAGGAACGCGCTATTCCGTACGGCGTTGTTTCAGTAAGCTGTCTTTTTCAAGGATTTTTCGGAGCACGTTCTTCAAATCGTCTTCTCGGACGGGTTCAAGCATCAGGCGGATCATTCGAGCGTCTTTTTCTGTAAGTCCTGATCCAGGTCGAGTGGCAGGCTGTGTCTCTTTCTTGCTCTTCATGGAGCGTTGATGGAAGCGTATGTCGGTTATCGGCGTTGCACCAGGTTCCAGATGTGCGTTGATTTTTTCCAGCAGCACGTTCTTTATTGCCGCCAACTCGTTCATCCATACCGAGGAATCCACTGCAACGTGCAGAGTGGTTCCCGTCAGTTTCTCGGCGCCGGCATGACGGGCTACGGTCGCGTCGACTATTTCCGGCCAAAGGGCCACTATTCTGTTTCTGGAATACGCGAGGTCCCAGCCCCGGCCTTTGAAGACTTCCTTCAGGACGGCTGCCAAGGATCGAGGTTTGTCATGGTCCCGTTTCTTCATGTCACAGGAGTCTTTGGAAAGAGGGGACGGCCGCAATCTGAAGGGTCGCCCTGAATCTTGGCGATTGCGTGCTCAACGGCGGGCAGGACTATTTCCAGGTTCTCGACAGCTCCCCTGGGGCTGCCTGGGAGGTTGATGATTAGAGTCCGACCCCGGATTCCTGCCACAGCCCTGGAGATCATTGCGTGAGGGGTCTTTTGCAGGCTCCCCGCGCGCATGGCTTCGGCCATGCCCGGTACGGTCCTGCCCAGCACTGCGAGGGTAGCCTCAGGAGTGACGTCGCGAGGGGACACACCTGTCCCCCCGGTGGTCAATATCAAATCCGCACCGTTCTCGTCGGCCCAATTTACAAGTATACCGCCAATCTCCTCCACGGTGTCGGGACAAACCGCGGTCCAGAGCACCTCGATGCCCCATGCTCGAAGCAATTGGGCAAGGGCGGGCCCGGAGTCGTCCTTACGCTGTCCCTCCGAGGCCCGATCGCTAACCGTTAGTATTCCCGCACGCAGCGAGGCCAATTTGTCCCTGGCCCTTCTCCTCATCCGTTCCGATGGGCGGAATCCCTCGCTTAAGGTCCCTCATCTGGTAGCCTTCGGCTTCCAGTTCCTGTCTGAGAAAACCAGCGGCCTTCCACGGGTCAACTGTGGTGCCGCAGGTGAAGATATCCAGAGCTGCGTAGCCAAGTTCAGGCCACGTGTGGATGGTCAGGTGAGACTCCGCTATTACTACCACGCCGGAGACTCCCTGGGGGTTGAAATCCTGAAACGCGGTCTTCAGGACGGTTGCCCCAGCCACTTCCGCGGCCTGGGACATGATTCTTTCCAAGTAATCGAGGTTGTCCAGTTTCTGCGTGTTGCAAGACCAAAGCTCGATCAGAAGATGAGTTCCCAGTGCTTTCATCGTCATCCCCCGTACCGAGTGGGCTTTCTGCCTCTCGTAGATGTTCCACATGCACCTTGCCGCCACCGCCGAATCCGCCGGCTAGTCCCCCGACACGATGGCCGCCCAATTGCCTTCTGTTTTACGGCCACAGAAAAAATCCCGCCCGGGTCAACAACCCGGACAGGACGGCCGAACGATTGAGGAAGCGGACTTCCTCCAACCGGGAAGACTAAGGTCTCAACCTTACGAGGAGGAAATCAAAGATCCCCTCGCTCAGTTCAAACCCTCCGGAATCGCGTTTTTTTGTCAGCAGTGAGATCAAAGACGCACGGGCCCACGAACCGGCGGAGGAGTTCCCCGCAGACTGCGCAAAAGATGACTGAGCATTGATAAGCAGCCGGTTCATTGTCCCGTCCCTGGGCGTTTGCCCTTGGTAGAATTATTAAACGATCTTTTTTGCCCTCTTTGTTAGTATAATGTCAAGGAAAAAAGATCCCGCCGCACAAAAAAAATCCCACGGAAACGCATCCGGCCCGGCCCCTCCTCAAACACGACGGAGAGCGTGCCCTCTCGCATTTTTCTTTGACATCGCCGTTCATTCCCCGGGCGGGCACAACCTCGAAAGAGACACCGGCCTTCCGCACCGTGCGCAGGAATCGCGGCACGGTTCCAGCACTGCCCTGCAGTGGCCGCAATACCGAGGGGCATCCGTCTCTATCAGGGGCAAAGCCGTCCCGCATCTCATGCACGCGTCTTCCTCTTCAGGGGTGTAGGCGCCGCAACTTGGGCAAGCAATCAAGCACCCGTCGGAAATGGGCTCGAACGGGTAGGATTTCCTGAACTCTTTGACTCTCAAGCTCACAAGCCAAGCCATGAAAGCCATCAGCGGAACCAGTGACATCATGGCGGTCTTGGGATGGAAGGCCACCAGAAAGTTGTACACTCCATGCAACAGGGCCGCAATGGCTAATCCTTTGCAAATTGTGGACAATTCGCCGCGACGCCGAAATCTGGCCAACCCCATGCTGTAGCCCCACATGGCTGAGAACATCAGATGTGCCGGTGTGGCAAATACGGCCCGGGAAAGAAGTATGCCCGGACCAAGATAGGCCACGTAGACGAAGTTCTCCATTGACGCGAAGGCCATTGCAGCGGTGGCCGCATAGACTATCCCGTCAATGGGTTCACGAAAATCATCTCGTCTGTACATGCCGACCCACACCGCTGCAAGCTTGAAGAATTCCTCGAAAGGACCAATAAGAAAGAAGCTCACGGCAGCCGAACCATAAATGGTCTCCTGAGCCAACTCGGCTCCAGTGATGTGCTCGAGGACGCCCGTGGGGACGGTGCAAGCGCAGCCCCAGGCAAAGACGCGAAGAATGTTGCCGAAGGTTCGCGGCTTTCGAGCCTTGAAATAAAAAAAGGCGAGCCACAACAGGCCGGGCAAGAGCCCCACCACCGGATACAGCAACTCCAGCATTTCACCTCGCAATTGACTTTGCCACCCGGACCGTATAACACGGATTCCTGGGCGAGCCAAGCAGGCCGGCAGAGGGCCTGACCGGCGTATCGCCACGAACGGCCAATACTGGAGCCGGAATTATTCGACGCCCCCGGCTCTACCACGGAGTTCCGCTGTGACCGTCGCTGTTTCACGACAATTGCATGATGATTACGGCCCTGAACAACTGGTGGGAGTCGAAAAGGTCGTAAAGTACTTCCCGGTCAAGAAGGGCATTCTCACTCGGGAGCACCTGTTCGTTCACGCTGTTGACAACGTGGATCTGGAGATTTTCAGGGGCGAAACCCTCGGTCTGGTGGGAGAGTCCGGCTGCGGCAAGACCACGCTTGGCCGGTTGATTCTGAGGCTGGAGCAGCCCACCTCCGGCCGTATAGTCTTCGAAGGACAGGACATAAGCACCTTGGCCTCCGGTCAGATGAAACATATCCGGAGGAAAATGCAGGTAATCTTTCAGGACCCCTATTCGTCGCTCAATCCCCGCAGAACCGTCCGCAGCACCATCATAGAGCCACTGGTCATTCATGGAGTGGGAAATCGTGCTGAAAGACAAAGGCGGGTGCTCGAACTCATGGAGGAGGTGGGACTCAGGCCCGAATACTCGGACCGCTACCCTCACGAATTCTCCGGCGGCCAAAGGCAGAGGATAGGGATTGCCAGGGCGTTGGCCCTCAACCCCAGGCTGATTGTGGCTGATGAGCCTGTTTCAGCCCTGGACGTCTCCATCAGATCCCAGGTATTGAACCTTCTCGAAGATCTCCAGGAGAAATACGGCCTCACTTACCTGTTCATATCTCACGATCTCTCGGTGGTGGAACACATATCAGACAGAGTTGCCGTTATGTACCTCGGCAAGATTGTTGAAACAGGGTCAAGGGAAGACATATATCAACGGACCCTTCATCCATACACCGAGGCCCTTCTAAGCGCCGTTCCAGTCCCGGATCCCTCTCTCCGACGGCAACGCATCATCCTCGAGGGCGATGTGCCCAGCCCCATTTATCCACCTTCCGGTTGTCGTTTCCATCCCCGTTGCAGGCTGAGGGTCCCGGTGTGTTTTGAGGTGGAACCCCCTCTCGTCGAAGTCACTCCAGGCCACAAGGCGGCGTGCCACGTGCGGGCGGCTCTACCGTAGGAACCTCGCCGGCAGCCGGATCCAAGGCCATGAATCCGATGGCTTTCATCAGGCACGACAAAGACTCTCGGTGGCGAGAGTACTTCTCCTCCAGCAGCGGAAGGCAGCGTTCAGCCCCGCATCGGCCCGTCAGCAAGCACAGAGCAAATTCCATACAACTGGCGTAGCCGCACAGGCCGCAATTCGTTGCGGGCAGCCGTTTGAAGATCTCCGTAGCGCCGATCCCCTGGCGTGGAGAGGTCTCCGGCTTGAGCGCTCCGTCGAGTCGCGCAGCCGAGCAAATGAGATCCACGCACGATCTTAACATTATCCAAAAATCCAAGAGATCGTCCGCCCTCGAGATCACCAAGGAACTCCCGTAGAAGAACACAAGCCGGTGGTCTTCCTCGAACGCGAGGACCGGTACGTCGGGCCTAAAAGCGCCGCCTCTTATCATCCTGGCCATGATGGGAATCAGGTGGGCGACATTCCTGTCGGGGACGGCTTCCACTCTCAACCTAAGGGGGTCCGAGAAGCTCGGCCCTATCGAGGTAACGTGCAGTCCGCCCAGGACTTCTCGCCACAACGGGTCAGGCGGGTCCGCTTCGGGGATTTCCCTCTTGAAGGGAAAGTGAGTCAGGATACCGCTGATCGCTATACCGTCCAGCTGGAGAGCCTCCTTGATGACCCTTGCAGTTCCCGGTGCTATGATGCAGGGAGATGCCAGTCCTTTGCAGAACCGAGGCACCGCCAAGGTCTCAAACGGGATGTCCGCTTCCTCAAGGACGAGCATTGCTTCGTCGTGGGTCTTCTGGTCTGGAAATACAACGGCAACGGCCATGTAGAGATATAACCATAGGCCGGCGGTCATAGTCAACTGCAAGCCGGGCTAATCATCAGTCATGATTGTGCAATTGAATAAGTAATTTTATTACAATCTGTTGTAATAGTTATATAAGGTGATGCCTTTTTTTGTCAGCACCGACCGCGCTACCTGGTGTTGACCGGATAACACTTTGTTATGACTGTGGTTTATTGCTCATAAATGCCGGCCTGTGGTGCGGGTTTGTCGGCATCAACATGATGGGCCCATTTTCTCCTTGACACAACATTTGGTTGTGCCCAACCCTTTGAAAATACTATGCGCTGCTCACCGATCCGGGGGCGCTCACCGAAAACTCACACTGTTTCAAGGTGCTGGGGAAATTCAATTTATCAACAGTTGTTTATAACTTTGGAGGCTTCGAGAGCGGCCTCAAGGAGGCGTCTTCTAATTTCGGGCTGTTACCTTTTCTATTGATTTTATTGAACATTGCTGCATGACCAACCATGATACAGATCGCTTGGGAACCCCGAATACAGCCGACCGGGATTAGTTATCCACAGGGTTACACATAAGTTATCCACAGAGAAAGTGGAAATCGTCGCAGGATGTGTCCTGATAAGGTTTGCGTGCTAATACGTGAATAATATTGTATAATCATTTTTGATCAGGACTAGGGTCATGCCTCCGGAATTCCGGCACTTCCCGGGGGCCCGGCTCCAGAACCAGGACCAGCGTCACCTCCCGGCCCGTCACCCTCCGGGATCTTGCAAAACGCCCTGAAATGTGTTTTCGTTAGAGACCCGCTGCACGACAGCGGATTTCAGGGAGGCACGCCGGCCGGTATTTTCGGTTCTATTCCGTTATGCAGACCCTCAAGGAACTATTTTATTCCATCAGCGCTACCAATGTAGTGGACATCGGCATAATCACGTGCCTGATGTACTTCATTCTCGTCTGGTTCCGGGGGACCCGGGCTTTTCAGATACTTGCCACGCTTCTGGGGATGGGACTTTTCTATTTCTTCGCGTCCGGGATGGGCCTGATCCTTACTTCGGTACTCTTTCAATACCTGGGTGCAGCCATCATTCTGGTTCTGGTGGTGGTGTTCCAGCCCGAAATAAGGGAGATGTTGGATCGCGCTTCCCCCATACGGTTTCTGCGTGGAACGTACCAGACCGACATCAATCCCGACACGATCGAAGAGACCGTGAGAGCAGTCGCTGACCTGGCGCGATACCGGGTCGGGGCCATTATGGTATTTCAGAGGCTAGACAAGCTGGACAACCTGATCCTCAAGGGGAAGACCCTGGACAGCCTGGTCTCTTCAGAAGCCCTCACGATGATATTCCAGAAGACTTCCGCGCTTCACGACGGAGCGGTCCTCATCCTGGGCGACAGGATCAAGGCTGCGGGCTGCATTCTGCCGCTTTCCAAGAAGGAGGAACTGGATCCGCAGTATGGCACCCGTCACCGGGCCGCTCTCGGACTAACCGAGCGCTCCGACGCGCTTTGCGTTGTGGTTTCGGAGGAACGCGGCGAAGTGTCCCTTATGGAACGCGGGGTGATCACCGCGTACCGAAAGAAGAGTGAGTTTCGGGAGGCCCTCGCCAAGGGTCTGACCCACGTCAAGAGCATTCAGCAAGATTCCGCGACCGGATTGATGGCACTGCTTCGCTCCAACTGGCGCCTCAAGATCCTGGCCTTCGGGATAGCGGCGCTGCTCTGGATGGTGATAGTGGGGCCTCAGAGGTCCGAATTGGGATTGTCGGTTCCTATCCAGTACACGAACCTGGCCCCGGGCATGGAGATCACCGGCACCTGGATGGACAGGATTGACGTGAGGCTGCGCGGGTCCCAGTCAGGTCTGGCGAATCTTCAACCTGGCTCGGTCCGGGCCGTGTTGGACCTGAGCGGCGTGGTGCCCGGCCTGAATTTCTTCAGAGTCAGCAGGAAAAACCTCCAGGTGCCGCCCGGTGTCACCATTTCCCAAATCAGGCCCTCGGATCTGCAACTTCACA
>Ga0172371_10002788_pt1 | contig 27478 bp, 17 predicted proteins | sample Lak12m_FD_114543 | JGI IMG/M metagenome (GOLD analysis project Ga0172371, IMG submission 114543) | Freshwater microbial communities from Kabuno Bay, South-Kivu, Congo - kab_022012_12m | ecosystem: Environmental > Aquatic > Freshwater > Lake | place: Democratic Republic of the Congo: South-Kivu...
GAGGCCGAAATACTGTCACGTACGGAACCCCAGACTCTCTAGCCACACCGCCGATAGTCCAGAACCAAGCCAAACGCTCCGTCATTCCGACGAAAGTCGGAATCCAGTCCCGGATGGCTGGGAGCAGTGGAGCGCGCTCCAATTCTCCCAAGCTTGACAGCACTGGCCCCCGGCTTTGGCCGGGGTGACGTTCCGTGCTTTCCCGGGCGTCTTCCTTAGCCGAACGCGGTAAGAGGAACTTATGTTAGCGCCTATGCCCCGGCCCCCTCTTCAAAAACCCCAAATGTAATGGTTGCTCCTGTCGGTCGCCGCGTGCTCAGAGAATGAATCTGCTAAGGTCCTCGCTCTTGACGATGTCCTGGAGCCTTTCTCTGACCATGGCGCCGGTGATGGGCACCGTGACGCCGTTCATATCCGGCGCCTCGAAGGAGATCTCCTCGAGAAGCTTTTCCATGATGGTGTGGAGACGCCGCGCTCCGATATTTTCCGCGCGCTCGTTGACTTCTTCCGCGAGCGTGGCGATTTCGAGGATCGCGTCTTTCTGAAAATCCAGCGTAACCCCTTCGGTCTTGAGCAACTCCTCATACTGCTTGACAAGGGCGTTTTGCGGCTCGGTGAGAATACGCACGAAATCGTCGCGGGTCAGGGCCGCCAGTTCGGCACGCAGCGGGAAGCGCCCCTGGATCTCGGGGATCAGGTCCGCAGGTTTTGATACATGAAACGCGCCGGCCGCGATGAAGAGGATATGATCGGTCCGGATGACACCATGCTTGGTGTTGACGCTGGATCCCTCGATTATTGGAAGGAGATCTCGCTGCACCCCTTCTCGTGAGACATCGGGACCGACATGCCCGCCACGGCTCCCCGCGATCTTGTCCAGTTCGTCGATGAAGACGATCCCCGTCTGTTCCACCCTGTCTCTGGCCATTCTCGTGACCTTGTCCGCGTCGATGAGCTTGGAGAGCTCTTCCTGCACGAGAATCTGCAGCGCATCAGGAACCTTGACCCGACGGCGTTTGGTCTTTCCCGGAAAGATATTGGAGAACATGTCTTTCAGATTGATGTCCATCTCTTCCATGCCCGCAGGCGAAAAGACCTCGACAATGGGGATGGCGCTGATCTGGGTTTCGATCTCCGCTTCCCTGTCGTTGAGTTTTCCGTTCCGGAGCATTTTCCGGAATTTCTCTCGCGTCCGCTGAGCCACCTCGATGTCATCGGTCGGCTCCTGCGCTGCGGGTCCCAATTGGGGTCTACGCATCCGGCGGGGCGCCCGTGTGGGCAGGAGGATGTCCAGCAGGCGCTCTTCAGCCTGTTCCTCGGCCTTGGGGCGAAGAGCTTCGTATTCCTCCTCTTTGACCAAGGTGATCCCGATCTCGAGGAGATCGCGGATCATGGATTCCACGTCGCGTCCGACGTACCCGACTTCCGTAAATTTGGAAGCCTCAACCTTGAGAAACGGCGACTGGGCCAGCTTCGCCAGCCTGCGGGCGATTTCGGTCTTTCCCACGCCCGTGGGGCCGATCATAATAATGTTCTTGGGGGCAATCTCGTCGCGAAGCTCTTCGGGGACCTGGCGCCGTCGCCAGCGGTTTCTGAGGGCGATGGCGACCATTCTCTTGGCCACGTGTTGCCCGATGATGTATTTGTCCAGCTCTGCAACGATCTTGCGAGGCGTAAAGGAGTCCATGCTTCCTCGTGGGTGACCCTTCTCAGGGGATTTGCCGATCCTGTTCCGCTCTACAGTTCTTCCATCACCACGGACTGGTTGGTGTACACACAGATGTTTGCGGCGATGTCAAGGGCGGTCCGGGCGACGTCCGCTGGCCCCATGTCAGTGTGCGACAGAAGGGCTCTGGCCGCTGCCAGGGCGTAATTGCCCCCCGACCCGATGGCCGTGACCCCGTCGTCGGGCTCCACCACGTCTCCGGTGCCCGAGAGGAGGAGCGTTTTCTGGGCGTCCGCCACGATGAGGAGCGCCTCCAGGCGTCTCAACATCCGGTCGGTTCGCCACTCCTTGGCCAGTTCCACTGCGGATCGGATCAGATTGCCGGAATATTTCTCCAACATCTGCTCGAATTTCTCCAGTAGGGTCAATGCGTCCGCTGTTGAACCGGCAAAACCGGCCAGCACCTGGCTGTTCTTTCCTAAGCGGCGCACCTTTCGTGCCGTGTGCTTCACCACGGTGTCTCCCAGCGACACCTGACCGTCTCCCGCCATGACCACACGGTCACCGCGGCGGACGCAAATCACGGTCGTGGACCGTATCTTCTGTCGTTTCATCAGTCCCGTCCTTCGGGCTTCTTGTTCTTCATTATTCCGCTCCTGGGATGGGAACGGTCATAGACCTCCATGAGCCGCCCAAGGTCAACACTGGTGTACCGCTGAGTCGTGGAAAGACTCGAATGTCCGAGCATTTCCTGGATCGATCTCAGGTCGGCTCCTCCCTGGAGCAGGTGCGTGGCAAATGAATGCCGGAAAGCGTGCGGCGAGACTCGACGATCAAGGCCGGCCGCATCGAGAAACGACTTGAGTATACGTCGTACGCTGCGGGAAGACAACGGCCCGCCCCGGGAATTCAGGAACAGGGCTTCTGCACCCGCAAGGAAGCCGAATTGCCCTTCCACGGCCGAGCGGAGCGGCAGGTACTTTCCGACGGCTTCAACGGCCTTCGATCCGACAGGAACGTATCGCTCCTTTTTTCCCTTTCCCATGACCCGAACCCAACCGTTCTCCAGGTCCACATCGCCGACTTTGAGGGCTGTGAGCTCGCCCACCCGCAATCCGGAGGAATAGAGCAGCTCGAAGATTGCCCGGTCCCGTTCCTGCATGCCGGAATTCCGCGAAAAGAACCGGTCGGTTTCGTCAGGGCTCAGTGCCCTCGGAAGCGGCCTGTCCCGTTTGGGGGCCCGAATCGTGGCCGCCGGATTGGACGGAACAATTCCTTCTCGAACAAGAAATCGGAAAAAGGATCGCACGGCTGCCAGCTTGCGCCCGAGCGATTCCTTCTTGATCTTTCCGAAGCGTTTCGCAAGAAAGCCGCGGACGTGGAATCCGTCGATGCTCGCGAGCATCGTCAGTTCGTCCCAGCCGGCCGACGATTCGAGATAGGAGCGGAAATCTTCCAGGTCCGCCTGGTAGGCCCGCACCGTCTCAGGTGACCGATTCCTTTCCGAAAGCAAGTGACTCTTAAATCGATTGACAGCTTCTTGGAAGTCCATTTGTTTCTCATTCATGTGGAAATATAATAGAAATAAAGTGTTGCCCAAACAATGATATATGATACATCATATTAAGTGTCTGAGCAACCGAAATGAAAAGTCATAAATTAACCATTCGCTCACGTGCCATTTTCACTCGCCTTTTCTAAAGGGGGGGACTCTTCCTCACGTGACTGAGTGCTCACTTGCGTGAGGAATACGCCTGAATTCCCGCTCGCCCTTATCGATCCGCCGCCACGGGTGTATACTCGCGGTGAAACCGGACCGGGGAGGGATTGCGTACACCAACACAGGGGGAGAAATCGGCCGATGGTACCAAAGACCAGGAAAGAATGGATACGACTCTTCGTGGGAGCATCGCTGCTCGGGATTCTCGTGGCAGCGGGTCTATGGCTCTGGATTTCCGGATACCTGCAAGAGGTGTGTCGGCAACTGATGCGCCTCCTGGAAGATCGGGAACACTTGCGAGACTACCTCCGGAGCTGGGGCATCTGGGCTCCTCTCGTATTTGCCGGTCTCCAGGGGCTGCAGGTGGTTTTTGCCCCCATTCCCGGCGAAGTGACGGGGATCGCCGGCGGGTTTGTGTTTGGAACATGGCGTGCGGCGCTCTATTCAACCATCGGCCTGAGTCTGGGGTCGGTTCTGGCTTTCCTTGCAGCCCGCGTGATTGGGCAACCCGTGGTGAAGCTTTTTGTGAACGAGAAAACCGTCGAGAAATTCCACTTTCTCACCGAGCGCCGCGGAACCATCGCTACGCTCATACTCTTCATGATTCCGGGCTTTCCCAAGGATATCCTCTCGTACTTGCTGGGACTGAGTCCCATGCACTTCCTCACCTTCGTGGTGGTTTGCAGCCTGGGACGGATTCCCGGCACGGTGATGCTCTGCCTGAGCGGCTCGGCTCTCTACAAGGAGAACTGGCATCTGCTCATGTTCATTTCAGGTGCGGTTCTCGTGCTTGTGGTCATTTTCTGGTTCAAGGGAGATGCGATCAGGGAGTGGTTGAAGGAAAAGACGCATCATGAGTCGGGCGGCTCTTCGTGAAGAGCGGAATCATTTCGATTTGCAGGGTCGGTATCGGTCACAGCGCACCTTGAAAATGCGGCACGTGCACTCACGTCCGGGCTGGCAAATACCAAGCGGCGACTTGCGGGAGCCGCCAATATATTTGGAGTTTTTGAAAATGCACCGGGGAGGGACTTTTTGCAAAAAGTCCCTCCCCGGTGCATTTTCATAGGAGCGCCGTCGCCCTACTGCGTCACGCGCGTGCCGCATGACGGGCAGAACTTCGCGTCGCCGGGGAGCGTGAAGTCGCACCCGGGACACTTTCGGGGCACGTCACGTTCCGCTGGCTGCCAGTTTTGCCGCGCAGGCGCGGCCTGCTCCTCTTTCGAAATATCCGGCTCCAATTCTACGAATTCCGGAGGCTGAAGAGACTGGTCCCCTGCGCCGCGGCGCTCCAGGTACTTCGATACGATGACTCCACATTGCGGGCATTCTTCGAACTCCTGGAATTGGGGTTTGCGGCACGCGGGACAGCGCCAGATCCTCCGTTTCTCGGGAGGCTTTTGGGATTGAACAGGGGACGCGACCGGTGGGCGGGCGGAGAGGCCGGTCTCCCGGGCACTCTCCGGCGGCTGCGAAGAAGCAGGACCCGAGACCATTAACCGCGCCTCCGACCGGCTACGGGCTGCATCGGCCGGATCGTCCCGCGCAGAGGCTTCCAACTGGCGCGGCGATTCCGGGACCGGCATGACTCGGCCCTGGGTCGGGATTTCCGCGGGCGCCGCTCCCTGCCCGATCCTCGCTTCTTCTCTTCTCACAGGGATTGCCTGAGAAGGGACGGGCGATTTGGCGGCTCGGATGATGGCCAGAGCGCCCTTGGCTATTTCCGTATACCGTTCCCGTGAGATACTCAGAAACGGGAGAGCCTGGGCCAGCAATTTCTTCTCAACGACCTCGACCTTGCCGTCAGCCGCGGTGACCAGCAGCGCAGTCAGGAGCAACCGTTCCTTGAAGCTTGTTGGTTGGTGCTCGACAGCCCGCAGGATCGTCTCCAGTGATTCGCGGGACGCTTCGGAGACCAGACGCTCAAACTGAGACTGCGACAGGGATTCACCGGTTTCTTCGAGGATCCGGGCAATGGCTCGCCGCTCCTGGTCACTGAACCTTCCCTCTGCCCACGCCATCTTGATGAGGAACTTTACGGTCGCGACCGTGGTTGGCGAAACGGAGCTCAGATCGTCCAGATCGAAGGGATTCTCGGATAAATCCAGTTCAAAGGGCGCGGGATCATCGAACGAGACCTCAACGAGATTCGAGGATCCGGGCACGGTCAGCATGTCTTTCGTCAGGTTAAGGATCTCGCCGAAGCGCTTGAAGAACACCCTTGCCTGGCGTTCCACGGTTCGAGGAGTCTCCGTCCCGGCGAACACACCTCCGAAGCCCTGCACTTCCACTTCTGTGAGGATGGGACCGACGAGGGGTCCGAGGAACGGGCACAGTTCGCCGAGTACCCTGAGCGCGGCCTCGAGCTGCAATCCTGACGGGAGGTCAGGGTCTCGTTCGACGAATTCGAGGATTTCGTGGGTCAGGATCTTACCGAGGCGAACGATCTGGCCACCGCATTGTCTCGTTTCGTGGAGCAGCCCGGCAAACCGGGCCAGGACTTCCTGCTGGGTCAAGTCTCTTCGTCGGAGCCGGTCGATGAAGTTCTCATCCGGTATTCCGGCGATCCGCGAATCGGCCAGCATCACTTCCTGGTGAGCTTCGGCTTCGGACAATCCGGGCGATGGTACGCGCACGGGGCAATCCTTTCTCAATGCAACGGCTGGAGGTATCTGGATGTCGCTGTTCTCGTCGTCTGGCTCACGGGGATGGAAGGTCTTGCCGTATGCGAGATATTGTCGGTCCGGACGGTCAAACTTGTGGCTAATACCAATGCGCTTTCCAAGATGTAACATCAGTGCGCTATCATGTGAGCGCGAATGGAGGCCACGGAGGCCCCTCGCTACCATTTATTGGTGGGGGCCGGCGTCCCGAGACTGTCTCAAAACCCGCGATGGGATGGAAATCGTGCTACGGGAATCGACCAACTTGGCTTTGGGTGGCCCGGACGTATAACGTCCGGGCCACCCCGTTACGCGTTGGCTCCGGATCGTGCCACGATTTTGCGTGCAAACTGAATTCTGAGACAGTTTCTCCCTGCCGGCCCGCCCTATTTCACTGGTTCGACAGCGCATGGGTATAAGTCCGTAACTTTCACGGATTTGGCATGAGGTCCCGCGCGTCCGAGAGCCCCACACAATCCTTCCGTCGCCACGGGCAGGCGAGCGACGAACCGAGGGGAGCCGCCTTCCCTCGGTTCGGAGAGGGTAGGGAAGGTTACTTCATCGTCTCTTTGGCGGCGGTCAGGGTGTTCTTCATGAGCATGGCGATGGTCATGGGTCCCACACCACCCGGAACCGGCGTAATGGCCGCGGCCTTTTCCTTCACTTCGTCGAAGGCCACGTCGCCGACCAGCTTCCAGCCCCTTTCCGTGCCCGGAGCGTCCACACGGTTGATACCGACGTCGATCACCACCGCGCCTTCCTTGACCATGTCACCCTTGAGGTACTCGGGCCGGCCGATCGCCGCGATGATTATGTCCGCGGCAGCGCAACGCTCTTTGATGTTCTTGGTCTTGGTGTGGCACATGGTGACCGTCGCGTTCATGTCACGCTGGTCCAGCATGTTGGACAACGGACGGCCGACGATGTTGCTGCGGCCGAGGATGATCACGTCGGCCCCCGCGGTCTGGAATCCGCCTCGTTTGATCAACTCGATGACGCCTGCGGGCGTGCAGGGAAGGAACCGAACCTCACCGATGCTGATGAGCCCGACGTTGAACGGATGAAAGCAATCCACATCCTTCTCGGGAAGGATGGACCGGAGGATCTTCGCTTCCGGGATGGACTTGGGAAGCGGCAGTTGGCACAGGATGCCATGAACGGACCTGTCCTTGTTGTACCCGTCGATAACTTCCAGGAGCTGCTCCGTGGTGGTCTCCACAGGCAACTTGGTTTCGAGTGACTTTATCCCGATGTACTCGCAGGCCTTCTTCTTGTTGGCAACATAGACTTTTGAAGCAGGATCTTCCCCAACGAGAATGACCGCGAGAGACGGTTCCAGCCCCTGAGCCTTGAGCCCAAGCACTTCTTCCTTCATCTCGTCCTTGAGCTGTTGAGAAACTTCATTTCCACTGATGATCTTAGCCGACATGCAGTCCTCCTTGTGACATGTTTCAAACGCGACAGTGACAGCCCGTTGCTATGAAAAGGCATGTGCGGGGGGAGACCTTTTGAAAAAAGGTCCTCCTGTCCGTACGTTCGTCCAAAGCTTTCATGCCTGGCATCAGGCCCAACGAAGTTGTCCGGCGTGACCGGCCGGTAGCGATGTAAGCTTGCGCCCACGTCCGGGTTGACAAGCACCAAGCGGCGACTGACGGGAGCCGCCAACATATTTGGAGTTTTTGAAGAGGGGGCCGGGGAGGGACTTTTTGCAAAAAGTCCCTCCCCGGTGCATTTTCATAGAATCCGGTTACGCTGCTTCCTCTTCCAGAGCAGCGACGATTTCTTCTATAGCCTTGGCAATAGCGGGGTCATCCAGGGACGGAGGACGGTTCTCCAGGTCAGCCGCAGCAATTTCTTCAGAGAATGGTATGATACCGATGAGCGGGATGCCATCCAGATGTTTGCGGAGGAATTGCTCCTGCTGCTCGTTCCGGACCTTGCTCCCCACGGCCGCCACCTTCTGGAGTCCAATGTCTTTCGTCAATTGGCGGACCTTGGCCGCAGTTTCGATGCTCCTCTGACCCGGTTCCACCACGATAATCAGACGATTCACTCCCTGGGCGGTGCCACGGCCGAGGTGCTCGATCCCTGCTTCCATGTCCATGATTACCCGGTCTTTTTCATAGAGGACCAGGTGAATCATCAGGGCCTTGAGCAGAGTGCTTTCCGGGCAGATGCAGCCACCGCCGCCCTTCTTGACCGTCCCCATGATGAGGAGTTTGACGCCGTCCTTCTCCTTGCCCAATGCCTCAGGCAGATCGTCGACCCGGGGATTGAGCTTGAAGAAACCGCCCACCGTCCCCGGTTGCGCACCGGTTCTCTCGAAAATGAGCTTCTCCATCTTCGCGATGGGAACGATCTCCGAAGTGTCGATTCCCAGGGCGGCCCCGAGATTCGCGTCCGGGTCCGCATCCACCGCGAGCACCCGGTAGCCTTTCCGCGCCCAGTACCGTGCCAACAGGCTCGCCAATGTCGTCTTCCCGACTCCGCCCTTCCCTGAAATAGCTATTTTCATGGTTTCCCTCGCTGACGCGTTAATCGGGCACAGAGCCCACCAAGAAATTGCGCACCGGCCGGCCGGGACGGAAGCTCATCCGCGAGATGCTTTCAGTAATTCCAGCACGGCCATTTGCCCGGCAACAGCCATGTCCTCGGCGCTGAAGAACAGGTCAGCGGTCTCGTCGAACAGGACGGATGCCTCGGGGGGAAACTCGTCATCGCCCCGCCAGAGAATGCACGTAATGGGAAGGCATGGAAAATAGGGAAGTTCCACTGCCGCGTCTCCGGTCCCGATAATTTTACCATTGAGCTTCTGCGCTGCAATCAGGATAGGGTCCGGGTCCATTCCGAACACTGATACCAGGATCTCCTTTGTCCTGCGATTGAAAGCCGGCTCGTAGAATTGTCCGTCCTTAAATTCCCGAAAATGCTTCAACTTCCCCGTGGGCTGACGGCCGTCGGCGCTGTTGAGGTAGTGGAGGGCGAGAATGGCCAGCCAGATGGGGGCCTCCTCGTTTGTTTGGTCCATGGTGAACCGCTGGGTGTCCACGTTGATGACGATCGCTCGATCAAGATGGGGAAGGATCAGAGAGCGTCCCTCGAATCTCGCGCCCGCTCTTTGGGCCATTCGCCCGGGATCACGTCGGCCGAAGATTTCCAGACTGATCTTAAGGGCCTGTTCGTAATTGTCCTGTTTGGGTAACTCAGGACCCGACAAATCCTTGATGTTCAGCATGGCATCGACCTGGTCGTCAGAATGCGCTCCAGGAAAGAGCTCTCCAAAAAGTCTCTCCCCAGTCCATGTTTATAGGAAGTTCCATTCGAGGTATGCGGCACAACGAAGCATGAAAATACTACCCTTGCACCCAAGTCCGGGTTGGCAAGGGCTGAGCGGCGACCGACGGGAGCCGCCGATATATTTAACGTTTTTGGAAGGGGGGTGCGGGCGGAGGACCTTTTTTCAAAAAGGTCTCCCCCCGCGTTCGTCTTCTCGTCCCTCTCCCGGCGCACTATTCTCCTTAAATGGAAACCCGGCGCACGGAATCCACATTTGGCAGATAGCGGAGCGCGTCCACGGCTGCGTCGTCAGCTCGCGTATCGGTGTTGAGGAAGAGAAGCGCTTCTCCACCCGGCGCTTGTCGTGCGAACTGGAGATGGGAAATATTGACGCCCCGGCTTCCGAGGGTGGTCCCGACACTGCCGATGACGCCCGGTTTGTCGAACCCGTGGATGAGAAGGAGGTGCCCGGACAGATCGAACTCGCCTCGGAAAGCTCCGAGGCGGACCATACGGGGTTCCGACCGGCCGAAGAGCGTCCCCTCGACCAGGTGCTCCCGTCGCTCCGTGATCACCCGAAAGCGCAGGAGGGAGAGAAAATCCTCGCTCTTGCTCACTCGCGTTTCCGACACCAGAATTCCTCGCTCCTCGGCGACCACGGGAGCATTCACCTGGTTGACGTCGTCCATGAGGATCGGGGTGAGCAGACCTGTGAGGAACGACGTGGTGATCGGCTTGATCTCCATGGAAAGCACGTCGCCGGAGTATTGGGCTTCGACGCTCTTGATTCCGGTTTGAATGGTTTGCCCGAGGAAGAGGCCAAGCCTCTGGGCCAGATCGAGATAGGGCCGGAGCTTCTCGAGCGCTTCGCCCGCCACCGCCGGAGCGTTCACCGCGTTTCGAATCGTCCCGTCAAGGAGGTAATCCTTGATCTGTTGCGCTATGGCCACCGCCACGTTCTCTTGGGCTTCTTTCGTGGATGCGCCGAGGTGCGGCGTACAGATGACGCGATCCAGACCGATCAGCCTCGTGAGACCCGGCGGTTCGGTGCCATACACGTCAAGAGCCGCTCCCGCCACCTTACCGGACTCGATGGCGTCCGCCAGATCCTCCTCATTGACCACCGGACCCCTCGAACAGTTGATGATCCGGACTCCGTCGCGCATCTTGGCGATGTTGGCAGCGTTGATGAGTCCCCTGGTGTCGTCGGTGAGAGGAACGTGCAGGGTTATGAAATCGGCCGAGTGAAACACGTCGTCGAGCGTCCCGAGTCGAATCCCCATTTGCTTGGCCTGGTCCTCGGACAGGAACGGGTCGTATGCTATCACCTTCATCCCGAGCCCCATGGCACGATCGGCCACGACCGAACCGATCTTCCCCAGCCCGACGACGCCGAGGGTCTTGTTGAAAACTTCCGTGCCGGAGAACTTCTTCTTCTCCCACTTGCCATCCTTCATGGATCCGTTGGCCTGCGGGATGTTTCGGGCGAGGGCCATCAACATGGATAGGGAGTGCTCGGCTGTGGTGACCGTATTGCCGCCGGGGGTGTTCATGACCACGATTCCCCGCTTGGTGGCCGCGGGAATCTTCACGTTGTCCAGACCTGTGCCTGCCCTGCCGATCACCTTGAGATTGCCGGCGACTTCGATGACATCTTCGGTGACCTTTGTGGCGCCCCGGATCGCTAATCCGTGGTACTGGCCGATGATTGCCTTGAGCTCCTCAGGAGAGAGGCCGACCTTCACGTCCACTTCGATCCCTTCGGCCTCGCGAAGGATCTGAACTCCCAATTCGGACAGATTGTCCGAGACAAGGACCTTCACAGCCCATTCCTCCTTCATTGGTTTTGCGTCAGCTCTTCTGAGCGGCTGACGAGAGCCGCGGCAACAGCCTAACCGGTCCCCTTGGGAGGGAAGAGCGAACAGTTTTCCCACCCGGGCCCCACTCAGCGCCGGTGAGCTCCTGAATCACATGGAAACGTGCCTTCAATCGGGTCCAAGCCCTTCGTCCCCGGCATCAGGCGCAACAAAAGATGAGAATTCCGATTTCTCGGTCCAAAGCCGCTCGTTACACCCGGTATCAGGCATGAAGGGTTTTCAGGGAAAGGGCTGGGAGGCGCCTTCTGCAGGAAGTCCCTCCTCAGCGCATCTTCCCGGAAATCTCCACTCTCGGCGTCGTGGAAACGCGGTCTTCGGCCGTGATTTCTTTGACGCTCTCGAGAGATTGCTTCCGAATCTGGTAGACGGTTCCGAATTTGGGCCAAGATTTTCCCGTTTTTTCTAACAGGAATGGGCAAGTATGTCAAGAATCCAGAATCCACGGTGTCTGTTTCTCATCAGAGCGGTCTGGAGCTCGATAGTCACTAAAGAGAGTTTCAGAGGAGTGAAATGACGCATCATCGGGTCCGGCGCCACGTCTTCAGCAAACGTATGTTCTCCCGCCCGATTCGGGCCGGCTATCCCCCAGCGCCAGGCGCTTCATGGCCGAATCGGTGTTGAACATTCCAATGCCTGCTTAAAGGAGCGAAGCAGATCATAGCCGGTCGGAGCGTCTTCGTCCCGAAACTCGCTGAAGTGCGGGCGCCGGCGCTTTCTGTCATTCTTTTGTCTTGGTAAGCTGTTACGCGAGTGGTTGCCGTCTTACACCGCGTCGAGAATTGCGGGATATTTCACAAGAGACGATTCACCGCAGAGAACGCGGAGGTCGCAGAGGGAATCTTCCTCTCAAATCTCTGCGTTCTCCATGTGAATCTGCGGCCATCTGCGAAATCTGCGGATCACTCCGAGGAAATTTTCCTTTCAAGTCTCTGCGGTTTCTGCGCCCTTTGAGGTGATCCCGTGCAGAACGCGGGACTTGCTTTCGGCTGCTGTTCTGCCAAACGCGGCCTGCTGCGAACTTCAAGTCGCTTTACTATAGCATGCGGGTGCGAGGCCTATCCGTCCGTTGGCTGAGACCCCATCACGCTCAACGAGACTCCATCCTTCCTTACACCCAATGCCGGTGACTTAACGATGCACCGACGCTTAATGCCGTCGCCCCCGCGAAAGCGGGGGCCCAGAACATCCTGAAAAGACTGGGTTCCTGCTTCCGCGGGAACGACGCGGCTTGCTGCTTCGACAGGGCAGACGTCTTAAGTGACCGGCATTGTTCCTTACACCGGCCCGTTCTTCGCATCAGCAGCAGGCTTGGTTTGCAGGAGCAAGTCAACAAATCCCAGCGATCCTGTGCACCTCCCACGACATTCGTCCACCAGGCGCATCCACTCAACTTCAAAGTCCGACCAGCGTTTTAGCTCGTCAAGGCTCGCGATCGCAGGGAGCTTGAACCCGGCTCCTTCATCCGTGTCGAGAACCAGAGAAGAGACTCTGATGTGGTCGAGATCAAAGACCAGGACAGCTCCGTCCTGCACGTGCTCCGCCCATCCGAAGAGCCCGGTGTCCCAGAATTGCTCCGGATGTCCCAAGCCGTGATCGGGAGCTCCCGGAGCCGAAGCGTCCAGGCTGCCGAGCCATGCCAGAATCCGCTCCCAACCGAAATCCGGGCCGCGAAGGCCGGTCAATTCAATGTCGGCGCCCAGAAAGAATCCTTCTCGACCATCTCCCATGGGCAGATCAATCGGATGCGTAGTCCCATGATGCGCTCCCCTGCCCAGGTGAATCAAAAAGCCCCCGGGATCCTTCACCGCGCCGGGATCGATCACCACGTCAGCGGCTATTCCAGCAGCGGGGCCACCCGGCGCAGCCGGAGGCAGCGGTGCTGGCACGACCCAGGAGAAGATGCCCGTTCCCGCGGCTGTATCGGCCACGAAGAAGAGCGGGTTCACCTTGGTCAGGTACGACGGATAACTGCTCATTGAGCCGGGATATATATCCTGTGCGAGAATCGTCCCTGCCTGAGTGCCGTCGGTGCGCCACAGCTCAAAGCCGTAAGCGCCCGCCCAATCGGTCGCGGTGAACAGAAAATATCCGTCGTAAGAAAGTGCGGAGAACTGATACCGGACATCCCAGTCGGGGTAGAGGATGCTGACCCCGTCCAACGCGAAGGTGCCTGCCTCTGTTCCGTCGGTCCTCCAGAGCGTCCCCTGGTCGCCACCGCCGGCGGGCCCTACCGGATACATCAGGAGATCCCCGTAAACGCGGGGCGTGTATGGCTCGTAGAAATCAAAATTGCCTTCTGCGACCTCGACTGCGTGATCCGCGCCGGGCTCATATGTGTAGAGCCAGTGTTCGGCCGAAAAAAAGATGAGCTTTCCTCCGACGTCGAAGGCGCCGTATTGTTCCCACGCGTCGACGTGATTGCCGTCCACGTCCACTACGTTTGTCAGGCCAGTGCTGGCCTGGTATTGGAACACCTTGTAGTTATAATCATACGATCCGGGACCATACCAATCTTTGGCACCGAAGAAGATCGAGTCCCCGCAGAGCACGAAGTTCAAGGGAGCAAAATCATGCACGTCGTCGGGACTGTTCGAGAGATTCACGGCAATCCCGGCCGCGGGATCATATTTCCAGAGGTCCTCAATACTATTGAACCCCACCCAGGTGCAACCTTCGAAATAGAGCCCGTCCGGACCCGCGGTGAGGTGGTTTGGCTGCACGTTGTCCGCCAGCCCCGCGGCTGCGACCCTTGCAACCGAACCCAGTCCGTCCGCTCCGCCGTGGGAATCGAACCACCAAATATGATAGTCTGTGAACCCAAATCCGCTCTTGCCCCTGAAATAGAGCTCCCCATCGAACACCGCAAAGGTGTCGGCGGACCGGCCAAAATTGCTTCCGGGCCAGATCTCGTTCAACATCCTGGTTGTTCCAGTGGCAGGGTCATGCACATAGAGCTCTTGTCCGTGTGCGGCGTTCTGTGCGGTGAACAGCAGTTTTCCGTCGAACGCCATGATCAAATCAAAATTCGAAGCGTCGGTATTAGCGTCGGTTATGACTACTTTGACGGGATCGGAGCCCAGGATGTCGGTCCACCAGATGAACATATCAGCACTCTGATCTGGTGGCGTCGGATCGCCGGGCTCGCGCGCGAGGAAATAGAGCCTCTTGTAATCGGCCGACTCAACGGCCATCAGATCCTTGAGCCCCGTCGGCGAATTGGTGAAGTCGCTCAACCCAAGCTCAGCGCTGTCGCTGCCGAGCCTTCCGGCTTCGAGGAGACTGTGGATTGCCACGCTTCCGTCGGACGCGTATTCGAGCACCCAATCGCCCCGCTCACCGCCGGTGACGTCCGAGCTGGCGAACACGTCGGCTCCGGTGTGGAGTGCGATCCCGTTCAACAGAGCCTGCCCGAGAAGGTCTCCCGCTGTGGAGCAACTGAAGAACTGAATCTGGGCGTCTTCAGTCATATTGTGCGCCAGCATTTCAAACGAGGGCAGATACCGGGAGAGATTGAGAATATCGATCGTGTCCGATCCGATGGTCAGGACCCCTTCCGCGCCGTGTCCCACAATTCCGATTGTCCCGATCTTCCGACCGGTGGCGTCGGCCAATTGGTCAAGTGCGGCAACCACTGAAGCCAGATTGTCCTGCTGCGCGTCGTACACGATCACCTGAGCGCCGTCCACCGCAGCGTTTGAAATGGCCTCGATCTTGCCCAGCGCGTTCGGCACGAGGACCACTTTCAGGTCCTGCTGCACGACTTGGCCCAGGCTCGGATCGGAAGATCCCGCGGCCGCGGGCAAAGCAGCCTCGCTCGTGCCAGGGGGCGCGGGCTGCTGACCTCCCCCCTGTGCGCTCTGCGCAGCAACCTCAGCGTTCTGATTAGCGTCCTGTTGATCGGGGTTATCGTGCTGATCCGCGTTCACCGCTGCATCGAGGACGATGCGCTCTTCAAGCTGCTCCAAGGTGATGCGTCTGCGGTAGACTCTGGGACTGTTCCAAAATCGGTATCCCATGACATCTCCTTCCCGGCCGTTCCCCCCCAGATCCGACATAGGGCCACCGAGCAAGAAACGAACCTGATGTAGTCTTCCGAGAGAGCTCCCGGTAGTGACCGGTACGAGGAGAGATAGAAAGACTCCCCCATGTTCAAGAGTGCCCCAGCACAAAAAACCTGTCAAGTATTTTTGCCGTAACAGATCAATTTTGCACAGAAAATGGCTTTCCCGGACGCTCATTGCAAGGACGCAGGGGCCACGGAGCACTTACAGTCGTTGCCAGACGTTCTGACCCAATAGAAGAGCACTGCTGGGCAAGCCGGCAGTGGCGCCCGAATCGGGAACCGAAGACTCAGTACTCCATTTCGTAAGTTCGGTCGCTAATGTGCTCCGTGCTGAGATTGCTTCGTCGCTGCGCTCCTCGCAATGACACCCCCGTAAGCTGTCATTGCGAGCGAAGCGAAGCAATCTCAGCGGACGAGAACGCGTGACCGCATTTACGAAACGCAGCACTTGTCTTCCTCCGCAACGGCGACTCCGGCCACCCCCGCCCGCGGTTGGTAAATGTTTACGGCAGGTTCGGCACGCGGCAACGGACGACGTCTACGGCAGCCGGGGTCACGATGCGGCCCTTCCGGACACTCGTTCAAGGCCCTCGTGCGCCGTCGAGTTCTTCAGACCGAGGATCTGCTCCCCCGCGAGAAACGTGTCGCGGTATTTTGGGTCCAGGTCCTTCCGCACCCGGTCGAGGTAGTCCACGGCCTGCTGGAACGATCCGCGAGCTTCCGCGCCTCGGCCAAGGGCTTCCATGGCCATCCCCAGTCCCACGGAAGCGAGGAAGGCATACTTGCCGGAACCGGAGATCCGGGCTTGCGATCGAAGCTTCTCGAATTTGCCGGCGGCTCCTTCCGAATCATCCTCGAGCTTGAGCTTGCCTTCCACGTAGGTCAGGAGCATGACGTCGTTGAGGTTTTCAGGCTCGATTGCCCTTCCGGCCTGTTCCAGGTACAGGTCCGCCGCGAGCAGGTCCTTTTTCCGGTCCGGCTTTTCCGCGACGTAGAGCCGCCGTTCCACAAAATACAGCGCAAGCATGCACAGAGCCTCGACCACCGGAATGTGCAACAGGCTTCTCAGTTCGATGGACTCCTTGAAGAGGGTCTCGGCCTTGTCCAGGTGACCCGTCCGGGTCAGAATACCCGCCAGGAACAGCCGCGTTATGCTCTCGCCGTTCCGGTCACCGATCTCCCCCTGAGCTCTTTCCGCGCGGCGGTAGAGTGTGGCGGCCTCATCGAACAGACCGACGTACTCGTAGACGTTGCCAAGCCGCAGCGTTGTCAAGCCGATCATCCGCCGGTCCTTCATCTTCTCGGCCAGCCAGATTGCAGTCTGAGAATTCCGCAGGGCTTCGTCCCAATTCCCCAGGTCTTTGAGGAGAAAGGCCATGTTGTGGATCGCCCACGCCCGGCCGAGCGGGATGCCCAGGTCGGTGCAAATGCGATAGGCCTCTTGAAAGCACTCCATTGCCTTCTTGTACTCGCCGAGGGCAATTCGTACGAGACCGACGTTGTTGAGAGTTTCTGCTGCGAAGTGCTTGATTCCCCTCTCTTCTCTGATCTTTTGCGATTCCTGGCACGAATTGAGCGCGGCCCGGTACTTGCCGTTCTTGAGGTGAACGCTCCCCATGTTGTTGAGTACGAGTGCTTCGCTCCCTCGATCTCCGGTTGATCGGGCCAGGTCCAGGGCTCGGTCATAGCGCTCCATGGCTTCCGGGTACTCGCATTTGCCCTCGCAGATGAAGCCGATGTTGCTGAGCGCAATGGCTTGCCCCTTGGTGTTGCCAAACTTCCGGAATGCGTCCAGAGCCCTTTCGCAGTGGGTCAGCGCGGTGACAAAATCCTGTTGTCGGGCGTACACGAGCCCCCGGTTGTTGTCGATGAAGCCCATGTATTTCGGGTCTCGGTAGCCGCGTACCATCTCTTCCGCGACCCGGAGGCACTCCAGCGCCTGTTCGTTGTTCCCCCACTCGGCATGAACGACCGCAGTCGTGGTAAAGAGGGAGAAGAGCTCAGCCTTGTTCTTGAACCTCGTGAAGATGTCCGCGGCCTGCTTGGAAAGCTCCTGAGAGCGCCGGAAATCGCCCTGTTCGGCCAGGAGCCGCGCCCTGGTGAGCATGACGGTAGCTCGCTGGTTCTCTTGACCCAGCTCCACGAACATGGCCTCGGCTTTGTTGAGGAATTCTTGAGCGCGTGTATACTCTGCGAGCTCCAGCCAGCACCGCCCCAGGTAAAACAAGGCCACAGCGCGGCCGACCTTAATTTCCGCGGCTGTATCGAGCATGCGGGAAAACGTCTCGATGGCTTCGCGATACTTGCTCTGTTCGAGAAGCCTTTCCCCCTCCTGATTCAGCGCAACTGCCTTGCGCACGTCCGCAGGCTGCGCCCACGCTCTTCCCCTGAAGAGGGAGAACGGAAGGAGGAGAAGCGCCGACCAGATGAATTTCAGGCGATCACGCATGACTACGACCACCCCCTGCCCAGCGGTGACATGGACTTTCCATCGGAGCGAAAATCAGAGGCACGACGAATTGGGCCACTTCATCCGGACCCCACGGCGCATGCTGTTCAGATCCGCCCGACGGCCGGCTTCGCGTGGTTGGTCATCCAGACATACCACTTCAGGAAGAAAAAACAACTCAAGTTTCTGTTGACTGAGCTGCATCTAGTTTCATAGGATGCAGTTATGCCAATCCGGCCATTCACCGAGCCGGCAATGCGTCGTTGAGATATCCACCGGGGGGATACTTATGGAACGGGGCAGATTTCTCGTGCAAACCCTTGCGGTATCCGTGTCTCTGTTCCTGTTCGGGCCGCGGGACGCAAGTGCGAAAGAGGACGACGGCTTTACGATGTCGAGCGGCCCACTCGTGGGCGGAGCCAACGGCACGGAAGGGGCGTAGCCCAGCCGGTCGTTATCGTAACGCGCCGTGAAATTCGCGGGAGTTGTCAACGCTTGCTCGAAGGGAGCTGACACCCTTACGTTGTCATTGCGAGGAGTGAAACGACGAAGCAATCTCGTCTTCGGGTGCCTCCTAAAGCGCAAATCGAGATTGCCACGTCGCTGCGCTCCTCGCAATGACATGCTTCCGACAATCGATCAATCCAGGTCGAAAAAAGGTCCTCCCCCCACGCCCCCCTTCCAAAAACTTTAAATATATTGGCTGCTCCCGCTGGTCGCCGCTTCCAGCTTGTCAACCCGGCGGCTACTCCCTCTTCGGGCCGGATCTTACTCCACCTCGCCCACAAGAATGAATGCAGCCCAGAAGAACGGGTGGTCAAACCCCTCGCGACGAATCTGATCCCTGGCGAGCTTCAAAGCATCACGTCTGCTCTTTCCTGCCTTGATGTGCCGGAAGAAGCTCTGAATCAGTTTGACAGAGGCTGCCTCCGAGACACTCCACAGGCTCATCAGCACAGAATCGGACCCCGCGAACTGGAACGCGCGTCCCATCCCCATGGTGCCTTCCCCCGAGATCTGCCTGCCCAGACCTGTCTGACACGCGGTAAGCGCAACGACCTCGCTGTTGAGCTTCAGCCCCATGACCTCGCTCATTCGCAGAAAGCCGTCCGTCCCCGCAGGGACGAGGGTCAGCACCAGCACCGGCTCTCGAAAACCCGGGATTTCTCGGCTGAAGAACCCGTGGGTTGCGAAAACCACCTTGCTGTACCGCTCCAAAAGCGGCGCCATGTCCCGCAGGAGCCGTTGTTTGCTCGCGGCGAGGCCCGTCCGGACGTCTGATTGGCCCTGAAATATCCGGCCTAGCCCTTCCGCCAGCGCGCCCGTGAGAGGCAACCGTTCCAGGCTCGCTGCGACTCCTGTGGATCGGACAACGGAGCTCATCAGCGCGCCCGAGAATTCCTGGTCGGCTTTGGCCATTCTTATGGCGGCTACCGGTTCCGCCCTGGCATCGTGGTGCTGAAAGACCGGATCGGCCATAACGAGAAGACGGTCTTCGGACCTCAGCCTTCCCCTGAGGGTTCGCATCAAGGAAACTGCCGCCACCGACTGGTAATAGGAGATGGGATTGCGGTCCCCGAGGAATTCGACTCCCGACGTGCACGGTATGCCACCCCGTTCGACGATCGTACCCGAATCGTTCAGCGGCAACATCTCAAAGGGGAGAATCCCCAGCGAATCGTCCGGAATGACTGCGAGGGGAGCCCCTTTCGGCAGATGCTCCAGCAGGCCGTTCAGCAGAATGGCCGACAACTTCCCGCCTGACACGAAATCAAAGGAGTAAAGTTTTTCTGCCGCATCGTCCACGCCGGGAACGATCTCCATCGGAAATCGAAACTTCCGGACAAACCAGTCGATCTCGCTCCGGGGAACGGGCCGAAACAGGGCCTTGACGAGCTCTTTCCCGTGCATGAGATAGGCAAGCAATCCCGCATCGGTGACGTCGTATTCGAGAATCCATTCATCATTTCGCACCGCGCTTGCCGATAGCGCCTCCGGTTCCGGGTACTTGGTCGCCGCGAACAGAGGATAATCGCGGCGCAACGTCTCGATGTGACGCGACAATTCGGCTGAGAGCTCTTCCAATTCCTTGGAAAAGGTCTCCACTGCCGTCCCGATTCCTTCCCGGCGGGCTGTTTCGAGACCCTGCATCACTCCGCTGAGCCTTTCGTTGAGGCGAGCGTCCCGGGCGAGGACATCAGGAGGAATCGTGTTCCCCGACGGTTCCCACCTCACGGATAAGGATTCGGAAAAGGCACGGGCCTTGGTATAATCGGCCCATTTCAATGAGGCATCGCTCTCGCCCCTCTTGAGAAGAACTCGGGACAGCCCTTCATAGGCCGCAATATGCTTGAGTCCGAGGATTTCCTCACCATCGAGAAACGTCAGCCGCGAATACGGATCAAGGCTCATGCGTATCTTTTCCGCGTACTCCACAGCCTCGCGATAGGAGCGCTCAGCCCCGGCGAGGTCTCCCGTGGCCTCGTGAGCCAGTCCCAGGCCTGTTGACGCAAGAAAACCAAACTTCCTGATACCCGACCGATCTGCCAGGGTCTTCAATTCTCTGAACTGTCTCAGCGATGCCTGAGCGTCCGTTTCGAGAAAGTATTTTCCCTTGACGTAGGCGAGCAGCATGAGATCCAGACTCTGGTCCCGTTTGATACGTTCTTCGGCGAATCGGATGTGCTGGAGCGCTTTCTGCAGGTCGTGGGATTGGACTCCTGTGCCAGGTGTCTCGCCGGTCCGATAGCGGTGTTTCTCGAGGTGGAGGAGCGCTATCCGGCAGATAAGGTCCCCGTCTTTGGCCCCGATCTTCCGCTTGAGGGCCAGCGCCTCGCTGTAGTGTCTTTCGGCCGTCCCGGCTTCCCCGGTTCTGGCGAGGACGTCCGCGAGGTGGCTCAGGGTATTACTCATGAAATTCAAATCTGTTATCTGCCGTTGAATGTCTGCTGCCGTCCGATAGTTCTCCACAGCACGGTCGAACCATCCCTGATATTCGTACAGGTTGCCGAGCCGCAGCACAGCCGTAGCTTCCATTCGTCGGTCACCGATTCTCCGAGCGATGCCTATGGCTTCTTCGGAAGCGGCGAGAGATTCCTTGAACTTTCCCTGATCTTTCAAAACATAGGCAAGATTGTGCAGGGCCCAGGCTCGGCCGGAAAGCGCTCCCACAGCGTCGCAGGTGGTCGTCGCTTTCTCGAAACAGCCCAGGGCCTTGGGATAATCCGCGTACGCCATCCACAGGAGCCCGAGGTTGTTGAGGGTCTCTGCTGCGAAATGTGTCGCGTGCAGTTCGGTTCGTATGCGGTAGGCCTCTTCGAATGCGTCCTGGGATGCCCGGTAATTGCCCCGCTTGAGCTCAGCACACCCGATGTTGTTCAGCGCAAGGGCTTGTGTCCACGGATCGTGGATTTCTCGCGCCAGTCTCAAGGATTCGGCGTAATGCTTCAGTGCTTCGCCATACTCGGATTTCGATTCACACACCTGGCCGAGATTGTTGGCCACCACGGCCGTTCCTTTGACGTTTCCCGACGCCCGGTAGTGCTTGAGCGCTTCGTGGTAATATTGGAGAGCGGCGTCGTAATGCTGCTGTTTGAAGTGAACCAGGCCGCGGTTGTTGTTCAGCGCGGCAAGAACTACAGGGTCAGTGGAGCTCGGGAGCAACTGCTCCGCTCGGTCGAGACATTCCAGAGCCTTGTCATAGTTGCACAGGTACGCATGGACGACCGCCATGCTCGTCAGGAGGGTCGCCAGCTCCTTGTGGTTTTTGAGGCGCGTGAAGATTTCGCGGCTGCTGCGGAAGAGCTCGAGCGCCTTCGGGTAATCGCCCAGGCCGGCCATGGCTTTCCCTTTGCTTGCGAGAACCATGGCCGATTCATTAGCCTTGTTCAACTGATCGAAGACGCGTTCGGCCTGATCCAGATGTTGGATTGCCGTATCATAACGGGCCATTTCGAGATAGGTCCTACCCAAGTAGAATTGAGCCACCCCGGAGCAGAGCTCGTGAGACCCGCATTCACCGAGCATGTCCTGGAAAACCGCGAGCGCTCGGTCAAAGGAACCGGTTTCCAGGAGTTTTTCCCCTTCCTTGTTCAGGTACAGGGCCTTCTTGATGTCCTCGGCGCTGGCGGCGGGTAAGGATAGGCTGATGCAGAGAAGTGCGACGACAACAGCGGAATTCAACCATCGGGCGTTCATTACGCTGTCCCCCCAAAGAGAATCGGTCTGGTGCGCGGGCCGCGGGAACGGAACGTCGCCCGGGCACAGGTTGGCCGGGATGGAAACGCGCCCTCTTTTATTTCGGGCGATTTCTCCTCACACCAGATACCAATCATAGCACGTCGCGAATCGGGCGAATAGGAGTTTCTCCGATCCCGCGCCACCGTCGGCGCTGGAGAAGGGATGGACATGGATTCCACTGCCGGTCGGGCTCTTATCACAACGCGCTTTTCTGTGAGATCTTTGGACTCGATACGAATATACTGAGTCAAGGCCGGAGCAACCCGAGGCGATCGCAACCCGCCACCGCGGCCACGGCCCGTTCGTGAGAGGAGCCGGCGGGGTCATACCAATGTGCGGTCAAAGATGTGACAATGGGTGAAGCCGGTCCTGGCGGGTCTCCGAAGCGAAGTCAGGCCTCGCAATCCGTAGCGGAGGAGATCTGCCAGGACCGGCAGTGAAATGGGCTCTCGTGTTACTCATATGAAAGCGCATTGGTATCGGACGCCGCAGAGCGCCCCTATCGGCCGACGGAAGGCAAAGAAAACAGCATGTGGAGTCGCACAACCGAGGGGCATCAGGACGCTCAACTGGTTAGAGAGTGCTTGTGCGCCTCCGAGACGGCCTGGAACGAATTCCATGGTCGCCTGGACGGACTCATAAGAATCGTGGTGAAGAGGCAGTTCAGCGCCCGCGCCGACTACTCCGAGGAGGACATGGTTCAAGCCGTATATCTCAAGCTCGTGGCCTCCCTCCAGACCTACGATGCTACCCAGTCGTCTCTCAAGAGCTTCGTCGGAATGGTGGCCAAACGGGCCTGCATCGAGCATCTCCGGAGACGTTCGGCCGCAAGCCGAAACGCGCACACAGATCCCGTTGACCATCACGACGGGAGTGCGGATGGCGCGGTAATGCTGAGGTCGCCCTTGGAGCCGCCCGACGGACGACTCGAGATGGCTGAACAGGTCCACATGATCACCCTTGCCCTGAATCGCCTCAAGGCCGGCTGTCGAGAATTGATAAGGCTCCGATTCCACATGGATCTCTCCCACGCGAAGATTGGCGAAATGCTGGGAAAGAAGGAACACGCTGTCAATGTACAGATCATCCGATGCTTGGCGCAATTGAAAGCCAGGTATGATGAAATCGCGCACGCAGGGCGACGGGCATGAAAACGGGCCGGGATTATTCCGCTGAGGAGAGACAGGTATTGCTTCTCCGATACCTGGAAGGTGTTCTTGCAGAAAGGGAGCGGCGTGAGGTCGAGGAGATTCTCGAATCGAGCGAAGAAGCATCTCGGGAGCTCGATGAGTTAAGGAACATGGTCCAGGTCATTCGAAAAGACCAGCGGATCTTCTGTCCCGAACCCTGGTTGATTTCCGATTTCCTCGAAACAGGCAAAGATCCTTCGGGCGAGATCTCGAAGCACCTCCGCGACTGCGATGCGTGCCGAGAGGAGGTCGCAATCCTGGGAAAATTCCGTCAGGACAGCGGCATTCCGCGTAAACTGCTCGAAGCCGTTAGAAAGGAGCTCGGTGCTCCGACAAGGGGAAGTCACCTTGCACAGGACAAAGGACCGCTTTCCAGGGTTCTCGAAGCCATTGCATCCTTTTTTCGGTTTCGAGTGGCTGCGCTGGCCGCTATGGCCGTGGCCGTCCTGCTGGTTCTTTTTCTCTATCCCGGCCCATCGGCCGGCCCTGTGGTCGCACTGAGCTCCGTCACGTGGGATGAAAGAGAAAGCGACCTCGGCGGTGGCCTCCTTGGAATGGCCCCGCGATCGAAGGAGCGAGTGACCACGATCCTTCGATTCAGAGGCACGGCGAAACCGTTGGCCCAGGATGTGATCGATGCACTGTACCAGGCTGTCGCACCGCGCGAGCAACTCCTGGAAGAATATGACTTCATCCCTCCGGCAAAGGTGAAAGAGGTTATCGTTGCGGAGACCTCAACTGCAGCGGACCTGAGCGCCATGTTGGACGCGTTGCGAACGAGGCTGGCCGTAGAGAAGGTGGTGCTTGTGACAACGGTCTTCGAGAGGACCCGAGCTCTTATCCAGACCGAACTGATTGAGACCTCGACCGGGAATAGGATGGGCCCCCTTGTTCACGTTACGCTCGATCCCAGGGAGGTGGAATCAAGGATTGGGGCTTTCGTTTACGGAGTCTTGCCTCCAGCCGGCGGGAGGGCACGCACACGATAGGGATTTGGGCCGTCGGTCGCTGGACGGCAACCTCTCTGGCAATCACCCAAGACGCTACGGGAATGAAGACTTCGTTTCTCCTTTCTCGCAACGGATTGCGCGTTCGCAGGGGCATGTCATGGTTAGATTTTTCGTCATGTTATCAACGCTGTTTCTTTTGACTTTTTGCCTCACATCCCTTCTACGTGGTCAGACCGAAGAGCAAGGTGAAATTCTCCTCCGCGAAGCACGAACCATGCAGGAGAGTGCACGGACCCGAGAAGATTTCGAATCCGCGGCGCAAAAGTTCAGGGAAGCGCTCAGCGCCTTCGAGATCGTCCGAAATGAAAGGGGGATCGGCGAGGCTAACCTGCAACTGGGCCGGCTCTATTTGAATCACTTAAGGATGTTCCAACTCGCCGGAACGTGTTTTGAGAAGTCCCTCGATGCATTCGCAAAAACCGGGGACATGAAAGGACGGGCAGCCGCGCTCAATGGCCTCGGAGTGGTTTGCTGGCACATGTCCCGCTATGACAAGGCCATAGAATACTACGAGGAGGCTCTCCACCTGTTCAAGGCACTCGGCGATCCGGCCGGAGAAGCCGGCGCCGTGGGCAACCTTGCCATGATCCATGAACTGCGAGGCCAGCACGAAAGAGCCGCAGAGTACTACGGCAAATCATTGGAAATCTTCAGGAGGGTTGGTGATCGCGCTGGGGAAAGCCGAATGCTCATCAACCTGGGCGCCGCATACAAGAACCTGGGTCGATATGCAAAAGCTGTCCAGTGTTACGAGAGATCTCTTGAAATCAAAAGAGAACTGGGCGATCGACGTGGCGAGGGAAACACCTTGCTCGGTCTGGCCATTGTTTTCGGCAACTGGATCGATCATGCCAAAAGCGCGGAATATGCTGAGAAAGCGTTGGACCTCTTCAGAGAGATTCACGATCAAAGCGGGGAAGCCACTGCCTTGATCAGCCTGGGCATGACGTACAGGGACTGGGGCCGCTATTCCACGGCCACGAAATACCTGGAAACTGCATTGACCATGACCGGACAGATCGGCGATCGGAGAAACGAATCCGTCGCTCTCGCGGCGTTGGGCAAGACCCAAGCTCATTTGGGCGAGCTCTCCGATGCCCTCGTCAGTTACCAGGAGAGTTTGGCGCTGTGCAAAGAAATCGGGCTTCCGACGGATTTCAGCCTCAACCGGATCGCGGACCTGTACCTCAGCATGGGACAAATTGACAAGGCCGAGCCCTTCGTGATGGAAGCCGGTTACACTGCGACACTGGCCAGGTTCTACCTCCTCAAGGGCCAATATGAAATGGCAAAGGGCTATTATGAGAAGTTGATCGTCAGCCGGCACACGGGCAAGGAGAGGAGTGAGGACAACCGTTACGCGGGTTACACCGGGTTGGGCATGGCTTACGAAGGCATGGGGGACTTCTCCGCAGCCGCCGAATATTACCGCAAGGCCGTCAGACATACCGAAGAGTTACGATCCACCGTGCCCCAGGCGCAGCGACACTCGTTCTTCCAGGTGAGGATCGAGGGCTTCTTTCGGACAGCACCCTATGAGGGACTGTCGAGAGTGCTCCTGCGGTTGAACCGACCTCTGGAGGCTTTCAAAGGCTCTGAATACACCAAGGCACGTGTTTTTGCGGAAGCAATGTCGAGGTCGTCCGATTCGGTAGCATTCGATATTCCTCCGGATATCCTCAAGAGCGACCGCTAGCTCAACGATCTGCTCGCGTCGCTGAAGAGGAGCCTACAGGCGGCACGTGAAAACGATTGCCGGCAGGACGTTGCCGAACTGGAACCGCAGGTGAGGGACATCGAAGATGCACTGCAGGCTCACGTGCGGATGCTCCGTAAGCGACAACCCATGTTTGCGGGCGCCAAGTACCCTGAACCGATCGACCTGGAACAGACTGCCCTGCGCGATGGCGAATGGCTGCTCGTGTACGATCTCACTGATTCCGGTTTGCTGGCGTATCTCACGAAAGGGAAGGAGCTCAAAAAGGCCCTGTTCAAACCGGTTCCAAGAAATGACGTTGACGAGCTCGTCCGCACGTTCAGGGGACCCCTTGACATCGGAAGCGGTGAGCGCCTCACGCGGAAACGGCTCGCAGCGTTTGATTTTCAATCCGGCAAGAAGCTTTCGGACTTACTGCTCGGCGGTATGCTGGATGATTTGCCCCCAGGCGCACCTGTGACGATCGTGCCGGACGATTCCCTTGGACTGCTACCCTTCGAGGTCCTCGTGCTGAACGAACAGGGCATAGTCGAGACCGGCCGTAAGATTCCCCAAGTCTCAAACTGTGAATTCCTCGGGGACCGGAATCCGATCTCCTACTATCAATCCGTGACGGCTCTGACGCTCGCCAGGAACTTTGGGAAAGAGGCGGCGCAGGGTGAGAGGCTCCTGGTTGTAGCAGATCCCGTCTTATTGATGACAGATTCCAGAATCCGGAACATAGGTCTGGCACAAAAAGTGCCTGACCAGGATCTGGCTGCACTGTACGCCAGCCTCCTCAGCGGCCCGGGGGGTGACGAGCTCAGCCGAAGGGCCGCTCTGACCGGTGATCTCGCTCAACACCTGAAGCGCCTGTACGGCGCCGAGTCGGAAGTCTTCACCGGATTGGATGCCAATAAGGCGAAATTCCTCGCAGAGATAGGTCCCAGGCTTCCCGAATACCGCAGCGTACTTCTGGCCACGCACGGTTACTTCGGAAGAGATCTTCCGGGTGTGATGGAGCCAGTTCTGGTTCTGACCCTCATTCCGCCCGGAACGGACGGATACCTGCGGATGAGCGAAGTTATGGCGTTGAGGATGAACGCAGACATTGTTGCGCTCACTGCTTGCCACACCGGTGTGGGAGCCAGGGTTTCCGGCGAGGGAATAATGGGAATGGGCAGAGCCTTCCAGTACGCGGGCGCGAGAGCGGTTCTCATGAGCCTCTGGGCGGTGTCGGAACGAGCCTCGGTTATGCTGGTGGAGAGCTTCTTTCGGAATCTCAAAGACGGCAAGGGAAAGCTTGAGGCGCTGACCCAGGCGCGCTCGGAAATTCGCAAAGCCGGGTTTGATCACCCGTTCTACTGGGCTCCATTCGTACTCGTTGGCGAGACCCGGTGATTTAGGATAGATAGCCGGAGAAAGCTCTCGAACAGATCACGGTAGCCCGTCGCCGCCTCGTGTCCTACCGATCTCACCATTGCTCGCTGAAAGCGCCTGCCGAACAACAGCAAGACCCATCTTCTACAGTTGTTGGCGCTTTTGGGGGCCTTTAAGGGGTTAAGTTGTTGAAATAACATTGGCTGGTTTTTCCCAAAGTTGGAAACATGGTGCCACGTAACCAGCAAA
>Ga0172371_10002789_pt1 | contig 27470 bp, 23 predicted proteins | sample Lak12m_FD_114543 | JGI IMG/M metagenome (GOLD analysis project Ga0172371, IMG submission 114543) | Freshwater microbial communities from Kabuno Bay, South-Kivu, Congo - kab_022012_12m | ecosystem: Environmental > Aquatic > Freshwater > Lake | place: Democratic Republic of the Congo: South-Kivu...
AATCAGCTTAACCGGACAAACCTTGCCTTTACCATTCAGCTCGGTGACCTGATAAATGGACAGACAACAAAGAAGAAGACACAGGCAGACCTGGACAGGGCCGTGGAAGAGTATAATAAATTGAACATGCCGAAGCATCATGTTGTCGGAAACCACTGTCTCACTGCCGGCAAAGACGCCCTTCACGGGAAGCTGAAGTTGTCCTGTTTCTACTACGACTTTATTGCGCCGACAGTAAAAGGATGGCGCTTTGTCGTCCTCGACGGAAATGATGCGGGATACGGAGTGCTCGGCAGGGAGCAACTGGCCTGGCTTGAATCGCAGCTGATCCAGGCGCGCGGCAACAAGGAGAAGGTCATAATATTCAGTCACTTCGCACTGCTGGAAGCCGCCGCAAAAAACCACCGGATGAAAACCCCGGAACCCGTGCTGAAACTGATCAGAGAATCCGGCTGCGTGGTGGCCTTCTTTGCCGGCCACGATCATGCAGGCGGTTACGCATTTAAAGACGGCATTCACCATGTCACTCTTAAGGGAATGGTGGAGCACCCGGATGCAGCCACCTATGCGGTGGTTGAAGTAACACCCTCCATGCTTAGAATAACCGGCTTCGGCTGTGAAACTTCCAGGGAACTGAAGATCGAACAAAGGTAGGAAAACGTTAATTACACAACAGATTATCGGAAGGAACGGTTATGAATCGGAAACTCGAATTGCCCAGGCCCCCCCCCCAGGAGGGCCCCCCAGTGTCAGACCTATTAACTATCATTTAAAGATCCTTTTAAGTTTATTTTCAAGAAAAGCGAATCTCCGGGCAAATGACGCATCGACAAATCCTTCCGATACTTGGGACACCAAACCAAGTGGTATCTGCAATCCCATACTGTGTGGGCTCCTTTCCTCATCCTCTTACTATACCACAGTCAGCCCTCGCAGGAAGAGGGGTAACATCCTGTTTCCCCTCTTCTCCCCTTCGCCAAGGATGCTCTGTACCCCCGCGGCAAGCCGCGGGGAGCTAGAGCATGCTCATTAGATAACAGGAACTGAGTGAATGAGAAAGAATATTGGCGATAATAAAGAATCACTTAAGAAACCGAACTACATCGAAAGGTGCAGAAAAAACGACTGCGCACGGGCAGTCAGTTTTCATCTGCATAGTCCTTGATTCCTGCACTAATCAACTAAGACTTCTGATTAATGAATGGTAATCACGGTGCCTTTCGGGGGCTCAATAATATAGGCGATATAGATCACGCCATCGCCGCCGGGGGCCAGGGTCAGTCCTCTTATTTCGTAATCACACACGTTACAAATCGACAAATCATCGGCGGAAACTTTAAGCCCTCCTTGTCAGCGTTAATCTGCGGTGGCATATCTTTCTCTTCCCGCGCCTGTTTAATCCCAATATTGCATGAGTGTGCTTACAGGTGAGCCTATTGCTTACTTGACATTACCACGGGCCATTCGGCAGGTGGCCAACCTTCACGCTTCTGAAATTCAACTGATATCACATCGCGCATGTATTTGAGTTTGGCATTACTGATGTAAACGGTGGCGTTGTCATTTGCGCCGGCCGTCCGGGTGCGGGCAAGTAGTGTTTCAAGCTGTTTCAGCGTCATTATTCCCTCCATTCCAGTTGACTGGAATATGTCGTAATGCTTTGTCTATAAGTAATTTATGCGATATAAATTTGGCGCCATTTTGTGTGCGAGGCATCAAAAGCGTCCAGGCCAGCCACCTTCACGGCATTTTCGTTGTTAAGGAGATCAATGGCAGCGTCAAGGTATGTGATTACCTCGGGCGGACAATTCGCAAGCTCGTTTGCACGCTTTCGTATGAGCCGTATCCTGGAAACCAAACCCTTCAGGCTGTTCTGGACAGTCTTTGCGGACTTTTTCAGCTGCCTGACTTCAGTCTGGCGCAGATTGCCGTCCATTGCCTTCTGCTGGAGTTCGAGCAGTTTGGCTTGTTTGTTTTCAGAGATGTCCGGCTTGCTTAATTCCTTTTCAATCCACATGAGGTCGCCGACGTCGGAGAAGTCAAGCTTCGGGCCTTTTACTTTTGGATCGAGCCAGGCTGGATGAACCTTGCTGGCCCAGTCGTGGATCATGAGGTAGTTATAGAGGGATGATTTACCGAGGTTCAGCCGGTCACGCGCGTATGTTTCCATGTCCGGGTAATGCAGCGCGGCGTAGAGTTCTTCGTCACGGACCTTTGCGAGCAGGATGCTTATCTGCAGGTACATCTTCCGTATGTTCTTGAGCCCGCCCAGGAGCTGCCAGGTGATCTGGTTGGCGGTCTGTGCGCGCTGGCCTTCCGGTGAAAATACGCGTTTCTTCACCTGACTCTTCTTTTTGCTGTTTTCTGTTTTCTTTATCGGCATGCTGGTTCCTCCCTGTATTTGAATATTCACTATAATATAACAGGAAGAACCAGCCGGGTCTAGTTGCTGATAGACCCCAGTTGCATTGCCGGCAAAACAAACCACTGCCACAATTCCCCAGTCTCACTCTGGATAATCAAAGCCGCTACTTGTCACAACGGCTAAACTGCCTGATTTATTGTCCTTACGAGTCAGCCTTGACACAATACCGTCCTCTAGGCTAATAGCTTTGTGTATCCTTTCGCTTGTTCAGGTCCGGGGGAATACGACATGACAGCAAGAATTATTGACGGAAAACAGATCGCCGCAGAAATCAGGAACGAACTGAAACAGGAAATTAACACCCTTAAACAAAAAAAGATCGTCCCTGGACTTTGCGTTATTCTTGTCGGCGACGACCCTGCCTCGAAATCCTACGTCACCGCCAAGGAGCGCGCCTGCGCGGAAATCGGCCTGCACTCGGATGACAACCGCCTGCCGAAGGAAACCACCCAGGCCGAACTCATTGCTTTCGTAAAGAAAATGAACGCCGACCCGAAAATCAACGGTATTCTCGTCCAGCTCCCCCTGCCTAAACACATCAACGAAAGCGATGTCCTGATGGCAATTGACCCGGCAAAGGATGTCGACGGTTTCCACCCTGTAAGCGTCGGTAAGATGGTAATAGGTGAGAAAGCTTTCTGGCCATGCACCCCGCACGGGGTCATTAAGCTGCTGGAAAAAAGCGGCGTAAACACCAACGGCGCCCACGTGGTTGTCGTGGGCCGCAGTAATATCGTGGGAAAACCCGTGGCTAATCTCCTGTTCCAGAAGAAGAAAAACGCGAACGCGACAGTCACCATCTGCCACACAGGCACAAAAAACCTGGCCTATTTCACGAAACAGGCCGATATCATCATCGCCGCCGCAGGCCGCCCAAAGACAATTACCGCCGACATGGTAAAAGACGGAGTCGTGGTAATTGACGTCGGCGTGAACCGCGTCGAGGACGCGAGCAAGAAAGCCGGTTACCGGCTGGTCGGTGATGTCGATTTTGATGCCGTCAAGGAAAAGGCAAGCCTCATCACCCCGGTACCCGGTGGTGTCGGCCCTATGACCATTACTATGCTTCTTTTTAATACGGTTGAAAGCGCAAAAATGGCCCACGGACTCTGAGGAGAAAAACCATGGCAATTCATGACTTTAAGAGCGCCTACAAAACAATAATGGACGATCATTTCGCGCCGCGGATGGAAATCAGTTTCATCGAAGGCAACAGCAGGCAGACGCTTATCTACGAGAAAGTCTCATGGACAATCGACAACGTTCAGAAGGGCCTCCGCTATGGCGAGAACCCCGGCCAGGAGGCCGCTCTTTATAAACCAGTAAACGGAAACCTGTGCCTCGGTGATGTAAAATCCATCCAGCCAGGCCGTTACCTCGCCTCCGACGTCGAGCTCCTCCAGTCCGGAAAGCATCCCGGTAAAACAAACATCACCGATGTTGACAGCGCATTAAACATAATGCGCTACCTGACTGGAACGCCCTGCGCGATAATCGTCAAACACAACAATCCATCAGGAGTGGCAAAGGCCACCTCCCTTGCCGAGGCATACCACAAGGCAAACATGGCTGACCGTGTTGCCGCATTCGGAGGGGCAATAGTCCTTAACCGCGAAGTCGACCTTGAAACCGCAAAACTGATCACCGAGAATTATGCGGAAGTTGTCGCCGCACCGTCTTTTGCATCCGGAGTTATGGATATGTTCGCGAAAAAAAAGAACCTGAGGGTAATGCGCATTGCCAACATTGCCCGTCTTCAATCCTATGCCGCCGAACGGGTTGTCGATTTCAAGTCATTGATGGACGGTGGAATAGTCGCGCAATGGTCGTTCTCTCCCGTCACAAGGAAGAAAGAAGATTTCATTCCCGCACAGGCGCTCTACAAGGGAAAAGAATACAAGATAAACAGGGCTCCCACGGAAAAAGAATATGAAGACCTGATCTTCGGATGGCTTGTCGAAGCCGGTGTTACGAGCAATTCTGTGCTGTACGTGAAAGATGGAGCCACTGTCGGAATCGGCACCGGCGAACAGGACAGGGTTGGCGTGGCGGAAATTGCCCGTGACAAGGCCTACAGGAAACTCGCCGACAGGATCTCATGGGAAAAGCACAGGACACCTTATAACAACCTTACCGACAACAGAATAAAAACGGAAATTGACGAAGAAGTTAAAGCTAAGAAAGGCGGACTGCCGGGATGCTGCATGGTCTCGGATGCTTTCTTCCCGTTCAGGGATGGCCTTGAAGTTGGAATAAAAGAAGGAATAACAGCAGTTGTCCAGCCCGGCGGATCAGAACGTGACTACGAGGTCATTGAGGCCGCAAACAAATCAAACGTCGCCATGGTCTTTACCGGACAGCGCAGCTTCAAGCATTGATGTAAAGATTTGTTACAAGAGTTACAAGTTACAGAAGTTACATGGTCGCGCGCCGAAGGCGGTTCTCAGCGTTCTCGGCATCACTGCGAGCCGCTTCTATTCTCCTCCTCCGTCCCCACTTTGTGCCTCTGTGCCTGTGCGCCTCTGTATTTCTACGGCAATCCATTTCCTGACCGAGTTGACTAGATATACGTGTTTGGCTGCTTTTAAATCTTTTAAACTTACGATTCCTTCTTTGATCTCATCTGTTTCAAGCAGCCATTCCCGGAAAACACCGGCCAGGAGGCCGCATGACACCGGCGGGGTCAGCAATTTCCTATTCTTCTCCACGACAACGTTGGCAAGAGTACTTTCTGTTATCTCGCCCTTTTCATTGCAGAGTATCACGTCATCAATAGCCTTATCCGCGGGTCTTGCACTGTCGTAAACGGAACGATTGGTTGTTTTATGGTAAAGAAAAAGATCCCCGCTGTTCACCGGAACAGAAGCAACCGCTACCCGCCAGGGTTTGTCGGAAGCAGAAAACGGATCGCAGGAAGCAAGGACTTCGCCTCCTTCAGTTAACTGCAACCGTACCCTGTAAGTTCCATCGTTTAAGGCCGTCGATACCTGCCCAAGCTTCTTCTCCAGCACCGCACGATCACAAGGGTAATCGAAGTACTCGGCTGACATCTGCATTCGTTCCAAATGTTTATCCAACAGGAAATAGCCGCCACTTTTAGCGTCCCACAAAATTGTCTCAAGGATATTGAACCGGGGTGTATTTGCCGTAAGAACCGCCGCCTTGACAAAACATTCTTCATACTCCCGTTCGGCTTTTGAGTCCCAGACAATTCCGCCCCCTACCCCGTATTCCGCCTGTTCCTTCTTTTTGTCGATCATTACTGTCCTGATCGCCACGTTAAAATCAGCCTTCCGTCCGGGCTGAATGCACCCTATACAGCCCGTGTAAATCCCACGCGGCTCCCGCTCAAGCTCTTTAATTATCTCCATGGTCCTGACTTTCGGGGCCCCCGTAATCGACGCGCACGGAAAAAGCGCGCTGATTATGTCTGTGAACGAAGCCTGGGTCTTACACCCAACTGTCGACGTCATCTGGAACAGGGTCGGATACTTCTCAATCTCAAACATGGTGGGAACATCCACACTTCCGGGATCCGCTACCCGGCCCATGTCGTTCCGGACCATGTCCACAATCATCACATTCTCCGCCCTGTTCTTTTCCGACTTCGCCAGTTCCGCCGAAAGAACCATGTCAGCATTCAGTGTCAAGCCACGTCCGGATGTCCCTTTCATGGGGCGGGAAATAAGCTTCTCTCCATCCAGCCTGAAGAACAGTTCCGGCGATGCCGAGCAGATGGCAAAATCATCGGTCTCGACGTAGGCACAGCATTTCGCCCTTTGTGTAGCCTGCAGGTGGCTGAAGAAAACCAGCGGATCGCCTGTAAAATCGGCCCTTAACCGCATGGTGTAATTTACCTGGTAGGTATCGCCGGCCTTCAGGTAACTTTTTATGCGGTCTAAAGCCTGAACATATCGTTCACGGGAAAGTGACGTTTCCCATTTTCCAACGGAGAAAGAACCATCCACAGGCAGAACAAAAGTCTTACTTCCTTCAAACAGGCAGAACCAGGCAAGTGGCAACCCTTTTGAGGCATGAGTCTTGAGAGAATTGTCGAAACCACTGGCTGCCTCGTAGGAAATAAATCCTGCAGCCTGAAGGCCGTTCTCAACCGACTGCTCAACCTCCTGGAGTACAGGAAGCACCTCCGCCGGCGTTTTTGCCTGCAGGATTTTTCCGGGATTGCTGAAAATCCGCCATTTTCCGGTGTTCCCGTTATCGAGTAAAACAATCCTTATGTCGCTGTTCGCCATAAAAGACCAATACAGCCACATCCCCGCCCAAGTCGAGCCGAATCCTCAGGATGCGCTCTTGACCGGGAATACGAAATCGTCCAGACTTCATTCCGCTGTTTTACACTTGGAGTCATACAGTGACATCAGACATAAAGCCTACCACCGGCCTTACAGGCCTGGACAACGTGCTCAAGGGCATCCTTCCGGGCGATAATATTGTCTGGCAGATTAATTCGATAGACGACTACATCGCATTTGCAGTTCCTTACTGTGAAGCGGCCCGTGACGCCGGCCACAAACTTATCTACTTCCGTTTCGCCAGCCACAAACCTATCCTCCCTTCCGACTTCGGCGCAGAAGTGCATGAGCTCTTTCCGGAACAGGGATTCGAAAACTTCATCGCAAGCATACACTCCGTAATAGAAAAAGCCGGCCAGGGCGCCCATTATGTCTTCGACTGCCTCTCGGAACTGGCGGTTGACTGGTATTCCGACCAGATGCTGGGCAATTTCTTCATGCTCACCTGCCCCTACCTCTACGACCTTCAGACAATTGCATATTTCGGCCTCCTGAGGAATTACCACTCCACGCATGCCACAGGCCCCATATCCGAAACAACCCAGCTGTTCCTGGATGTTTTCCATCATAAGAAGAATTTGTATGTCCAGCCGCTGAAAGTGCAGCATCGTTATTCCCCGACAATGAACATGCTGCACCTGAGAAACGGTTCCGGCTTCACGCCTGTTACTTCCAGCGCCGTTATCTCGGAAATTCTTACCTCATCCCCATGGTCAGGGCTCGATTCCCGTTCTGCATCCGGTTCATGGGAACGCGCATTCAGCCGGGCGGAAGAAATACTCAGCTCAAACGACCAGAACCGCTATCCGCTGGAAAAACAGTGGGAATTGTTCAGGCAGCTTGCCCGGATGATCATCTCACGCGACCCGGGGATGTTAAAAGTCATTTCGAAATATATGAATCTCGAAGATGTCCTGAGGGTAAGGAAAAGAATGATCGGAAGCGGGCTCATCGGCGGAAAGACTGTAGGTATGCTGCTCGCCAGGAAGATTCTCGAACAAACGGACAAACACTTTGAGAAGACACTTGAACCGCATGACTCTTTTTATATCGGGTCCGATGTGTTCTACACATTCCTTGTCAGAAACGGAATCTGGTGGATCCGCCAGAAACAGCGTAATCCCGCCACATTCATGGAGGGCGCTGAACAGGCACGCCAGCAGATCCTCACCGGGAAATTCCCTGATTACATAACAAAGCAGTTCGAAGACATGCTGGACTACTTTGGCCAGTCACCGATCATTGTCAGGTCCAGCTCCCTTCTTGAGGACAATTTTGGGAATTCTTTTGCCGGTAAATATGAAAGCGTCTTCTGTGCTAACCAGGGACCAAGGGAAAGACGCCTGGAAAACTTCATGGCGGCGGTGCGTTCAATCTATGCCAGCTCAATGAGCAGGGAGGCCCTGAGCTATCGCGAAAGGCATGACATCCTGGACAGGGATGAGCAGATGGCACTGCTTGTCATGCGCGTTTCAGGCGCCATGTACGGCAAGCTGTTCTATCCCCAGATAGCCGGGGTGGGCTTCTCATTCAATCCTTATGCCTGGAGCCCGGATATCGATCCGGTAGCTGGTGTTGTGCGACTGGTTTTCGGCCTCGGAACAAGGGCCGTGAACAGAACTGATGACGACTACACAAGGATTGTAGCCCTTGATGCCCCTACCAGGCGCCCCGAAGCCAGCCACGACGAGATCCGGCAGTATTCCCAGCACAGGGTTGATTATATCGACCTCGAGGCCAACCAGCTGGTATCCGGAAATTTCCGTGATGTCGTTGCCGCGAGCCCTCAACTGCCCGTCGTGAACTTCGCAACACTCCTAGACTCCGATAACGCGGGAGAAGGTATCGGCAGACGAAGCAGCCTCAAACCATGGATCCTGACTTTTGATAACCTTTTGACAACAACTGATTTCGTCAGCGATATGCGCAAGATGCTTAAATTACTCAGCGATGCCTACAATTATCCGGTTGATATCGAGTTCACGGCCAATTTCATGGAAGATGATAAATACAAGATCAACCTTCTTCAGTGTCGCCCACTGCAGGTACAGGGGACAACCAGAATCAAACTCCCCAACATCAAGGTCGCGGAAAATAACCGGATAATAATGGGACACGGGGCAGTCGTAGGACAGAGCCGTCTCGTAAATATCGATTATTTTATTTATGTCGTACCGGAAAAATACGGCCACCTGCCGGTCAACGACAGGTATGAAGTGGCCCATGCTATTGGGCAGATAAACCACGCCCTTGGCGGCAGCGGAAAAAGCATCATGCTAATCGGACCCGGGCGATGGGGAACAAGCACGCCATCTCTGGGTATTCCAGTAAGCTTTTCCGACATCAACAACGTTTCCGTCCTTTGCGAGCTGGTAATGATGCGGGATGACCTGATCCCGGATGTCTCACTTGGAACTCACTTCCTGAACGAGCTCGTGGAGATGAACATGCTTTATCTCGCGCTGTTCCCGGATGACAAATCTGGCGGTATAATCAACCGGCTCTTTTTCGAGAAAGAAAAGAACACATTGACAGATCTGTTGCCCAAGGCCGCAAAATGGAAGGACACAATCAGGGTACTCAGCACTTCCGGCTTAACTGTAAAGCTGGCGGCAAATGCCATTTCCCAGGAAATCATCTGCTACTTCGACCGCTAAACTGCATCATCCGGTCATAAAACAACTCAGATGTTTATATCCAGCTGTATTGTCCACTTCTCCGAGCCATTGAGGCCTTTGTCGTTGAACCAGACAGGCCCGACAAGCAGACTGACGTCTTTCGTGAAGAAATAATACACTCCAAAACCACCTCCACCAATGGCGTTGTCACCACTGGCATAATCAGCGGTAAACAGCAGCTTGTCTTTGACAAGATACCTGTCGTAACCAACCATCCAGCCCGAGGCCTGCTCTTTACCTTCTGCTGAAACCAGCAGACTCCGCTTGCCCAGATAACCACCCGCATGTATGCGCCCCAAGCTCCATGGCAGTGTCTTTCCGACAACTACATCAAGAATATTGTAATCGGTGGCATCCTTCTTAGTTCCAACGTTGAATATTCCGGCGTTTAACGCTGGTGATCCAGGAAACCAAGCATTCTCCGGCGTGCCAATCTTTGCATTGAAGTAATAGGGGTTATCCGATGAATATAGCGCATCAACTCCGATCTCTATCTGTACCTTGTCAAATGGCAGGACGCCAACGGTCACTCCGATATCAGTCGGAAACGCACCTTGCACCCCTGATGATAATTTCTTATCTACTGTAAAGTAGTTATCAACCCCGATGTGCCATACGCCATACGGCTGCACGTCACTCACCGCAGGTGTCCAGTAAGTCGTTGACGGGGTAGCAACCGCTATCCCGACAGTCATGATTATGATCAAACATACGGCTGAATATCTACATTTCATTACTCTGTTCCTTCCTATCCCCTCTTCAATAATATCTGCCTGCTTATCCTATCGCCAGACTGCCGGTCTCGCCGGTCCGAATTCTGATGCATTCAGGCAGATCAAGAATAAAGATCTTTCCGTCACCCACCTTCCCCGTTCGGCCTCCCTCAAGAATTGCATCGACTGCCGATTTTATAAAGGCCTTGTTCACTGCTATTTCAAGCTTCACCTTGCGCAGTAAACTGCCAACTTCCTTGTGACTTCGATAGACCTCTGCAATCCCCTTCTGCCTGCCGCGGCCGACAACATTTGAAACCGTAACAAGATGTATTTGCCTCTCATCAAGAAGCCGGAGGACTTCATCCAGCCTGTCAGGTTGAATAACGGCAATAATGTATTTCATTTGTTCTAGCTCCTTTTCAATCGATCGTTGTGTAACCAACTTCCATATGCTGGGTGAGATCAAGCCCTATCCGTTCTTCTCCTTCGTCCACCCGTAACCCAACCAACTTGTCAACGAGCTTAAGCAGGATTAACGAGCCAAGCGCTGAGAATATAACCGTTGCAAGAACAGCACCCAACTGGACCAGGAAAAGGTTCGGATTACCGTAAAACAGGCCATCCGCGCCGGCCGGATTGACCGTCCTGGTGGCCCATAATCCGGTCGCCAAAGCGCCCCATATACCGCCTATTCCATGAACCCCGAACGCATCAAGAGAATCGTCATAACCCAGCCTGGGCTTGATAACCGCCACAAAGATGTAACAGATAACTGAGACGCCAATTCCAATTCCGATCGCCCCCACGACGTTCACAAAACCTGCTGCCGGTGTAATCGCGACAAGCCCGGCAACAACACCGGTAATAAGGCCAAGCATTGTCGGTTTGGAATTGAAGAACCAGTCAAGAACAGCCCACGTCATCCCTGCTGTCGCCGCGGCAACATGCGTGACTACAAATGCATTGCCGGCGAGTCCATTCGCGCCCAGCGCACTGCCGGCATTGAATCCAAACCAGCCAAACCACAGCAAACCCGCACCAAGAACAGCCAGCGGCAGATTGTGCGGAGGCGAAATCCTGTCCGGATGACCAAGCCTCTTACCCAGCACGAGCGCACAAACAAGAGCGGCAATACCGGCATTAATATGCACAACCGTGCCACCGGCAAAATCCAGCGCACCAAGTTTTCTAAGGAAACCGCCATTGCCCCAAACCCAGTGCGCAACCGGATCATAAATCAGCGTTGACCACAAAAGCGTAAAGATGCAATAGGCCGAGAACTTCATTCTTTCCGCAAAAGCACCAAGAATGAGCGCAGGAGTAATTACGGCAAACATCATCTGGAATATCATAAAAACCTGGTGAGGGATCGTCCCCGCATAATCAGCATTGGGAGTACCCCCCACACCATTCATGAAAACCCACGAGAAGTCGCCGATAATGCCGTGTTTATCCGGGCCAAACGACAGACTGTACCCGAACAGTACCCATTGAATACTTACAAGGCACAGCACGATGAAGCACTGCATAAGAATGGACAGGACGTTCTTCTTCCTTACAAGCCCGCCGTAGAAAAACGCAAGCCCTGGTGTCATCAACATGACAAGCGCCGTCGACACCAGCAACCACGCCGTATCACCGGGATTCAAAGCTGGCAGCGCCTCTGCAGAAGCAGGCATAGACGGGTGAATATCTCCACCTTCCGCAAGCGCTCCCCGACTTGTTGTCAGCAGAACTAACCCCGCACATAATAACCTGACAATAATTTTCGTCACACTTCCTCGAATTCTCATAATGATCCCTTTCGTGTTTCCGACTCTTAACTCTCCGCCTGACTATCCCATGACCCGGGCAATAAGCAGTCTCCATGCCAGAACACAATTCCATTGCATGAATATGGCTGGATGGCCTGCAAACAAAGGCTGAAAGCGGGATAATCGCACCCGCAGACCTTCTCAAGGATATTTCCATTTTATGACATTATTGTATGTTGTATTCAGTATTATTACATTATTGCAGCTATCAGCATAAGAGAAACCAGCGAACAATTGATGGCTTCGATGGGCGGAAGCAGGCTGGTCCTAATGGTTTTGTAGGTAAAAACCCTACAACAAAATAGGGGTGTCCCCTGACATACAAAACCTGACATAAGTGCTAGCTTTCTTCTCGTACGGATAATGGGAAGGATAATGCCGGAAGGAATTACTGATGCTTGCACAGGTCTATTCAGGGGCTGTGTACGGTGTTGATGCCTATTCCGTGGAAATAGAAGTCAACGCCGGACATGGCGATCCATCTGTTGTTACCGTGGGTCTGCCGGACACCGCTGTCAAGGAAAGCAAGGACCGTGTACATACCGCGATCCTTAATTCCGGTTTTAAGCCGCACGTCGGACGGACCACTATCAACCTTGCACCGGCCAATGTAAAGAAAGAGGGACCCATTTTCGACCTCCCGATCGCGATCGGAATGCTGGCCGCACAGGGCGAAATTAACAGCGAAGCACTGAGCCACTACGCCCTGCTGGGGGAGCTTGCATTGAGCGGTGAAGTCCGCAGGGTCAAGGGCGTGCTTCCCATTTCCATGCGCGCCAGGCAGGACAAACGCCGTGGCATAATTGTACCAGCCGATAATGCCGAGGAAGCCGCTGTCGTCGAAGGACTCGAAGTTTACCCCGTCAGAACACTGCGGCAGGCAGTCGACTTCCTTGCAGGCAGACTAACCCAGCGCCCATACACAATCAGCCTGCAAGAGGTTTGCGACTGTATCAACGAATACGAAGAAGACTATGCGGATGTCAAAGGGCAGGAACAGGCAAAACGCGCAATTGAGGTGGCTGTAACAGGCGGGCATAACATCCTGATGATAGGACCGCCGGGTACGGGAAAGACCATGGTGGCAAAGCGTATTCCGTCAATTCTACCCAAAATGCAGCTCGAAGAGGCGCTGGAAACAACCAAGATTCACAGTATTGCAGGCACACTCAAGCCGCATCATGCGCTTATTACCAAGCGCGCCTTTCGCTCACCCCACCACACAATATCTGATGCCGGTCTTCTCGGAGGCGGCGCCCACCCCGTTCCCGGCGAAGTAAGCCTTGCTCACCGCGGAGTCCTATTCCTTGACGAGCTTCCTGAATTTCACCGAAACGTGCTGGAGGTGCTCAGACAGCCGCTCGAGGATGGCGTTGTAACCATATCAAGGGCCTCGGGTAGCGTAACTTTTCCCTGCGAGTTCATGCTTGTTGCCGCAATGAACCCCTGCCCCTGCGGATATTTCGGGGATCCTAAAAGGGAATGCCGATGCACCTCGAACCAAATACAGAACTACAGGAACAAGATCTCCGGCCCATTGCTGGACCGGATTGACATCCATATCGAAGTCCCAAGCATCCGTTACCAGGACATGGCTTCACTCGAAAAAGGGGAATCATCAGCATCAATAAGGGCCCGAGTTACAGCTGGCAGGAAAACCCAGCATGAGCGATTCAACGGGCTTAAGAGAATTCACTGCAACGCGGGCATGGGTGCCAGGCAGCTGCAGAAATACTGCAAATTGAACCATGAAGCCCAGGACCTCCTGAAGATGGCAATTGCTGAGCTCAATTTCAGCGCCCGGGCCTATGACCGCATTCTCAAGGTTTCCCGTACCATCGCTGACCTGGATAATTCCGAGGAAATAAAGCCTAATCACGTTTCGGAAGCGATCCAATACAGGACATTTGACCGCCAGATGTGGGTGTAAGCCAAGCCTAGGAGTTTCTGCCCGTGACCAAGGCATAGGCGTTGTGATTGTGGATACTCTCGAAATTCTCTGTTTCCACCTGGTACCACAAAATTCTTTTATCATCACGCAGACGCACTGCCACCGTCCTCACTATGTCCTCAGCGAAACGGGGGTTCTTGTAAGCATGCTCCGTAACACTCTTCTCATCTTCACGTTTCAAAAGTGAATACAGCGGGGAGCTGGCGGCAGATTCTGCTATCTCGATAAGATCTTCGAGCCATACCAGCCTCAGAGTGCGCACCTGGATAGTCACCCTCGACCGCTGGTTATGAGCCCCATGCCTGCTTATTTCTTTGGAACAAGGACACAACGTTGTTACCGGCACCGAGACTTCCAGGACAAGATCCAGCGCATCTTTCTTTTTTCCGGAATTCATCGTCGCTATGAACGCACAATCGTAGTCCATCAGGGATTTGGCGCCGGAAGCAGGCGCTGCTTTCTCTATAAAGTAAGGGAAACGAATCTCAATGTGGGCTGTTTCAGATTCAAAACGGTCAATCATGGCCTTCAGGATGGCACCCATCTGGTGAACCGATACCCTGCCACGGCAATGGTTCATAAGCTCAATAAACCGGGACAAATGAGTCCCCTTAAACCTGTGCGGCAGGTCAACAAACATGTTGATCGTGGCGACTGTATGCTGCGACTCATTGCGCCTGTCCAGCACAACAATGGGATACCGCAGGTTCTTTATCCCGACCTTTTGAACCGGTATCCTCCTGACATCCAACGAATTCTGAACATCCCTTAATTTGCTCGGTGACATGTGATATGCTTCCCTTATAAACGTTGAAGGGAAAGAGTGTATGTTATCAGGAAGAATTGAGCAAGAGGCAATGGACTAATTTGTTCCTTCCAGGACAAGTTTGTAAACAAAAGGCTGCGTGACTTCACCGGCCCTGATTGATCCTCCGTTCCTGGCCACAAACCTTGCACGTTTCATGGCATTAACCGCGGATTCATCCAGGGCCGCGTACCCGCTGGACTTCAACACTTCAACTTTCTCAGCGCGCCCCTTTGCGTTTACAGAAGCTTTCACAACCACAAGCCCCTCCTCGCCCCGGAGTTTGGCCCCTAATGGGTAAGCAGGACATTGAATATCAAAATAACTTCCCGTATCGGCAGGCATCTGTACACCCTTACTTGCATTATCCCCATCCTTCTCACCGGTCTCATCTGAGCGGCGACTCGAGTCATCACTGTCCGCACCGGCAACCTCAACAGGCTTATCTTCAGGAGTCACCTCAACACTCTTGTTTGTATCCGGAACAAGAGGACGGGGAGATTTCAACCCCGCAACGGCGGGAATGGGTTTTTCAGGAATGTCTATCGCGGGCATCTTCAGTGGCCTGGGCACATCTATTCTCACATCCGGCTTCGCTTCCGGCAGCGGAGCAGCAGACTGCCCCGATTCCGCAAGCGTCACCATTATGCTGGAAGCACCCTGTCTGAATACCGGCACAAGCTGGGAACCCCCTGCAACAACAAAACCGGCAATACACATTACCGCGATCCCGTGCAGGGTCAGTGATGCAAAAAAAGAAGCAATAAGGTTTTTCCGGTGTTTCACCAATATATCCCTCATGCAAAATAATACTCCGGCAATGAAAAGCGTCAACTCTGCTGTTTCTGCTGTTCGAATCACGCCAGTAACTGCAGTATTATCAGGCTTTTTTCCAACTAACCCTGGGAAACAGAAGCTAAAAGACATGCGCGCTGTCTTTTATAAAGTGAGTATGATCATCAACAGGCTCCTCGCCAGAATGTTGCGCAACGTTATGCAGAATGGATATCTCTATAATCGATGCAAGCAGGCTGGAGCCACCATAGCTTATGAAAGGCAGCGGAATACCCTTTGTCGGAAGACATCCCGTTACAACTCCGATATTAATTGCCGCCTGCAATACTATCATCATGGTCATCCCGAATGCCAGCAACCTTCCGAAAGGGTCGGGAGCCTTGTAAGTAACAATCATCCCGCAAATCAGGATCCCGACAAAGAACAGAACCACAATCAGCGTTGCTATGAGGCCAAGCTCTTCCCCAATTATTGCAAATATAAAATCATTGTGCGCTTCAGGCAGATAGCGGTGTTTCTGAATGCCGTTTCCCAGGCCGGATCCGAACAACCCCCCAAGCTCAAAGGCAATCTTTGATTGCGCAAGCTGATGCCCCACATTGGCAAACTGATCCGGCCACAGGAAAGACAGTATGCGTTTTATACGTACCGGATCACGTATGATTGCCAGGACAAAGCCACATAATGCAAGCAGCCCCCCGGCAGCCAGGTAGCTTAACTTCGTACCACCCGCGAACATTATCAGCATGCTGACCATGGCTATCAGCAATGTTGTGCCGAAATCAGGCTCGAGAATGGTCAAACCAAGAATTACGCTCAAGCCCAGTACTGGATAAATAAAACCCTCCTTAAAGTTCTGGACACGGCGACCGGCCTGGGCCATCCACGATGCTATGGCTATTATGCTTACAACCTTTGCAAATTCCGAAGGCTGAAAGCTTAACGGGCCGAGACGGAGCCACCTGTGACTCCCTTTCACTTCCATGCCTATCTTTGGAACGAACACCAGGACCAGCATGATAACCGTAACAACGGCCAGGGGAATTACTGCTTTCTTCCACCAGTGATAATCAAATCTCGAGAACACTACAGCGGCAACAATGGAAATAAAGAGCCATACCAACTGACGCTTAAGGAAATAGTGAGGATCGCCAAAACTGGTTGTACCCTTTACGGCACTCGTGCTCGCAATCATTACAATTCCGAGCGAGATCAGGGCCAGTACGATGGCTACCATCGTGCTGGAGGTTTTTCGCATTCCTACTCCGCGTTAATTGGAATCGTAAGGACTTTGCCGGGTTTCAAGGGCGCATCATCAGTGATGTTGTTCGCCTTTTTGATGTCTTCAGCCTTGACTCCCCACATCTTGGCAATTTTAACAATATCATCGTTGGGCTCCACAGTGTATGTCTGAGAAGAGCCAGCCTTGACAGGAGCCGAAACAGGCACACTTACACCGGTCTGACCAGCGGGTGCCGGTGCCTGCTGCGGGGCAGCTGGAGCAGCCACAGGAGCAGGCGCCGTTGTACCGGCCGGCTCAGATTGAGCAGCAGTATCAGCATCGGTCTTTTCTTCAGTACTGACTTCTGCCGCAGCCTCGGATGCCTTCTTGACACCGCCAGGAACCATGAGTTTCTGGCCAGCCCTGAGTTTGTCGGATGTCAAATTGTTCGCCTTTTTAATTGCCGCAACAGTAGTGCCGTGTTTAACAGCAATACGCGAGAGTATATCACCCTTGGCAACTGTGTACTCAACTGCACTCCCGGCAACCGCCCCTGCCTCTTCGCCTGCCGGAGCTTCTTCTGCTGCTTTGACTTTCTTTACCACCTGGCGCTTCGGAGCATCAATATTAACTTTGCCCGGTAGCCTCAGCTTTTGACCGGCCTTTATCCTGTTTGGATTCGTCATGCAGTTCAAGGCCATAATTTCCGGCCCCTTCAATCCATACTTGTAAGCAATTGTCGACAGACTGTCTCCTTCGGCAACCACGTACGTTGTAGTTTCAACCGGAGCAACATGTTCAATCTTTGTCTTTTCAGCAACCGGAGGAACTGCCTGAGGCACAGGTGCCGGCGCCTTTATTTCCGTTGTCTCGGTGACAACAGGCGTCTCTGCAACGACAGGCGCCTCAACAGCTTTGTGGCCCTGCATTGTTGCCCGGCAACCCTGAATCAGGACAACTGAACCAACAGCTACGCAATGAATACCCACAACAACCCCTACCAGCAACGGCGTTCTCATCTTAAACTCCTCCTCTAGTTATTAATCTTACAATGTTTCCAAACTTCCTGCCTCGATCCTCAAAATTCCTGAATTGATCAAAACTCGCACATCCGGGAGACAACAGAACACTTTCCCCTTTACTTGCGTGACTCCAGCAAAGCCTTACCGCCTTATCCAGCGATCTGCAGTACCAACACCTGACTGATCGACCCCAGGCTTCTCCCATTTCCTTTGAAGCTTTGCCGATAAGATAGACCGCTTTTACCCGTTTTACCAGTAATTTTTTGACGGAATTCAGGTTTCTTTCCTTTAAAAGACCCCCTGCAATAAGCCTTACCGTGCCCCCGCACATTTTCACTCCCGCTGCCAAAGCCGCAATATTGGTCGCCTTGGAATCGTTAATAAAACTTACTCTGTTCTTCCTGGCCACCACCTGCATCCGGTGAGGAAGCGGTTTGAACTCGCGCGCAGCTTTTTCGACAACTACCGGATTAACACCGCAAGCCCTGACAGCCGCAACAGCAGCAGCTGCTGCAAGCCCGAGAATCTCGTTCGAAAACATTGTTCCCCGAATGTCCAGCCCCCTTCTCTTTCCCCGGTCTCTGAAACAAATCAGGCCATCGTTGTACCTGTAACCGGCCGTAGGTAAGCTGCCAAAAGACTCCCATCTGTTACGCCCGCGACTGAGCCTCCTGACTGCGGCAATATTCTTCTCAAAAACTATTCCACAATCTTGCCGGGTCATCCGGTTAAACAACCGCGACTTCACGGCGCTATAGCACCGCATGCTCCCATGCCGGTTCAGATGGTCCGGCTGGATGTTCAACAAAACTCCAACATCCGGTTTGAAAGTCTTGACTCTCTCAAGCTGGAAAGAACTGACTTCGACAACAACCCAGTCAAGCCTGTCACTCTTTGGAGCAACACCGCACAAAGGCGGCCCATAATTTCCGGCGACAGTTACACGCTTTCCGGCCAGCCTTAAAGAGTCCCCACAGAATTTTACCAGCGTGCTTTTGCCCTTGGAACCAGTTACCGCAAGCATCCGGCACTTGCATCGACTGGCACCAAGCTCCAGCTCTGACAAAACTTCAATCCCCCTTGCCTCAACACTTCGAACCCAGGCAGAATCCGCACTAATTCCAGGACTGACTATGCAAACATCAAAGCCGCCATCAGGCACTGAACCGGCAGCAAGAACGACATGAGCCCCCATTCGCCTTAATCTTTTAGCGCGGCGCCGCAAATCCATGGTGCTTGCCGCGTCAATCACAGTGACAGCAGTCCCTTCCTCCAGCAGAAGTTCAGCTGCTGCCTCACCGCTGGCGCCCAGCCCCATTACCATGGCTTTTCTATACATATTTCACCTGATACTGTTGGTTCACTCCAGAACCACCTGGTTAACGGACTTTCAAGGTCAGAATCCCTAGAAGAGCAAAAATGATGGACAATACCCAGAATCTTACGGTCACTTGGGTCTCGCTCCATTGCTTCATTTCAAAATGATGATGAATTGGCGCCATGGCAAAGATACGTTTGCCACGAAGCTTGAAAGAGAGCACCTGCAGGATAACGCTCATCGCCTCCATCACAAACACTCCTCCCACTATAACCAGAGTTACTTCCTGCTTTATCAGGACAGCCACCATTCCTATGCTGCCCCCTATGGCCAGGCTTCCCGTATCACCCATGAAAACCTTTGCCGGGTGACAATTGTACCAGAGGAAGCCCAGGCATGCCCCCAACAGGCACCCGCAGAACACCGCGAGCTCCCCGCTTCCTCGCACATGAGGAACCTTCAGGTAGTCGGCAAATGTTGCATGTCCCGCCACGTATGCCATTACAAAATAGGAGAATCCGACAGAAGCACTGCAGCCTATTGCCAGGCCGTCTAATCCGTCAGTCAGGTTTACGGCATTACATGCTCCTATTACCACCACAGCCATGAACAGGTAGGACATCACAACACCCATATCGGCAATGAGCGGCTCCTTTAAGAATGGAACCATTAGCTGACAAACCTTGCCTTTTGTTTCGGGAAGATAGAGCAGGATGATCATGGCAATAATGGTCCATATCACCTCCAGAACCAGCTTGAAACGGGCCTTGAGTCCCTTTGACCGTTTCATGACCACCTTTGTATAATCATCCCAGAAACCTATGAACCCCATCCAGCATAGCGTCCCGAGGACTAGCCAGATAAACGGACTGACCGGCAGGGCCCAGAGTAATGTTGAAATGATAATTGCCGCGATAATAAGCAATCCCCCCATTGTCGGGGTACCTTCCTTCTTCCCGTGAAGAACATACAAAGGCGGTGCTTCTTCTTTTCTCTCATACTGGCCGATATTGAGCCGGCGCAGCTTCTCAATCATCCACGGCCCCATTATTAAAGTGATAAGGAAGGCCGTCCCGGCCCCAGCCACAGCTCTCACGGTTATGTAGCGGAAAACCCAGAGCGGAGAGAACCAGTCAGAAAGCAGATGTAAGTAATAAAACATGATTTAATATACCTGTTCCATCTATCAAAGTGCAGCCAGATAACTCAACAACTAACTGAATACCCTCTTATGCCTCGCAGCAAATCGCTTACCGCCACCATCATCTTCCACACCCCACAGCATAAGAGACGGAGGATCACCGTTAGGCATGGGTTGAATAGAATTCTTCTTTTTTCCACCCCAGATCGCAGAAAGAAGATTCTGCCTTCCGGCGCTGATTCCCATGCACTGTGACAACATGCCACCTCCGGTAATCTTCTTTCCATTGCTGCTATCGGATTGAGTCATGTTAGTCCCTCCTTGTTATCATTATAAACTCTCTACAATTTCTTCCAGGTGCATTCCACGCGAAGCCTTCACAAGAATCGCATCACCCCTCTTAACCTTCTCTTTTATCAAAGCGGCCGCTTCGGCATTCGTTTCGCAGCAGAACAACCTGTCCTTCTTAAATCCTGAACTTTCAGCGCCCTTCGCAATGTCCTGCCCCATTCTCCCCACAACAACAAGACCATCCCAGTTCCCGCTCCCTATGAATTTACCAAGCGCGATATGCTCTTCCATCTCCCGGTCCCCAAGCTCCAGCATACCGGCAACCACAAGCCATTTGCCACCCGCAGTCACTTCCTCTCCAAACGTCTGAATAGCCACACGCATGCTCAAAGGGTTGGCGTTGTACGCATCATTGATCACTTTTATTTCCCTGATTTCCTTCTGTTCCCACCGCATGGGAGGAGAAACATATGATTCCAAGGCAACCTGGATCTGACTCCAGTCCGCTCCATGCGCCCGGCCAACTGCAATGGCAAACATCGCGTTCATAACATTATGAGCACCCGGCAATGCAGCACGGAAAAGAAACTTCTCCCCGGTTTCTCTTTCGCTGATCATGACTTCTTTCTTCTTTAAATCCCTTTTTAAGCAGAAATAATCGGCGTCTCCGTTTGCCGATATCGTAATCAGCCTCGATGGCGCCATCGACTTGAACAAGTCAAAGAACTCACCATCGGAGCAAAGAACAGCAACTCCTTTCTTCGGCAGGCTCTTCAGCAAATCCGCTTTCTCCCGGGCAATCGCATCCACCGAACGGAAGAATTCTATATGGACCGGTCCGGCATTCGTGATAACCCCCCAGTCCGGAACAAGAATTCCGCACAAGTCGGCAATCTCGCCAGGCTGATTCATGCCAAGCTCAAAAACCCCGACCTTGGCCGACTTTTCCATCGACAAAAGGCTCAACGGAAGGCCAATTGCGTTGTTCCAATTGCCTCGCGTACTGGCTGTCTTGGTTACCGACGAAAGCACCCGCGCTGTCATTTCCTTCACGGTCGTCTTCCCGACACTCCCGGTAACTGCAATTATCTCGGCCCCGACATCACGCCTGTAACCAGCAGCCACATCCCTTAAGGCTTTCCCCGTGTCGCTAACTCGCAACATGGGGCGCTTTTTATCCACGGCACCCGTCCAGTCCTTGTTAGCCACGGCACCGCTGGCCCCTTTTTCAAAAGCGGCGTTGATGAAATTATGCCCTTCAAAATTCTTCCCTTTCAATGCAAAGTATATATTTCCCCTGGCTATCGTACGCGAATCAGTGGACGCACCCTCTATGCTTTCCGGACAAGTCGGAACCCATGTTCCTCCGCTCCATTGAGCCAGTTTTGTCGGAGAAAATGTTGGCATCACAAGTTCTTTCTTATAACCTGCCGGTCATCAAACGAAATGAGCGTGTTTGCAAATTCCTGGAAATTCTCATGTCCTTTGCCGGCAACCAGCACAATATCTCCCTTTCCTGCAATGGACATGACCTTTTTAATCGCCTCTGCGCGATCCTCGATAATCTCGAAGTTTGTTGCATCGCCAAATCCGGCGCGGATCTGGGCAATGATGTCGGCCGGATTTTCTTTCCTCGGGTTATCTGAAGTCAGGATAGAATAATCAGCCAGGCGCGCGGCAACGCCCCCCATCACTGGCCGCTTGGTCTTATCCCTGTTACCGCCACATCCAAAAACAACGATAAGTCGGCCCTTTGTAACCTCGCGAAGGGTCTTCAGCACATTCTCCAGGGCATCATCCGTATGGGCATAGTCCACAAACACCTGGTAATCCCTGTTTGTCTTTATCTCTTCAAGACGCCCAGGGACCGTCTGCACGTAAGGAAGCGCGCCTGAAATGACATCCAACTCAATACCCATGGAACCGCAGGCTGCGATTGCCGCAAGGGCATTGCTGACATTAAACCTTCCCATAAGCTTCAGCTGTATATCCTTCTCTCCCCATGGCGTAATGACATGGAATGAATTACCTGCTGCCGAAATCTGTATCTTCTCCGCCCGGACCATGGCTTCCGCATTCATGCCATATGTCACAATATCAGCATTCACTCCGGCCATGACTGCAAGTTTGCGGCCCCACGAATCATCAGTATTGATGACAGCTTTTGCGCGTTTTGATCCCTTCCCAAGCCCCTTAAATAAAAGACTTTTTGCCTCAAAATAGTTCTCCAACGTAAGATGATAGTCCAGGTGGTCCCTTGTAAGGTTGGTAAAAACAGCAACATCATAGTTAATGCCTGTTGTTCTCTTCTGGCTCAGCGCATGGGATGAATTCTCCATTGCCACGCTTCTGCAACCTGCAGCAACGATCTGCGCCAGCATGGACTGGAGAACCGGGGCTTCGGGCGTGGTGCGGCTGGCCGGTATAGTACGTTCACCAATCCTGTATTCCACAGTTGTCAAGAGCCCGGGTTTGAGCTTTGCAGCAGCGAGAATGCCCCCAATCATGTATGCCGTTGTCGTTTTACCGTTCGTTCCGGTTATGCCGACCATCTTCAACCGGTCAGCCGGCCGGTTGTAAAATGCACAGGACAATTCCGCTGAAGCCAGCCTTGCATCCTCGACATGGACATGACAGACATCCCGGTTGATAAGCTCATCGTGTTGCGACAAAACACCAACAGCCCCGCGCTCAACAGCGTCCTTCACAAACTGCCAGCCATCCCTGTCTGTCCCGGACACCGCCACAAAAACATAACCGGGGCGAACCTGGCGGGAATCGCACGCAACCCCCGACACCTCTTGGTCCCTGGGGCCGATGACAGATAAATGGTGGACATCTTTGAGTAGTGCTTCCAGTTTCATCCTAGAAACCGCCTTTATCCTCGCTATCCGTCTTTTTCACCCCTCTGACTCCCGAAGGCACAGCCGCATGATACGCCGCAATAATCCCTCTCTGGACCGGTGTACTGTCCTTGCCGGGTGAAACATCAAGATAACGGACAACTTGATTGGCTATTTTACCAAAAATGGGAGCAGCCACTGCGCCGCCAAGGTGAATGGGCTGCGGTTCATCAACCACAACAATTATTGCCAATTCGGGATTTTCAACAGGAAGAAAACCAAGAAAAGACGCCGTGTACGCGGTACTGGAATATCTTCCGTCAACCGGTTTTTGTGCCGTGCCGGTCTTCCCCGCAACTTCATAACCCTCAACCCTGGCCTTGGTTCCAGTCCCTCCATCCTCCGTTACGCCCAGAAGGAGCTTCCGCATGATGGCCGCAGTCTCAGACCTTATCGGATGGGACAACACCTCGGGTTTGTTGCTGAACAGAACTGTCCCATCACTCTTTACAACCTGTTTCACAACATAAGGCTTCATGAGACAGCCATCATTGGCAATGGCGGCAATCATATTAACCATCTGCAGGGCGGTCGCGGAAACTCCCTGTCCAATGGCAATACGTGTGGCGCTTATTCCAGACCATTTCGACAGGGGATGCAAAATACCTGTTTCTTCACCGGGCAGATCAAATCCCGTCCTTTTCCCCATTCCAAAGGCACTCAAATACTGATGAAAACGTTTCTCCCCCAGTTTCAACGCCACCTTTGCATGCAGTATGTTGCTTGACTTCTTGACGCCATCGGCAAGGGTAAGATTTCCATATGGATGGTAATCACGAAGCACACGGTTACAATAAGTCCAAGCTCCATTTTCACAGTTAAAAACAGTCTCAGGGGTTACAAGTCCTTCATTCAGCGCGGCTGCGGAAACTATCGGCTTGAATGTCGAACCCGGCTCATAAATCATTCCGATGGCCCTGTTCAGTTTAACATTGTCACCTGCACCGGCAAATTCATTCAAGTCATAGGCTGGCCGGCTTGCCATGGCAAGTATCTCGCCTGTCCTGACACGCTCCACAATCGCCCAGGCACCTTTTGCATGGTGGGCAACCATCGCCTCGTCAAGGGCCTTCTCAACTATATACTGAACGTTCTGGTCAACAGTAAGAATGACATTCGCGCCCTCCAGCGCCGGTATGTAGCGTGAACGCTGGGCATACAGCTCCTGCCGCAGCGCATCCACACGGGTTTCAATGTACCCCGGACTCCCCCTTAGATACTTGTCCAGCGACAACTCAATCCCGGCGCCACCTAAACCTTCATGGTTCACAAAACCAAGGACATGGCACATGAAATTACCATGGGGGTACTGCCTTGCAGTCGTATCCTGGAAGAATACCCCGGCAGGATTCCGCTTTACTATTTCCGCAACCTTTTCCTGGCGGACCATCCTCTTAATGTACACAAACCTTTTGTCAGGCTGGTTTAAATGCTCTGCCACCTCGTCAACCGGGATATCAAGACTGTCTGCCAGCAGAGACGCCACTTTCACGATCATATTGCTCTTAATGATAGTCGCAGGATCCGCGCAGACATCCTTAACAAAGAGGTTTATCGCAAGAATATTATTCTCCCCTTTGCAATCACAGATAACCCCACGCCCGGGATGTATCTTCTTCTCAAGGCGGCGGGAGTTTTCCAGCCCCTCCCGTTTCTTCCCCTCAAAACCAAGATGCAAAAAGGCCAGGCGCACGCCCAGCCCCGTCATGGCCACAATCAGCCCGATCATGCTGACTGTAAACCGCCACTTCGTGTGTTGATCAGTCATGAATAACCATTTTGTCCCGTCTTACATATGTCAATGAGTTTCCCGTCCTCTTAACCAGAAGGTTCGAATCCTCTACCCTCTCATGCAACCTGATTACCTGGTCCTGCCTGGGCCACGTCATTATTATTCCCCTCTTGGCCAGGGCCATTTCAAGATTGCCCGGGGATTTCATCTTTGTCCATCTTGACTCTTCGTTCAAAAGTTGCTTCTTGAACTCCGTCCTTTCAAATTCCAGAGACTTTATGTCCTTGCCAAGCGAATCACAGCGGCATCCCAGCCATACATAGGACAACGCGAGAAGCATACCTGCTACCACCGCGCCAGCATACGGGGCAGGAACGACAAATCCATGCAGCCTTTTTTTCCTGTTTCTACGAATCATCTTTCTCCAGCCCTAAATCTTCCGGTCCGTCCTCAATCTGTCTCACTTCTCTCGCCAACCCTCAGCTTCGCCGATCTTGAGCGGGGATTCCTGTTCATCTCCTGCTCAGACGGCGTCACCGGTTTGCGCGTTACAATCCTCACAACAGGCCTTTCTCCAACCCACTTCTGCCCTCCCACCTGCAGGGACTCCCATCTTCCCGCATGACTGGCAAAGAATCTCTTCACGATCCTGTCTTCCAGGCTGTGAAAAGAAATGACAGCCATCCGCCCTCCCGGCGCCAGCAAATTCAATCCCGCGGGCAACCCCCGCGCCAGCGAACCAAGTTCATCATTAACTTTTATCCTCAGCGCCTGAAACGTTCTTGTCGCGGGATGCACCCGTCCGCGCCTCCCTCCGACAGCTCTCTCAACGATCCCCGCCAGAACACCGGTCGTAACAACCGGTTCCTTTATCCGCTCCCTCACGATCAACCTGGCGATCTGTTTCGCCATCCGTTCTTCTCCGAACTCGGAGATGATTTCTCGAAGCTCATCCTCTGACAGTCCATTCACAAGGTCTGCGGCTGTTTCTCCGCAGCTCGACCTATCCATTCTCATGTCCAAAGGACCATCTTTGGCGAAACTGAAGCCGCGTACTCCCTCATCCAGCTGCTCCGAAGAAACTCCTAAATCAATCAGGACTCCATCAGCAGCCTTAATACCTTTCCCCCTGGCAATCTCTGCCATATCGGCATAATTTCCATGTTCCAGGCAGGCTTTTTCCCCATATCTTTCAAGTACTCCACTAGCCCTCTCCAGCGCCTGCATATCCCTGTCTATTCCCAGCAGAGTTCCGGCAGCGCCGGCCTTCTCAAGTATCGCTCCAGCGTGCCCCCCGTTTCCTACGGTACCGTCAACGTAACAACCCCCGGGTTTGACAACCAGAAAGTCAACCACCTCATTGATCAGCACCGGCTCATGCATCCTGTGACACGGAGTTCGCGCTCCATTTTCAAACAACTCAAAAATATTTAAAATCCAACATATTGAGCGGCTTCAAGAATCGTTCCTCTATCCGAATCGCTGACCTTCTTAAAGTTGTCCGGACTCCATAGTTCGAAGCTATGAAACACCCCGACAAGTATCACCTGGTCTGCCAGTTCCGCAAAATCCAGCAGCTCATCCTTGATCCTGATTCGACCCTGCGTGTCCCAGTCAACTAAATCCGATTTTGAGCCCAGCATTCTTGTAAAATGCCTTGCCTTTGTATCAGCGATCGAATGATTCCTGATCTTCTCGATACGCCGCTGCAGTTCCACTGCAGGAAAAACACAAAGGCATTTTTCCGTAACGTCTTGCAGAACATAGAGACTTCTCGGCACTCCAACCTGGGCCCGCCATTCAGAGGGAATTGTTAACCTCCGTTTAGGATCAAGCGAATGAGGGAATTCCCCTACGAAAATCCCCTGCGCCCTGACGTTACTTTTCAAGGTATTACTACTTTCATCCATATATCGACCTTTTGTGACATAATTCAACACTTTGACCCACCATCTGTCAATGAGTTTATCGCTTTTTTTGATATTATTTCTTCTTCAGAAGGGACAAATTCCCGAGGAATACAATGTAGCTAAAGAATTATCTGCCAATAACTTGTGGCAATATCCACGATAGTTAGTCGGTATGCTGCCGGGTGCACTGACCCCTTGAATGATACAATACTAGAGAACAGGGCAGACGCTCCACCGCATTATCAGCACGAAAATGAAGGAACATCACAATCGTACGCGCCTCAATGGCCGAGAAAAACTCACTTCACGATTGAACCCGGAGGGATATCGCCATCTATCGTTACGAGTCTTATTGCTGGACCGGAAGAAGCAGCCAATAACATCCCATTGGAGTCCACACCGCGTATTTTTGCGGGCTTTAGATTTGCAACAGC
>Ga0172371_10002791_pt1 | contig 27462 bp, 24 predicted proteins | sample Lak12m_FD_114543 | JGI IMG/M metagenome (GOLD analysis project Ga0172371, IMG submission 114543) | Freshwater microbial communities from Kabuno Bay, South-Kivu, Congo - kab_022012_12m | ecosystem: Environmental > Aquatic > Freshwater > Lake | place: Democratic Republic of the Congo: South-Kivu...
AAATAATATTTCCAGCGCGGCCAACCTCATTCATAATGCGAATCAAACGCTCTTGTGCGCCGCTAACAGTGGTGCCGGCTAACAACGATGAGACAGACAATTGGACAAGGCGCTTGTCTTGAAGCCGTTTGGGTACATCATCTTCAATCATTTTTTGAGCAATACCTTCAATAATGCTCATCTTGCCAACTCCGCGTTCGCCAACCAACACCACACTCTGTCTACCACCCTCGATAATTCTAAAAATCTCGCCGATTTCTTTTTCACGCGCCACGCACGCTGATAAATACCCCATTTTTGCGGCCATTGTTAAATCCTCGCTAAAACTATTCAAATACGGAGTCGCGACAGCGGTCATGGCGCGATCAAGACCGTATTTGCTTCTATGCGATGCGGCCTTCCCAAGTTTCTTATATTCTCTTCGCAGTCGCTCGCGAATACGCAACCACTCAACAACATTGTTTAATTTATCATTATCAATGTTCAGGTCATACAACATTTCCTGAATTTTTTCTGATTGTCGCACAGTTGCCACCAACACTTCGGTAACATGAACAAATTCCTGACGATCAGCGTAAGCTTTTTCATAAGACTGAAACAAAACTTGACGCGCATCTTCGCTAATGAACGGCACAAAACCACTAGAAGCTGGACTTCCAAACAATTGCGCCACGCGTGCTTGCAAAGTCTTGGTCGGTACGCCGAGACGAATAAACACATTGCCAACTTTTTGCGATGACAATAACGCGTAAAACAGGTGCATTACGTTCATTTCTGCGTTTTTATTTTTCAATGCAGAATAATATGCGTCCTCCAAAACCGTGCAAGCTTCTGCTGTAAATGAGGAAGAAATATCCACACGCTTTCTTCGTCCAAAATGCAACACCTCTTTCCAAGACAAGATTCCGGTTTCTTCATCAATAGCTGGTTGTTCTTTTTCTTCTCTGTAATCCTTACGTTCAACCAGTTCCAATGTCCTTTCCGACACCAATAAGCGATAAACCAAAAAACTGAATGAAACAACGGAAAGCCAGAATAAAACCGCTGGATTATTCATTCCGCCAATCATCCAAAAATCCCGTTGTACCACAAGCGACAGCATGTTGCGGCTATAAATAAACCAGCCAAACAAACCAAAAAAACCCAATACAAACATTAATGAACCAAGTATCAAAAAACGGCCAAGCCAACGGCGAGCTTTTCGCAAACTTATGTGATAATAAGTCAGCGGTTCTCCCCAGTATAAAAATTTATTTCTTGACAACCTACCTGTCCCCATTCCTTTACACACTGAGCATTTTGAAATACCCTTAAATCCTCCGCCCTGACAAGCGTCGCACACAAGAATATTTAGTGGGATATTTTTACTAAAAAGCATATCAATTAAACGCTCTGGATAACATATACAAAACGCACAGCGGAAAAATCATCCACAGCACAAACACGACAGCAAGTATTCCTGTCCAAATTAATAAAAAGATGGAGCGAACTATAACATTACAAAAACGAATAAAAAAACTCATTAATCGTCCCTGCCAATCATGCTGTCCGAACATTGGCACAAAAATATTTTTCAGCCACAAACCAGGCGCCATTTGAATATTTGCGTCCTGCCATTGATAATAACACCACACCAATGCCTTCTTCGCGCCACCAGTGTACCACCAGATCGGAAAATACAAAATATCCAATACAAATTCTAATAACATTCTTTGAATGACTAAAACCCACATATCTTTAGTTTGAAAGTTTGTAAAGTTAATAAAGTTATAAAGTACTTTACAAACTTTAAAAACTTTATGAACTTTCCAGCTTTCTATATTATACCACAAAATTTAAAAACCAGCCACCAAGCTGGTTATCCATTGTGTTGTGTTATTTGTGTTATGTGTTAAGCCACATCACCTCACCGCCACCACATTGCTTGGCAAAGAAACATACTCGGCATCATTAACACCAACTAAATCCATCAACCTAATCTTTTCCTCAATATTCTTAATTGACTTTTGTTCCGCGATCTGACAATCAAGTTCCTTACCGTCTTGTTCCAAAAGCTGTGCCTTTTGTTTCAAGTCGTTCATTTCATAACTCTTTGCCGATAAAGTGCTTGTTTGCATAACATAAAGCACACCAAACACACAGATAAATCCTAAAATAACGAACCTAAACGACGAGCTTAAGAGCATTTTTTGTCCTGTAAGTTTTTTTTGACGCATTGTAATGTGTGTTGGTTGAGCTACCATAGACCCTGATATTGAATATTAAATATTAGATATTTTTTCGACAACACGTAATTTTGCCGAGCTTGCGCGTGGATTTGACTTTGATTCTTCTTTTGAGCAGAAAATTGGTTTTTTAGTAATGATTTGCAATGATTCATTGCCTTTAAAAAAATGCTTTACAATTCTGTCTTCAAGTGAATGAAAAGTGATAACTGCCAATCTCCCATTCTGAGCAAGAACGTCAACTGCTTGCGGTAAAGCTCTCTCCAACACACCCAACTCATCATTTACAGCGATTCTAAGTGCTTGAAATACCTTTGTCGCTGGATGCAATCCACCAACCCACGGCATTTCCTTATCTGTTTTTAATTTTTTTCTATAAACCTCCAAAATTATATTCACCAACTCACCAACTGTTTCGATCTTTTTACTTTTTCGCTTTTCAATTATCGCCTCCGCAACCTCCCTACTCAACTTCTCTTCCCCGTATTCTCTAAATATTTTCTCAAGCTCGCTCTCGCTCAGTTCATTCACCAATTCACTCGCGGTTTTATTCTGCAATCCATACCGCATATCCAACTTCTCTTCCGGCTTTGCAAAGCTGAAACCACGTCCACGCTCTTCAAACTGTGGGCTAGACCACCCAAGGTCTAACAAAATGGCATTCACTGGTATGAATTTCTGCTCCGCGACAATCTTGTTTAAATTTGCAAAATTGTCCCGGACAAAAATTGCTCGCTCACCAAAATTGTAAAGATATTGTTTAGCTCTCAGAATCGCCTCAACATCTGCATCAATACCCAATAGTTTGCCGCTCAGCCCAATTTTTTCTAAAATCTTTTCTGCATGACCTGCATCGCCAAGTGTACAATCAATGACGTTCATCCCGGGCTGGAGATTCAAACTTTCAATTACCTCATTCAAAAGCACTGGGACATGTCTCATAATCACTTAATTACTGAATTACTTAATTACTAAATTACTATACTCCAAGTTCTCCCATCTGCTCTGCAATCTTTGTGCTTTCGTTCTCTGTCTTCTTTTTGTATTCAGCCCATTTTTCACTATCCCACAATTCAAGCCTACTATATAATCCCGCAACAACAACTTCTTTATTTAATCCTGCAAATTTTCTTAAATATTCTGGCAACACAACCCTGCCCTGTCCATCAACTTCTACATCCATTGCGCCGGCGAGCATCAAACGCGCGAATGCGCGTGTGTTTGCTTGCGCGAACGGCAAGTTAGCAAGTTTTTGCGCTAATTTTTCCCATTCTTTTTTTGTGTACAAAAATAAACAGGAATCAAGTCCGCGAGTTACAACAGCGCCAGAACGCAAATCAGACCGAAACTTTTTCGGTACCGCAACCCTACCCTTGTCATCTAAGTTGTGTTTGTATTCTCCGATAAACATAAACTTTGGATTTTTCCACACAGATCACACGGATTGAGATGAATAGACAAGCATTTTATTCATTCAAAAAATCCGTGTTATCTGTGTAAAAAGATCTTCACCACTCTTCCCCACCTATCTCCATTATACACCACAGCCAAACACTTCGCAACCCAAACAATCCACTTATCCACAGTGCACCACGTAGGGTACATTGTTGACAGCATAAAAAAACAGCCCAGGAATGATTCCCAAGCTGTTTTTTTGTGACCAACCACTAATTACTGATTACAAATTACCATTCACCACCATCCAACTCCCCACCACTGCCGCAGTTTCGCCTCTTAAAATATAATCACCAAGCGATGCAACGACAAATCCAGCTTCGCGCGCTTGTTTAATCTCGCTTTGCGTCCAACCGCCCTCCGGACCAACAAAAATACTTATAGCATTGTCAGATTTAATGTTTGACAATTTTTCTCCGTCAAATTCAAAAATAATTTTCGTTCCTTCTGCTGTTTTAATTGCATCTTCAAACCTTACAATTTCATGAAGCTCCGGCATAACACCTCGCTGGCATTGTTCGCAACTTTCCTGAATAATTTTTTTTAAACGTTCATATTTTAATCCTGTTTTGATTGTTCGCTCTGTAATGATTGGAATGATTGAAGTGACGCCAACCTCTGTTGCTTTTTGCACAGCCCACTCAAAATTATCATGCTTCAAAATGGCGCAATATAATACGACTTGTCTGCCACTCAATTTAATCTCATTTACCACACCAAGTCTTAATTCGACAGAATCTTGAATAAAATCAGTAATCTCAGCAACAACTTCTTTTCCATGTCCATCTGGTAATATTACCGACTCCCCTATTTGCAAATACAAAACCTTGCGCATTTGATGCGCCGCTTCTCCACCAACAACAACTGTTGGTTTATCTAAATTGGACTTGACAATAAAGCGATTGGTCTTCCTCATATTTCTCGTTATCCACACCCAACAATATCATAAACTTGCCTAATTTTTCAAATATTATATAATTCAATTGCTAATTATTTATTAATTAACCAGCAAAATATGAGAAAAACAATGTTATTGCTGGGAGGGGCGCTAGCGATAATCACATTACTTGGGGCTGGTTGTGCGACACAACCACAAACCAAGGATGCTGGCGTTGTAAAAGATGAAAAAAAATCGGATGCTAACAAGCAAATAATTCAAACAGAGGTTCAGGTTGAACCAACAACCCCAACCACACCAACAGTGACAATAGAGACAACGGAGACGCCAACAACCAACACTGGTTTGACGCTTACAGTAGAAACAATTGACGAACCAAAAACAATCAAATTAAAATGGGTGCCATCAGATGATGTAGCCAAAGACGCGCAAGCATACCGCTCATTATTAAGCAAAGACCCAAATCCAGAATATCCAACAAAGGGATGGTGGTATGAAAACGGCGCTACTTTCCGAGAAAAACTGTGGACTGGTTTGCCAACTGGCAAATTCCATATCCGCACTTGCGCGGTAAAAGATGATAAGTGCGTGGTGTATAGCAATGATGTTGAGGTTGACATCAAATAAACAAAAAATTGTCCGCCAGTTGGCGGACAATTTTTTTATTTAATTAATTTCAATTTTTTGCCCCATTTCAGGCATCTCAACATCAATCTTATATATATCTCGGAGTCGATGTGATAGTTCTGTCGCCGCATGTGGTTCGCCATGCGTGCAATAAATCTTTTTGGGTAAATTTGGACCACTGCCACACCACTCCAACAACTTCTTTTGATCACCGTGCGCAGACAAAGCGCCTATTGCCTTTACTTTGCACTTTACATCTATTTCTTCGCCAAAAATCTTAACTTTAACCGCGCCCTCATACAATCGCCTACCAAGCGTTCCTTCGGCCTGGTAACCAACGATGAGCAAAGTTGACACTGGATCTGACAAATAGCGAAACGCGTGGTGCAAAATCCTGCCGCCATTCATCATGCCAGCTCCAGCAATAATCATTTTTGGACCTGGGACATTATTTATTTTTTTGGATTCCTCTTTTGTAAGCGTAAATTTTAATCCTGGAAAATTTAAAAAATCATCTCCCAAACAATGCAGACGAGCCGCCTCTTCATCATAATATTCAGGATATTTTTCATATATTTCAGACGCGTGAATGGCGAGTGGACTATCCAAAAAAATCGGCATTTGTGGCAAAGATCGGTCATATTCGCTTAGAATATTTAATTCATAAAGAAGTTCTTGCGTGCGCTCAAGCGAAAACGACGGAATCATAATCACACCCTTGTTATCTACTGAATATTTGATTAAATCCAAAATCAATTCCCTGCGCACATCAACTGGCTCGTGAAGCCTGTCGCCATACGTTGACTCACAAAGCAAAACATCAACATCTTTACCAAGATTGTCAGTATCCTGTAAAATCGGAGCCTCAGCATTACCAATGTCGCCAGAAAAAACAACTTTTTTACCGTCAACGACAACCTCAATAAACGCTGAACCAAAAATGTGCCCGGCGTCTTTCCATATTGCTGACACGCCAGATGCGACGTCTATTTTTTCATCATAATTAACACCCCTACACAAAGAATGCGCAACTGCAACATCTGATTCGTTAAATAAAACAGGAACGCCGTGCTTCTCTTGATTTTCTCTCATGATTGTAAAAGCGTCATCCCAAATAAGACGCGCGAAGTCCTTCGTCGCTCTGGTCATAAAAATCTCCCCATGAAAACCATCTTTAACCAATTTTGGAATTCGTCCGACATGATCAAGATGCGCGTGTGTAACCAACACAGCTTTAATTTCTTTGGGGTCAAACTGAAAATCCTCGTGATTTTTTCCTTCATTAAAGTTAGACCCCTGAAACATTCCACAGTCAACAATTATTTTAGCCGCGCTTGACTCCAATAAATAACAGGAGCCAGTAACTTCACGAGTTGCACCCAAAAATGATAGATTCATAATATCTTTAATATCTTAATATCTTTATTATATCACGCATTTCAAGCTGTACAAAATGTCTAAACCGTGGTATCATAATAAATATACCATGCGTCGCGACATAGATAAAATACAAATCCAAGAACCACCGATAGAAGAACTGAAAAAACGCAGTTCTTGTTTAAAACGCACCTGCTCCACAGGATGTGGATGTGTTGTTGTTTTTTTAGTCATTGCAGTATTAATCATCAAGTTTACTGCCGGCCCAAACATGAAAGAGCTTAAAAGCGTGCCTGAAAATTTTCCAAAAAACATTCCTGTCTACGACAAGGACAATATAGAAAAAATTATCTTTACTTCTGGAAAAGACCGCGGTCGAGCAATGGAATACATTGCCTACGGACCCAAACTGTTTCTTTCACCAATTTTTATGTTATTAGAAAAGAAATTTCCTGTGCGCGACAAGCCAGAAGATGGACGCATGATTACAGACGAAAATTATTGGGAGAGTTTTGTCAGAATTATGAAAGAACCTGTTGCTGATCACCGCGACAAAGTTCAGATAGAATGGTCCAACATGCCCGCTGAACCTCAATTTGTATATAATTATTATAAAGATGAATTGATCAAAGCTGGTTTTGCCATTAATGAATCATCCGATGCGGATGATATCCGACAGTTCGCTTTTTATATTAAAGACACCGAAGGCGTATTATACATGACTGATGAGCTGGAGAAAAATGGTACCGACTTTGTATCTTTAACAGTGAATATCGGCATAGAACCATGATAAAAAATCCATTTTCTCTTACAACAAACACAATCACTGGCGCGGCAATAATTTTGGGGACAGCGTCATTGGCTAGCCGGCTAATCGGCATTATTAGAGACAGAATTTTCGCCCATCTTTTTGGCGCCGGCGATATATTAGACGCGTATTACGCGGCTTTTAGAATCCCAGATTTTATTTTCAATTTATTGATCGTTGGCGCACTTTCCGCCGGCTTTATTCCGGTGTTTACAAAATTGTTGTTAAAAAACAAAGACGAGGCCTGGCGCGTTGCGAACAGCATAGCGAATCTAGCTGCAATACTGCTAATTATTGTTTGTGGAACGCTGTTTATTTTTACGCCGGAAATCACGGAAAAAATTGTGCCTGGATTTTCTCCTGAAAAAATAAAATTGGCTGCCAACTTAACCCGCGTAATGCTTTTAAGTCCGATTCTACTTGGATTGAGCAGTGTCGCGAATAGCATTTTGCAATCATTCAAATATTTCTTCATTTTTTCCATTACACCAATCATGTACAATTTGGGAATCATTATCGGCGCGCTTTTTTTGGTCCCAATTTTTGGCACAATCGGCCTTGCTTATGGAGTCGTACTTGGCTCTCTAATGCATCTATTAATCCAAATACCATCGCTTTTAAAACTTGGCTATCATTACAAAGGTGTTTTTGAATTGAAAAATCAAGCCGTAAGAGAAATCTGCGCGCTGATTATTCCACGCACTCTTGGCTTGGCAGTTGGACAAATTAACCTTTTGGTTATCACAACAATCACGTCAACATTAAGCATCGGAAGTGTTGCTGTCTTTAATTTAGCAAATAATTTACAATTCTTCCCAATTGGAATCATCGGTGTATCATTTGCAGTGGCCGCGTTTCCAACTTTGTCCGAATTGTCCGCACAAGGAAAAAAAGAAGAAATGATTCAAAGTCTTTCCCACACAATTCGCCAAATTTTGTTTTTTATTATTCCACTGACAATTGTTTTCCTGCTTTTGCGCGCACAGATTGTGCGTGTTGTGCTGGGTTCTGGAAAATTTGATTGGACAGACACAATTGCAACTGCTGACGCGCTTGCTTTTTTTTCACTCTCGCTTTTCGCGCAGTCACTAATATATTTACTCGCACGCGCGTTCTACGCTCTCAAAGATACTGTAACGCCACTGTGGATCGCTATTTTAAGCGCGGTCATAAACATCGCGCTATGCGTTTATTTTAAAAATTATTTTGGCGTACTCGGGCTTGCTTTTGCTTTTTCTATTTCCGCCATCCTGCAAATGGTTCTTCTGTGGGTCCTATTGCGTTTTCAATTAGGCACACTGAATGAAAGTGTGATATTAAAATCATTATTTAAAATATCATTAGCCGCGGTTGCGATGTCTTTAACTGTTCAGTTTCTTAAATATCCACTTTCACTATTTGTTGATATGACAAAATTTTGGGGCATATTCGCCCAAGGCGCGATTGCAGGAATAATTGGTTTATTGGTTTATTGGTTTATTTGTTGGTTGCTGAGATTGGAAGAAATGCAAGATTTTCTTGCCAGCGCAAAACGGAGATGGATCCGGTTGCAAAACGTGCCGAGAGAAGTTGAGGAGAATAAATAATGATATTGGATATTTAGATATTAAATATTAAAATCCCCCGGGATAAACCCGAGGGATTTTTATTTTCTACTAATATCTTTTGAAAAAAATATTAATAGGGATTGGGCGAACTTCAATAGAAATTCGCGAGAAATGAACGCCCCCTACGGAGCGACAAAGTCCTTCATGCCAGATATGGTGGCTTGGACTTGCAAATCATCCAACAGCATCACCGCGTATTGCTGGGCATCGGTGAGCTCTTTCATCTTTTTTCCGGGTGGGACGAGCCGTTTGTGAGCCCAGCTCACAAAAACCTCGTAGAAGAGATGAACCGCGTCCGATATTTCTTCCACCTCTCCCAAATGGAAGAATTTATCGAAGCCGACCAGCTTCTGTTCCACGACATACAACCTCTCGTTAATCTCGTGCAAATCATGTTCATCTAAACATGCGCAAGTAATGATCACGCCAAGCATGGGCTTATCAGTGTTGAAGAACTTCAACAGAAGTTCAACATCACCGCTCACCCCTGCTTCACGAAAATTGCGAATGCGGGGCGGATCCTTTTCCGTGTCCCGCGCAGACCAGAGCTTTTCCACCAGCTCTTCAACAGTTACCATCATCTGTTCAATATTACGCACTTTCATAGCAGTCCCCCACAAAGGTTTACTCTATACTACACCAAACAACAGGCCCTTGTCAATAACGAAAAAGAATGATAAAATTGATGCATTATGAATAACATAAGAAACTTTTGCATAATAGCTCATATAGACCACGGCAAGTCCACTCTCGCGGATCGATTTTTGGAATTGACTGGAACTGTTGAAAAACGAAAAATGAAAGCGCAGATTTTGGATAGCATGGAATTGGAGCAAGAACGCGGCATTACAATCAAATTGACGCCAGTGAGAATGAAACATTCGCCAAAAATATCTAATATCCAATATCCAATATCTCAAGAATTTCAGAATGCAAATTGCAAATTGCAAAATAACGAGTACGTCTTAAACTTAATTGATACGCCGGGCCATGTCGACTTCAACTACGAAGTCTCGCGCTCGCTCGCAGCTGTTGAAGGCGCGATATTGTTAGTTGATGCGACACAAGGCGTGCAAGCGCAAACAATCGGCAATCTTTATCTAGCTCTTGAACAAGACCTGACCATTATTCCTGTTTTAAACAAAATTGACATGCCTATTGCAGATGTTGAAAAAACAAAAGCAGAAATTATTCATCTTTTGGGTTGTAAAGAAGATGAGATATTAATGTGTTCTGCAAAAACAGGACAGGGTGTTGAAGAAGTTTTGAAAACAGTGATTGAAAAAGTGCCACCTCCAAAACCATCTACCTCTCCCAACCTACGCGCACTTATCTTCGACTCCACTTATGATGACTACCGCGGAGTCGTTGCATCAGTTAGAGTTGTGGAAGGTGAAATCAAAAAAAATCAAAAGATAAAATTCATGCGCGCTGGCGCAATGACAGAGGCCTTGGAAGTTGGGCATTACGCTCCGGAATTTAAAGCAGACCAAATTCTTGAATCTGGACAAATCGGTTATATTGTTACTGGTTTGAAAGATTTGCGCGAGGTGCGAGTCGGTGACACGATCACTTTATCTGACTCCCCCGCTAATGAGCCACTGCCAGGCTACAAAGATATTAAGCCAATGGTGTTTGCTGGAATTTTCCCGCAAGAAGGTGATGATTATAATGCGCTCCGCGACGCAATGGATAGATTAAAATTGAGTGATGCTGCTTTGTTTTATGAGCCAGAAAACTCGCTGGCAATGGGTTTTGGATTTCGCTGTGGTTTTCTTGGCATGTTGCATTTAGATATTTTTCAAGAACGGTTGAAGCGCGAGTTTGGATTACATGTAATGGTAACAGTGCCAAGTGTTGCTTATAAAGTTACAAAAACAAATAATACTGAGATTGTTGTCAAAAGCCCGCAAGAAATGCCAGAACCAAATTATATTTTGCAAATTGAAGAGCCGTGGATGAATGTTGATATTATTACTCCGCAGGACTATATTGGCAATGTGATGGGGTTGGTGTCTGAACGCAAAGGCAGATATTTAAATACAGAATATTTGAGCGCAGGCACGGGACAACGCGCAATGCTACATTATGAACTCCCGCTTGCCTCGCTTATTACTGATTTTTATGATAAACTAAAAACAGTAACTAGCGGATATGCTTCGCTGAATTATGAATTTAAGCAATACGAAAAAACAGATGTTGTAAAGCTGGATATTTTAGTTGCGGATGAAAAAGTGGAATCACTGGCAACCCTGGTCTGGCGTGATTCATCTTTCAAAATCGGCAAACAAATTGTAAATTCATTAAAAGACACCTTGCCAAAACAGCAGTTTGTTGTAAAAATTCAAGCTGCAATTGGTGGTAAAATTGTTGCCGCCGAACGCCTCTCCGCCCTCCGCAAAGATGTTACAGCCAAACTCTACGGCGGAGATGTTACTAGAAAAAATAAATTATTAGAAAAACAGAAAAAGGGAAAGAAGAAAATGTTGGCCATGGGGAAAGGGAAAGTAGACATTCCAACCGAAGCCTACCTCGCCGTCCTCAAACGTTAGCATTGATTACACGGATTAAAATATAGATTACACTGATAATAATATCTGTGTAATCTGTGTCATAATCAGTTTTAATCAATGTTATATGTATGGTTCAAAAAAACTAAAAGCCCTTTGGACAGTTATTGCCATTATCGCTGTGTTGGCAATGGTGTTTTTTACAATGATGCCATTATTTCAATAATATGGAATGGAAAAAATTTCTCTCTTACAAACACCACAACTTGTCTGCTCACCATCATTACCAGATTGGTGCAATTTTCCTATTTGTCTTCGGATTTTTTCTATTCTTCCCTTTTTACATGCTGATTGAAGAGCTGAATTTGGACATACTTGACTGGCAGTGGTATTTTTTTTGGCCATGGATGATGTTTTATATTATTTACTGTTTGCACATGCGGTCAAAAATCCCAACTGATGAATTGAGGAGCCCGCTCAAACGGCCGATTGGACATTGGGTTTTGCTCGGGCTTGTTACCCTGATGCTCTATCTTCAACCCGCGCCTCTCAAAAGCTTAAAAACAGTTGACATCGCATTCCTGATATTATCTGTGTTCGTTGCGGATGGGTATTGGGACTTTAAAAAAATGATAAAAGGCTAACAATGCTTACAAAGCTAACAAGGCTCACAAGGCCTTGTAAGCCTTTTAAGCCTTGTCGGCCTTGTAAGCCTTTATGCAAAAACTCTGGAAAATTCTAGACCCGGCGCCAACCGATTTTCTTTCATCACATCCCGAACTCCCCTCACTCGTGGCCAATTTGCTATACCACCGCAAACTAACAACCCAAGCTCAAATTGACGAATTCCTTAACCCAGACTATTCACAGGACATTCATGACCCTTTTTTATTTAAAGACATGGAAAAGGCGTGTGAAAGAATTATTGATGCAATTGAAAAACAAGAAAAAATTGTTGTGCATGGCGATTATGACGCAGACGGTGTTTCTTCATCTGTTATTTTAATTTCAACACTCAAAGAGCTTGGTGCTGAACACTGCGAGGTCTTTCTCCCCCACCGCGAAATTGATGGTTATGGATTGAACAAATTTACTGTTCAAATGTTAAGCGAACGAAAAACAAATTTGATTATCACTTGTGACTGCGGTGTGAGTAATAATGAAGAAATAAAACTTGCCAAAGAATTAGGCATGGATGTGATTGTTACTGATCACCACACTGTGCCAGCTGAACTTCCGCCAGCTTTTGCAATTATTCACCCGCTTGTGCCTGATGAAACATATCCTGACAAAGGACTGTGCGGTGGTGGAGTTTCATTTAAACTGATGCAAGGGTTGCTAAAATATTGGGAGAAAATCAAGGTGTCCGCCCAAGGCGTCAACCCCAGGCCGATGGGCCTCGGGCCCAGACCAGCCTCGGGCTGGGAGAAATGGATGTTAGATATGGCTGCCATAGCCAGTGTTGCTGACATGGTTCCCCTACTCGGCGAATCACGTACTTTAACAAAATATGGTTTAATTGTTTTGAATAAAACAAAACGTCTTGGTTTGCAAAAATTATTGCTTGAGGCACGTTTGTTGGATGAAAAAGGATTTAAAAAACGCGAGTTTGATACGCGCACAATTGGATTCCAAATAGCTCCGCGCATCAATGCCGCAGGACGCATGAATCATGCTAATGCCGCGTATAATTTATTAATGACTGATAATGCTGAAGAAGCAGCGCTACTGGCGCATGAACTTGATGAAAGTAACCAAAAAAGACAAAAAATAACAGAAGAATTAGTTAAACGCGCAGTTGAACAAATTGAAACAAAATTAAAAGATGATCCAGTTTTGATTGTAGAGGGAGCTCATTGGCCACCCGGAATTGTTGGCCTTATTTCTGGCAAATTGAAAGACAAATATTACAAACCAACACTTGTGGCCACAGATGTTGAAGGCGAACTTCTTGGCTCTGGCAGAAGCATTGATGAATTTAATTTAATAAAATGCTTGCAGGGAATGCCAGAAATGTTTGCCAAATTCGGCGGGCACCCAATGGCTTGCGGATTCACACTCGCGCCTGGCAAAACGCTTGATGAATTGCGCAAAAAAATGTCAGAAAAATTTTTAGAAGAAACCGCTGGAATGGATGTAAGGCCAAAATTAAATATTGACACAGAGATAAAGCTGGATGATATTGATTGGGAACTTTATGACTTATTGCAAAAATTTGAGCCATTTGGACAAAATAATGAAGAACCAAAATATCTCGCGCGCGAGTTGACTGTAAAAGCATTAGAGCCAGTTGGCAAAGAAGGAAAACATCTGCGTATCATGGTACAACAAGATAATGGCCAAATTAAAAAAACCATTGGCTGGGATTTATGCAATGAAAACAACTGCCATTGCCTTGACTGGAGCAAAGAGTTAAAAGTCGGTGATAAAATTGATATGGTGTTTGAGATTGAAGTGAATGAGTGGAATGGTAACAGAGAGCTTCAATTAACAATAGCTGATCTTAAAAAAATATGAAATTAACTATTTATACAGATGGAGGAGCCCGCGGCAATCCAGGTCCTGCTGCCGCTGGCGTGGTCATCAAAAATTCTTCTGGTGAAACAGTCGCGCATTATGGCGAGTATCTTGGCAATCAAACAAACAATTTTGCCGAATACTCTGCTTTGATTTCTGGATTAAAAAAAGCGCAGTCTCTTGGCGCTACAGAAGTTGAGTGTATTTTAGATTCAGAGCTTGTGACAAAGCAAATGAAACTTGAATACAAAGTCAAAGAGCCAACTCTTCAAAAACTTTTCATCCAGGCCTATAATATTGCAACGCAATTTAAAAAGGTCTCTTATCGCCACACATTACGGCATAATAATTCAGAAGCTGACGCGGAAGTGAATAAGACACTTGACCGACACATGTAATTTCCCTCTCCTCGTAGGAGAGGGTCAGGGTGAGGTCTTAACGGACAGCCTTAACCAAAAACCCGCCTTTCGGCGTGTATTATTTTTGGGGAATTGTGCTGTAAGGCGCGCACTCTCCCCCTCCTTCACCGTTCTCTCTCCGGCCTGAACGGTGGATCTATGTGGACTTTCGGAAGTCCGCAGGCGGCCTCTGCCGCTTCTTTGCGCAACTCCTTCTCGTAATCCACTTTCTTCAGCACCTCCTCCGCCGCATCCTTAAGCTCTTTGCCTCTCCGAGGCATTCCTTTCCGTTGTTCCATTGTCTCCTCCTGTTGATAAATCAATTATATCACAAAATAATATTCTATCAACCAAGCGCCGCATTGAATACCGGGCAAACACAAAACCCCGGTTTCGCCGGGGTTTTCGCATTCGCATAATCCGCGACATCCGCGTGTAATCCGCGTATCCGTGTCACAAGTTCGTAGTACTCGTCGTCGCTTGCACCTCTGGCACATTCACCCGTATCATAGAAGCATTTATCACCTTCGTCTTTGTATTAATGACACCTCTCACATGCGCGATTTGATCAACTTTCAAATCCGCAAATGTTGAGCTGGTCGAGCTATATGGCGGAACCAGAATCTTTGTCTTTGCGTCCACTTTCACTGTCCAGGATTTCTTTTCATTTTGCGTTAACGTGAAAGTTTGCGCTGTAGCATCTAAATTGGAAATTCTTCCATTATGAATTTTCCAAGTCCAATGTAACGTGTCATCTTTGACTAATGTTGCTGTAACTGTGCCGTCTTCATTTGTTTTTACGCGCACGTCAAGTTTATCGCCAACTGTTAATTCTTCCAAAGAACTCTTGCCCCAGTATTTGCGGACAAATTTTGTATTCGCGTCCACCAATACTGTTACTTCTTTTTTCACTTCCGGATAAGCTCCTGTCCACTTCTTATTTTTCTTTGGCGTAACTTTATTTACCGTGATAACTAACTGCGCTGGCAAAGTCGTTCCTGACATTGATTTCAATTCACCTTGTATAGACACTTGACGTCGAACGAACTTGGCCTGAGCTTGTGCCGGCATTGCCATTGCCAACGCGACCATCACCACCACTGACAACAGGATTGCTTTTTTCATATGGTTGTAAATTAAGATTTAATTTTTTATCAACTTTTTTAATTTGCTCAACTCCTTGCTTGCGTCTCATAATTACTTTCTCCTCCGACTTGCGGCGCTCTGTCTGCTTTAAATAAAATCTAGCTCGCGCTTCAGGAACACGGCGTTGTACCACTTTCTCTTCAACTCTTTCAATTGCTCGCTTGACTGGATATAATATGGTACCTTCTGTAACTTCTGTACTGTTATATGCGTAAGCGCCAACACCTGTTGTGCTCATAAATATGAGCACCACTGCTATCACTACCACATATCTAAACGCCGGCGTTTGATACCACGCATAGCGCGTCTGATAATATTCATCCCATGCGCCTTGCAATTTTTTGTGCAACGATCGCTTAAACTGCGCGTTTGGTCCTATTGAGCGCTTTTCGCGAAATAAATTGTAGTATAACTTCAGCATATTTTTCGCAATTTTTTAAGCGCTCTATGGGCAGATACTTTTACAGCGGTTTTTGTTTTATTAAGCATCTTACCAATCTCACTATAATTATACCCGAAAAGGTAGTGGAAGGTTACAATTCTCTGCCCTTCTTTATCTAATTTTGAGATAAGTTCATATACCAAACGCCTTTCACCGGTTTGGCGGCATGTCTGCATTGCGGATTGAAACCACCTGTCTTCCAGCCCGACACCATCTTCATCATCGCTAACATCAAGCTCAGGCAAGCTTTCTTCATCTCTTTTATCTCTCCAATAATTGGCAATGTGATTGTGCGCGATTGTAAAAATCCATGCTGACTCGCTGATTTTTTTATCATAATCAGAAAAGTGTTCCAACGCTTTCATAAAAATCTCAGACACCAAGTCCTCTGTCAAAACCCTGTCTTTACCCACGCGAAAAAAGACAAATCTATATATTTTGTTTATATTATCTTGATAAAATTGTTCAAATTCCTTTTTTCGCACCATAACATTTTAATTATACACAATTGAGGACTTGACAACAATGAAGTGACGTGATATAATATCTCTAGAAGACAAGTCCTTAGGGTAAAGCCCTGTGGAGAGCGTTCTCGTCAAGAACATCTCGTTGAAGCAGGGACACTCCCAAAAGGCACTTTTAGAAGATCCGTTTCACAGCGGATTTTTGATTTGTATTAACTTATACCCGAGCTGATTAAATATATCTTGTTTTTCTAGCTGATAAGCTCGATAGAAAGTATTAGAAACAAAATCTGCCAACTCAACTAAAACATCTAGATATGACGGCGTGGGCAGAAACGAACATTCAGTACCAGCAAATTCATTTTGCAAAAAATCATCCATATCCCGCTGAAAAAGTCTTGCTCCAGAAACCCCGCCAGGATGTTTACGCGAATCAATAATAATTTTTACCCGCTTATATTCTTGCAAAGATAATCTTTTAAACAATGTCTTCAATAACTCGGCATAAATGCCATCAAAATCCAAACCATATTTATCAAAATATTTATATGGAATTTCTTGTACAAGCTGAAATACGGATAGAATATCCACGTCAGCTGAATTCAACAGAGAAATGCTTTTTATCCTCAACTCGTCAAAAAACGGATCAGTGGCGTGAATTCGGCGTTTGTGTTTAGTAAATGGTTTTCTGACATGTTTCCAACGCTTTCTTAAAATATCTGTATTTAACACCGAAAAACCATTAATGCTGATAAACATCTTACCTCTTTCTCTTTGCAAGTTATATGATTCGTCTAAATAGATGTTCATAATTCAACTTTATACAAAAAATTATACCATTTTATTATCCGATTTCCAAGATGGAGATAAAAAAACAACTCACATTTCTGTGAATTGTTTTAATTTTCTTCCCAGCTCCGCGCAAGATTCAAGTGAATTGAATTTTACGCGGATTGTGGGGCTGGGAAGCGGCACAATCCTGTTTGTTTGGATTGTTGGGGGCGGACGTGCCCCGAGGCGGGAACTACTTGGCAAGCTGTGTCGTCTCCTCTGCGTCCTTCACGAGAAGGAACCGCCACAGCCATCTTCCGATTGGAAAAGCCAAGAGACCCAAGAGGTAGGAGATGATTGCTGCGGTGATGGTAAGTACATCGTGTACTGCAACAATCACCATGAGTGGAATGAGGGCAGTGAGCATGTTGCCGCGAACGGTGTGTACTCTGGTGAGTGACGGCAAGATGGGAGACGCCACACCAAAACCCAAAAACACCAGGGCGACATTGACTGCGGTTGACAGATCAATCACAGACAACCTGCTACACAGCACAATGATTACTGCGAGGCTCACACCACTGGTGATGTGACCGAACATGTAGCGTCCCCTTTTCTCCTTGTAGCTGCGCGGAGCAGACAGCACCACACAGCTGATGATGGGACCCAGCAATGCGTACCAGAGCCAGTGAACGCTGAACGGCAGGTGCACGCACCCATCGGTGATGTACCAGTAGTTCGGTTCGTGGATGTGCCCACCGCTCAACTTGTAGATCCACATCCCGATCGCGATCAGCAACGCGCTGACCACGGACCACCGAATCATCATCGTCGTATGCTTTTCGAACATTTTCTTCCTCGCTCTTTTTGGCATCAGCCAAAGGTTGAGCAACCTAATTTGAATTCGAAAGAACAAATTGGCAGTATTTTGACCAAAAAACTGACAATTTGTACTTTCAAATACGACAATATATTATACCACAAAAATGCGGGTTTGTCAATAGGCTACAGCATCCACTTTATCGAAGGCTGTCCCCCCTCCATAGAGGGAGAACGTAACACTAATTACTTAATTTCTTTTTCAAATGACAGGAGTATGGCCGAAAGGCCTTCACATGACTGTCGGCGAGAGTTGTGTGTCAGTTGTTGGAGTCGCCACATCAGAACTGCGCACCACGTCAGTTGTCGGAACAGTAAGAGCGTTTGTTGTCGCATTAGAAGAAGTATCTGTTGTTGAACGAGTTGTCGTGTAAGTTGTTGTATCTGTCGTAGCGCTTGTGCTTGAATCAGTGGTTGCAGAAGAATTTGTTGTGGCGCGTGTTGTTGCGTCTGTTGTGTCTGTTATCGTGACATTTGTGATTGAATTTGGAGGCAAAATTGTAATAGCATATGTTGGTGTCGAAGCTGGAGTATCACTTCCCGAGCTTGAGCCACCACCCGAACCTCCGTAAACAATGGTAGTAGTAGTTGTAGAGTTGTAAGTTGTAGAAGTAGAAATTGTCGTCTGAGTCGTGTTATTTGTGTCATGTGTCGTACTGGTTGTAGTGGTTACCTGTGTTATGTTATCTGTGTTCTGTGTTATGCTTGTTGGAGTCGCAGTTGTAACAACTCTTTTTGGTCTTACAACGACAACATGTCTTAAAACAGGTTTTGGAGAAATAGCTTTGGCTTCCACAACCGGAATTGAAACAATCGCGCTTTTAACCGAAGCAACAATCTGCTCAATCAAACGAGTCCTGATTGTTTCTTGAATCCTGTTGCCAATATCTAGTCCGCTCAAAAATGACACTTTCTCATTTTTTTGTTGTTCTTCCAAACGCATCTGCCTGCGCTCCAAACGTAACTTGATTTCAATAAGAATTTTTTCAAACTCTTGATCATTTGTTTCAGAAGGCAATGATTGACTAATATTCTCAATTCTTAAATCAAGATTGTTAATGCGTTTTTCTACACTCGTTGTGTCTTGTCCACGTCTAAACATAACAATTCGCTCTGCTTCACGCATCTTCACCTGCTTAAGTAGCAACTCAGCGTGTTTTTCAGGTGTACGAGCAAAATTCTCTTCTGTTTTTTCCAAAATCATTTTTACTCCGTACAGCTTCGTGCCTTCTGTAACATTTGGACTAACATAAGCATACGCGCCAGTACTAATTGACGCCAAAACAATTAAAATAACCAAAGCCACCATGCTATATTTAACAGCAGACAACTGGAACCAGAAAGTTTTAACTTCATGTTTCGCATCCCACTCTTTCTTAAGTAAACACAACAAATCCTGCTTGAATTTTTTATCAGGATTAAGCATTTGTCTGTGACGGCGCAAATTGTATTCAACCCTAAACATAAAGTCGCAATTTCTTTAACGCGCGATAGGCCGCAACACGCACTGCGGTCTCATTTTTACCCAAAATTTGGCCTATTTCCGCATAATTATACCCAAATAAGTAGTGAAATGTTACAATACGCGTTTCTTCCTCGGAAAGATGGCGCAAAAGACGTTCAATAAATATCCTATCCCCTTCTCTTTCAAGATTGGCAATGTGTGCTTGAAACGCAAATTCAAACTCTTCAACTGCGCCATTTTCACATTCTTCAAACTGTTCTTGCGTTGGTAAAGATATGGTTGGTTTTCTGTCGCGCCAATAATTTATTAAGTGATTTTTCGCGATTGTAAATAACCACGCGCTCTTGCTAATTCGTTCATCATATTTATCAAAATGCTCCAAGGCCTTTAAAAATATTTCTGATGTTAAATCCTCAGCCACCTGTTTGTTTGCTCCAACGCGAAAATAGACAAAACGATATAATTTGTCCATGTTTTCTAGATAAAATTTTTCAAAATCATTTCTGCTCACAGAATAAAGTTATCCACAAATATACTATAATGCTTTTTTTGCTAAAATTTGATATAATATATTTACAACTTATGCCTGTTACGGTAAGGAAAAATTCAACTTTCCTTGTTTCGAATTATGCCAAAAATCGGCTATTGGTTTTTGTTGTAATTTTTCAACTTATCGCCAACCTGATCTTCCCCGTAATAATGGCTAATGCCCAAACAAACAATCAAACTACTATAACAGCTTTCCCAAGATCTGTCAATGGCGATTGGGCAATGACAGAAAATATTAAAAAACGCGACCTAAGCAAAACAGCTCAATTTAGCGATTTTTCTACTGACAACTCTGCATTTCCAGTGGTCATAGCAACAGAAGAGCCGATTGAAATACCAAAAGAAATACTGCAACCCGCCACAACAACCGCTCCAGCAGAACAAATCCAAGAACCAACAACCACATCAAGCTCAATTGAAGAAATAATTACACCAACCACATCTGATCCGACCACTTCCGCGCCAGCACAAGAACCAGCGCCAACACCCGAACCAACACAACAACCAGAACCTGCTCAGCCACAAGAGCAAGCGCCAGTACCCGAACCAACGCCAGAGGCAACACCTCCTACACCAGAACCAACCTCTGCTCCAACACCAGAACCACCCCCAGCGCCAGCACCTGAACCAGCGCCCGCTCCTGAAGCTGCACCAGCACCGCCTGATTCTGGAACTGGTGGAAGTGTGACAATGCTTTTACTCAAAAAAACAATTGAACTGCTATCAAAAAAAATCGGACCACAATCAGTTATTGCTCAAAAAAACAAAAAAACAGAACTGGCGCAAAATACAGATGTGCCGGAAAAATTTAAACCAGTAATCGCGCAAATTGAACAAATGCCTGCTCTTGATTTAGCAGAATTGGTAAAAATTTTAATTGCTATTTTAAAAAGCAAATTTGGGATGACTGTAACTCCTCCAGTGGAAGAAAAACCAACAGAAATAACACCAGCGCAAACAGTTCCGCCAGCGCCAAGTCCTGCGCAACTTCAGAAAATGGCAGGGCAGAAAACAGAATCAGAATTGATTATCAATGGATTTCAATGGAAAGATTTGCCCATTGGATTAAAATTAACAGATGAATTAGACAACACAACAATCAATTTGTCATTTGCCAATTTGGCGTTCCAAAATGACATAATTCAGGTATTCATAAAGAAAAATAATGATTGGCAACAAATATACACAATTCCGCTAAAACAAGCCAATTCTAATGCTCAAAATGGTGGGTATCTTGTGATCCGTACAAACGAATTTAAAACATTGGATGAAATCTCAAACTCACAACTAAAACTGAAACACACCGGCACAATTGAAGACCAAACAGTCAAATTTTATCTTGACGCGCTGTGGATTGAAGCAGAACAAAAAATGGAGACCCAGCAAGAAACACAACCAGTGGTAGAGCCAATTATACTAATATCAGAACAAAAAGATTTTCAAATTGACGCGCCCGTTGAAATGGAATTCCATTTTAATCCATCAAGCGACACGGCCACCCAAAACACTGCTGAAAAAATAGCGCAAATGTTTGGCGGAGCAGAAACAACTCTTGATTTATCAAACAACACTGAAATAATAATTCTTGACGCGAATAACAATCCGCTTCCGTCGCTTGAACCAAAAATTGAATACAAACCTAATTATGATTTTACAGTGTCATTAGATAACACAGAACGAAAATTCAAGCCTGGTACATACAAAATGGAAATAAGTGTTTATGGCAACAACAAAACATTTACAAGCGATTTAACATTCACATGGGGCGTGCTGGCAATCAATACCAACAAATCAATTTACAAAGCTAACGAACATGCATACATTCAAATGGCCGCACTTAATGAGACAGGGCACACCTTATGCAACGCAAATCTCACTTTATACATTACAGACCCAAGTGGCGCGACATTTTCGCCTGCAATACAAAAATCAAATGAATGCGGACATAATTCTGTAACCACAGAGCCAGATTATTTCGCTTATTTTACACCGAATTTGCTCGGCCAATACTCCATGTTATTGCGAAATGAAGACACAAAATACGAAGTTTCAGACGCATTCACTGTTGCACCAGCCCAGCCGTTTGATATAGAAAGAGTCGCATCAACAAGAATTTATCCGCCGTCTGTTTATTTAATGCAAATTATTTATAAGCCAAAATCTGATTTTAGTGGAACCATTACAGAATTTCTGCCATATGATTTTATAGTAACACAAGCAGAAATCACACTAAGCAAAAAGAAAGAATCCGTATCAATAAAAAAAGAAATCTCCGCGACCATCTTAAGCGCGAATGTTAGCTGGAAAGCCGGAGAAACTTACGTCCTAAAATACTTTTTTGACGCGCCAGACGTAAGCCCGTACCTGTTTTTAATTGGGCCAACAGAATTAACTCCCAAACAAGGCGACCCATATCAAGAAGCCAGACAATGGCAAATCGCGTCTGATGCTATCGCATTTATTGATCCATCAAGCAATGGCACAATCGGATGTGCTCCAACACCAGCAGAAACAAGCAACTTTGACACTGTGAATGATCTGGCGCGCCTACCAAACACACCAAACACATCTGACTACGTATATTGTTCTGTTGGTAATTCTGACAGCTACAATTTTTCAGATTTAACAAATGTCAGTTCAACTATCAGCATCTCCGCGATGGCATATTTTAAAAACGGAACTGTTTCTGATACATTAAGCGCTGAATTGTGGAATAGCTCTGAAACAACTCAATATGGTACAACACAACAGTTTCCAAACACAACATCTAACGCGTGGTACGGAGTGCTGTTCAATGTCTCGCTAACACAAGCACAATTAAATGACTTAAGAATTAAGTACATCGCCGGACAAAGCGGTGGAAGCGGCTCGTACACAAATATATTTAGCACATATGCCATTGTTGATCACATCAGTTCAAATCTACCGCCGTCTGTTTCATCTGTAACACTAAACAACGGAACTAGCATATCATTAACAGCTGGCACAACAACCCCGATTACCGCGACAGCCGTTGTATCTGATCCAGATGGATATTCTGACATACAAACCGTAACTGCCAGAATATTCCGCTCTGGGGTTACTGGCGCGCCAAATTGTACTGCAAATGATAATAATTGCTACCAAACAACTTGCGCTGTTTCTGGCTGTTCCGGCAATTCTTGCAACGCGACATGCAACATTAATATACAATTTTTCGCAGACCCAACAAATGCCAGCACACCGTGGGAAAATGAATCATGGCGCGCTGACGTAATGGCGATGGATTCTTTATCACAAACAGGTAATAATCTGAGTCCTTCAGACACAACAGATGTATTAAGTTTGAGCAGTTTTACACTTGCCAACCAAAACCTTGGTTTAGGTAGTTTGCTCCCAGGCCAGGGAGATACGATTTTAACCAGACCTGTGAATTTAACAGCTAACGGCAACATATCCATGGATCTGATTTTATACGGCACCAACTTTGTTAATTCAGAAAATCCGCTGATAACATTAAGTTCAGGAGCACTGCGTTTCTCCCCCACCCCATCAACCACATACGAGGTTGGAACAGGCCTTATCACATCACCCGGCACAGAAATTGAGATTAACCTTCGAAAGCCCACCAGCGCCTCAAATTTGCCCTCTACAACGATTTGGTGGGGCTTTCAAGCGCCACAGGTAGTTCCAAAAGGAATGTATCAAAATACAATTACTTACAGTTCAACCATTAACGAACTCTCTTGGCCATAATTATGAAACTTATTCAAACAAAATTTTTATTATTTATTTGTTTTATTACAATACCACTCGCTCTTTCACGCGAAACATTAGCAATGGATAATTTAAGTGTCTCACCGGCGTCAATTATTTTAGATGGCGTTCTTCCTGACACAACATACCCAGTACATGTTAACATTGGCCGCAGTAACACAAGCAGTACGGCCACGATCAACATCACCTCAGAAAGTCAACCAATAAAAGATTGGTTTATTTCTAATCCGGATATACCAACAACTTTTTATCCTGGAGAAAACAAAATTGATATACCACTATTTATTTCGATACCAAAAGATGCGATAGTTGGACGATATGATGGTCAATTAAACATCTCTCTGATAGAAAGTAACGACAAAGACAGTCAATCATTTTTAAAAAATTTAATTGCCCACAGAATTCCGATAGAAATATGTGTCACAGATAAAACCCAACAAAAAATGAGAGTGGAAAGGATACAAATAAACCAGGCTGCCATCGAACAGTCCAACGAAAATTCCAACAAAAGCATCGGCGTTTTATTGCTGAAAATTAATTTAACAAATCTTGGTAACGCGCGAACATCATTAAAAAAAATTTCTATCGACATCTACGACGAAGCCAAAAACAATATATTAACCCGCTTATCCACAAATCAAGAATTTCCGTTGATAGACCCACTGAACTCAACTTCGGCCGAAGTGATTATTCGTGGCGATCTTCCGACACATGGCAACTACATAGCAGTCATAAGAGTGTTCAACCATTTCCAAAATAAGCCAATATTTACCGAACAATTACCACTAACAATCAAGAGGCAACTGACAACACAGCTGGCACAACCAAAAAATTCTCCAATTGTTGTCAAAACAAAACCATTGACTTTTGCACGCACATATGCTAAATTAATTATCGCCACCATAGTGGCATTCTCGATTAGTGTGGCAAGTATAATTTTATCAATCAAAACTAAATATGCCAAAAAACGACATCGCTAATAAAATACTATTTTTACTTTTATTAATAACTGCCGTTTGCTTACGGCTTGTTTTTTTATCAGGAGGTCAAATTCTTGGGGATGAGCCGGCCTATCTTTTACGAAGCGTGGGGTGGATAGATACATTATTTACACCAGAACAAAAAACACCGACAGACGTTCTACAATACGTGCCCACGTGGACAAAACTCTCTTTTCACGATCACCCACCACTGACCTTTGCAATAAACCACGTCTTTCTAACACTATTTGGCAACAATTTATTTGCTGGTCGTCTATCGAGCGCTCTATTTGGCATTGGATCAGTGATTTTGGTATATTTCATAGGAAAAACACTTTGCAACAGTAAAAAATCAGGATTATTGGCAATGGGATTGTTTGCAATCAACGATTTTGTAGTATTCTATTCTCGAACTGCGATGATGGAGTCAATTGTGGTGTTTTTTATTCTTTTAACGATGGCTTTGTTTATTCGTGCGCAAGATAATCCAAAGTACTTACCCATATTTGGTGTTTCGCTTGGTTTGGCTGTGTTATCAAAATATACATCTGTAGCCATAATTCCACTATATATAATGCTAATTGTATTTCACAAAAAAGAATATTTAAAAAATTGTCAACTATATCTTGGAATTATATTATTCACGATAACATTAACGCCAATAATCATATATAATTATCAAATGTACAACCATTTTGGACATTTTGACTTACAGATATCACACATATTCAACCAGAACACTCCGGAATGGACAAATATTGTCGGCAAAATGCAAGCCGGGAATATTAATAATCGCCTTGTCAATTGGAAAAATTTTGTTCAATCAGTATCACCACCTTTTCTAATCATAGCAATTTTATCCATTGTACATTTTACATATATCGCAAAAAAAACAGCGGCACACTTCAAAACGACCCGACTCGTAATTGGCGGATTGATCTGCTTTTCACTCGGCACATTAATTTGGGGTTCCGAAACCAGATTTATATATTACATAATGCCATATCTGTGTATCATCATTGGTGCAGAAATTGCAATGTGGCTAAACCAATTACCAACACAAAGTAGAAAAATTTGGATAATCACATTCACATCTGTATTTTTTATTTATGAGTTACTGTTTAGCATAAATACGAACGTTTTAGCTAATAAAATTAATATTCCGAACAACGACTGGATAATTGAAAAATCAATATCACCATTCTATGACGGAACACAAATATTAGACGCGTACCTTGAAAGTGAGTTGCAAAATTTTACGCCAAAACACGTGAATACATTTGAAAATACCAACATAAATTTGATCTCACAAAAATTTATTGAGAAACATGGTAGAAAAAAAAGCCAACAACCAATCCACATTGTATATGATCCAAACATCAGCACCCAAACATACTATTGGGCAATACTAAAGAGGCGTATATATGAAGGTTGGCCAGCGACCTCAGCCAATCAATTTGATGGATTGCTGGGTCAACTACACGAACAAGACCAAAATGCTACTATTTATTATATCCGATCGATATCAGAAGAAAAAAATCAACAAGTCTTCAAAGACAGGTTCAAAGAACTCAAGATATTCCCAACAACACTTTATCACAAACAAAAACCAAAATTTGAAATATATAAATTCAATGTAACAAACAAAGAAACTCGGGATTAACCGAGTTTCTTTAACATTAACAAACTTTTCAGATTTATGTACCGTCAGCAACAACTGTGATTGTGCTTGAACAAGAACCAGCGACACCATATAATGGTGTTTTTAATTTCCAATACACCTCCCCGGTTGGCTTTACCACACTACCAAGTGTACTCGTACTGTCCGATTCGGTAACGTTGATATCAACTTTGGTTGCAGAACCAGTCAAGGCAGTCATGCTTCCCCATGCCTGGCTTCCCAATAAATCGTACGCTTGCGCGGCAATACCTGGGTTATCACCCTTTGAGAAATCGCCGAGATCACAAGTCATCAAAGTTCCACTCAAATCAATATCTAAATCTTCATCGTTTCCTGTGTTTTCAATAGTAATACCAAAAGCTCCTGAAGTGGAGGCAACTGGCATTGAGCCGTAGTTCACGCTAGAATCCAACAACCCAATGGCAGTCAAAGTATTGACTGTGGAATATAAATCATAATTTGGAATTGAAAAACCAGAAGTTGGTGTACCGTCACCAACACTTACTCTCGCCTTCCAATTACCTGCATCAGCCCAAAACTTAAATCTAGGAAATGTGCATTCGTAGGTTGCGGTTTGATCATTGTCAGAGCTACAACTACTAACAGAACACAATCCTGTAGCAGTAGAAGCAATTATATCACTGGCTTCTGGATGAAACTCGTTTTCACCACCAACCATAGAACCAATATAACAATCATTACTAGATCTTGTCATGATAGTACATGTCGGCTCAGTGCTTGATGATGCCAAAGCGACGTTAAGGAAGCCTGCACCAGTTGTTATATCATCACACCCATTCGCATCTGTATATTCACCATGTACGTAAACTGTAACTGTTGAATCGTCCAATAAAGTCACATCAGCACCAGCGCCGCCGCTTTCTGTGGAGATTGTTACAGAATCAAC
>Ga0172371_10002795_pt1 | contig 27452 bp, 15 predicted proteins | sample Lak12m_FD_114543 | JGI IMG/M metagenome (GOLD analysis project Ga0172371, IMG submission 114543) | Freshwater microbial communities from Kabuno Bay, South-Kivu, Congo - kab_022012_12m | ecosystem: Environmental > Aquatic > Freshwater > Lake | place: Democratic Republic of the Congo: South-Kivu...
CCGGAAGTGATTACCAACGCACCCGGCCAGTTGCCTGAACACGCCGTCTGGGTCGGTTACCAGCCCAGGCTGAAGGAATTGTTTCCGAAGATTGATTTTGACTTCAAGCACCCGGAGGAGATCCTGATCGCGTGCGACGGGAAAAATCTGGCCATCGCCGGGCGCGACCGCTGGGACCCGGAGCACCTCGTGGTCGCCAAGGAGGCTTTCGAGAGCGGCAGGAAAGACATTGAAGGCTTCCAGTACGAGTACGGGACCGCCAACGCGGTCTTCACCTTTCTGCGCGATTACCTTGGCGTGCGCTGGCTCTGGCCGGGGGAGGAGGACGTGCCGGAGCGCCCGACCATCAGCGTCGCCCCGTGCGAGTTCCGCTACCACCCGCAGCTCCGGATGCGGCACGCGATGTTTTTTGCCACTTCCTATTACCGCATCGGGCTCTCACCGGGCAAGCCGGAGGCCGACTGGAACCGGTTCAACCGGCTTTCCCTCGATTCGCTCCACGTCGGCGGCGGCCATGCGTTCGGCGACTGGTGGGATAAATACCACACAAACCACCCGGATTATTTTGCGCTCCAGCCCGACGGCACCCGCAGCGGCTACCCGAAGCCGGGGTATGCCAAGATGTGCGAATCGAACCCGGAGCTCTGGAAACAGTGGCTGGACGACGTCGGTGAGACCGTGGCCCGGCATCCTACTATCCGGGTATTCAACGCGGCCGAAAACGACGGCTGGAACTGCGGCCACTGCGTCTGCACCAACTGCCGCGCCTGGGACCATCCCGATGGGGCCCCGCGGGTATTCACCTGGCAGGGCTTGAGCCAGGAGTACGTGGCGCTTTCCGACCGCCAGGTGACCTTCGCCAACCACCTCGCACGCGGGCTGAAGGAGCGTTTCCCCGGCAAGGATTACTGCGTGGCCATCCTCGCCTATGGCCTTTCGCGTCCGCCGCCCGTGAAGGCGGTGCCGGACGACAACGTGATCATAATGGACGTGAACAGTTTCTTCCACGACTGGAAAAATCCCGGCCGGGACTACGATGCAAGCGGGGAAGAGCACCGCTTGAGCTTCATCGGTTGGTCGAAAATCGCGAAAAATCATGTCTGGCGGCCGAATATAAGCATAACGGGCATGAGGCAGGGCATGCCGTTCGACCTGGACCGGATCGCGGAGTGCTTCCGTCTGCTGGGAGAGACCGGCTGCATGGGGGTGTACTTTGACACCATCTGGTTTTACTGGGGCACCCAGGGCCCGGCCTATTACCTTATGGCGCAGCTGGCCTGGAACCCGATGGCGGATTCAAAAGCGGTGATGGACGATTATTTACAGAGGGGATTCGGACCGGCCGGCAAGATGGTCCAGGAATACTTTAAGCTTCTGCAAGGCGTTTACAAAAAGATGGTGATCGACCGCAAGGATTGGGTCGAGGCGTTTGACGATGACACATTTAAGAGCGCCGACAAGCTGCTTGGCCGGGCGGAAAAGGCGCTGGAAGGCGCCCCGGAAAAATACGCCCGCCGGCTTGCCTTCGTGCGCGCCGGCTGCGTGTTTCTCCGCCTGCAGACCGAAAACCGCAAGCTAATGGCAGCCCTGCAAAAGGCCGGCGACGAGGCGGATGCCAAGGACCTGGCGCGGGCGCGCGCCAACTGGGCGGCGATGCAGGAAATCGCGCGCAAGCATCCTTTCTTTTGGAACCCCGGCTACTCCGGCCACCTCCGCCCGGTGGCGGATCCGGATTTCAAAGAATGATCAAATAATTGCCGCATCCTTATATTTCTTAGATATTCTCAAGGCGTTTGATATGAAAAAAGAATTATGCGTCACCAGCGATTTTGCAGACGACCTCATCATAAGCGAAAAGATATTAAGTGAAAATCATATTGATTCCATGATGCAGTATGCCGCGTCGCTGGGCGCGGCCCGCTTTGAATGGATCGTTGATACCTTGTGGACGCTGTATGACAATAATAATTCCATGGGGTACGATCTTCTGAAGGCCGCCTGCGATGCGGCGCACCGGCACGGCATGCGCTTTGACGCGGTTTACAAGCCGTTCGAAAGCGGGCTGAAAGCCGTGCTGCCGCATTCTTTTCCCCACGCGGAGGGCGACCGGATCATCAAGGATGAAACGGGATTATTGTATAACGTGCGCCAGTTCGTGGCGGGGCATCCCCAGTACCGGATCGCGCGCCGCAAGGGCGACGGGGCAGACCCGGGAGGTAAGTTGGCGGAAATCAGGCTGGTAAAGTTCGACGAAAACGACATTCAATTCCGGCCTGAAGATATCTCGTTCCGGTATAGCGCGACGAACGGAAATTTCCAGCGCTACGAAGGAAGACTGGAAGTTTCAATCACCAAAGCATGGCGGCTGAACTATCCTTACGATGACAGGCTGAGCACGCTGCTGCACTTCAAGGGGTTCAATCTGCCGGAAAACATTAAATATATCGAAGTGCATTGCGCAAAGCTCAGCCGGAACGGCAGCTTTTCCAACCATATTGAAAGCATGGTTGAGCTGGTCAATGACCGCGGGGAAATCATTCCCTGCGCGCCTTCGACCCTGCATCCTGATCCCGAAAGCCTCTATAAGCGGTCAAAAACAATATCGGATTTGGGGCTGTCGCTATTTGCGGGGAAACCGGCGGTCAGGGCGCTGCTGGATAATTATAAAACTTTCCGCAGGCACTTCGAAGAAAACTGCCAGGGCATGTATGTATTCGAACCGCAGTGGGAAGTCTTCTCGCTCGATCGCGATGGCGCCGGAGTAATCGCGGTGTGCCGGGGCAAGCCCCTGTGCCATCCGACGAATTTGCACCCCATCTATCCTGAAGTCAGGCAACACTGGATTGAGGATATACAATACTGCATCGACCGCGGCGTCGACGGTGTGAACATCCGGATTTCGCGCCACGGCGGCATGAACGAGCCCTGGGCCTACGGATTTAACGACCCGGTCATAGCCAAGCTGAAAAACAAGAACGACGTCTATGAAGCCGCGCTCGTGAACGGCCGGGCCTTCGATATGTTCATGGAAGAAGCGGCGGAACTCCTGCATCGCAGCCGCAAGGAAATCGGCGTGCACCTGTGCGGCTTGATACTGCGTTCCGCCGACAGGATAATGGCCACGACAAAACCGGGTAACTTTGCCTGGAACTGGGAGCATTGGATCAAGGACGTAGTTGACTATGCGGAATTTCACAAAACCAACTTTTTTAAATTCCACAATGCCGGGGAAGTCATTGACCATTTCGGCCATGTCGTCAACAAGGCTGGAAAACCTTTTATTTACCAGAGCGGTCAGAGCGCGGCCGTCACCCATTACGATCCGCCCCACCGCTTCCTTGCTTTTGAAATGCAGTGGGCTAAAAACCACCCGAACATCACTTGTTACAACCTGTACGAAACCGCCAGCGTTTTTAAAATGAATCCGAAGGGCGAGTATGTCGGCAGCCCGCATGTTCGCGAGCTTGTGAAAAACAACTGGGCGTAAATCGCCCGCTTTTCCCAAAAACCGCAAAGAGGATATATTCAAATGAATGACCAAGCAGGCCGCAAGGTATTTGTCCGGGCCGGGGAAGCAATCGGGATCATTGGCGGCGCCGACGGGCGCTATCGCCGGGAAGGCGATGCGCTGCTTGTGCTGCCGGACGAGCGATGGGGCAACCCCGTCTCCGCCGATGCCTGCCTGGATGAAAGCGACTTCCACATCCACGCCCGGCTGACGCTCGATCGCCTGGTCGGCACCGGCGCCTCGGTGCTCCTGGGCGGCCACTATCACTACTCGCACTCCCGGCCGGAAGGCAACCTGGCCTTCCGTGTCAGCCTCGACACGGACAGGTACCCGGCGCGCAAATCCTGCGACAAGCAGATGCAGATCGTTTACGGCATCACGCACCCGCGCCAGTCCTGGTTTCTTGCCGATGACACCCAGAAAATGCACCTGGCCGGCAAGAGCCTCGATTATTTCCGCCCGGGCGAGCCGTTCGCGGCGGACATTTACCGGCGCGGGGATACACTGACCTTCGAGATAAACGATCGGGAGGTTTTCCGCGCCTCCCTGGCCGATGAAAGCTGCATCCCGCCCGGGCGCTGCGGCGACGGCGGCTGGCCGATCAGCTTCGGCTTCCTGCCCGGCCGCGGGACGATCCGCATCCACGAGTTCTGGGCCGGGGGCAGTTTTCCCGGGCCGGCGTTTCCGGCCGCGGATGCATGGCATTTTAATTATGCCGGGTACACCCACTACCGGATCCCCGCACTTTGCCAGACCGCCTCCGGGGGGCTGCTCGCCATCGTTGAAGCGCGCCGCTCCCGCCTTTCCCGGACCTGGGAATGGGAATACGCCCTGGTCAAAGACGAGGTCAACTGCCTGGTGAAACGTTCCGGCGACGGCGGCCGGACCTGGTCGGAACAGTCCGCCGTCATCGATCTCGGTGTGAGCTACGAGGCGCGCGATCCCTCGCCGCTCCTGGACCGCGAGACCGGGGAAATCTTTGTATTCACGCGCGGCGGTCCGTGGATGGTGTCCTCGCGCGACGAGGGGCGGACCTGGTCGGAGCCGCGTTCGCTGGCCGGCGCGGCGCCCGGCGAATTCAAGAATTTCACCCCGGGCGTGGCCAACTGCGCGATCCAGCTGCACCACGGCGCCTTCCCCAACCGGCTGCTGCTTGCAATGTATACGCAAAGCGCAATCGGTTTGATTTTGTCCGACGATCACGGCAAGACATGGCGGCCGGGCGCCCTGGCCGCCTTCAGCGGCGCCTGCGAGCCGACCGTGGTAGAACTCTCGGACGGCCGGGTGATCGTGAGCCCCCGCATCGGGCCGCGGATCGGGGCGCAGCCGCCCGGGCGCCTCTTCATGGTCAGCCGCGACGGCGGCGAGAGTTTTGCCGAAACACGCTACGAGCCGGCCATCCCGATCCCGGGCCAGGGCGAACTGCTCGCCTGCGAGCCGACCAACGCGCCCGTTAAAAAAGGCGTGCGGCCGATCGTGTTCTGCGGGGCGGCTGATAATAAAACCCGGCTGACGCTGATCGCCAGCCTGGACGATGGCCGGACCTGGCCGATATCCAAGGTAATCGACGATGGCTCGGCCGCCAACCTGGCTCTGGTGGCGCTGCCCGGCGGAGGGGTGGGCGTGCTTTACGAGCGGGACAAATACCGGCGGCTGAGTTTCCAGCGCGTTGATTTAGCCCGGCTGATCGATGGGGTCGGACGATAGCAGCTTTGAAACCCATCAGCCTTAATGGTAAAACATGAGTGCGGCTATACCCGCCACAGGCGGGACGGGAATGACATAAACCATTAAAACAAAGGCCGTGCGCATTTTTTTTCAAGCTGGCGGTTCCACGGAAGTAATGTTAATTATTAAGCTTTCCGAAGAATAATCGAAAGAAAAAAATATGCATAAAACATTATTGACCATGGCCATAATTGCAACCCTGGGCGCAGGAAACGCTTTTTCGGCCGATGAAGAAGACCTTGTGCTAGGCTTCCGCGGCAAATCGAAATATCAGGTTGTCGTGCCGGATGCATACGCCAATGAGGCCGTGTCAGGCTCCGTTAGCAAAGCCGCAACGCTCATTACGAACGCCTTTGCCGCCAACGGCGTCAGCCTCGAGGTGAAGCGCGAATCCGAAGCCGAAAGCGCGCGCCCCGGCATATATCTCGGCCCGACCAAACTCGCCGCAGCGAACGGCGTTGAGGCCGGCCAGCTCACGGGGTGGGGTTACCGGCACAAAACGGCGGGTGAAAACATCATCATCCTCGGCAACGACCAGCCGGACACCCTGGTCGGCAAGCGCGGCACCGGCAAGAAGGATGCTGAGCTGCCTTACGAGGGCACGTTTTTCGGCGCCTGCGAATTCCTTTACCGCTACGCCGGGGCGCGCTTCCTCGCGCCGGGCGACAACGGGACCGCTTTCGTTCCCGTTACCATCATCCACGTCCCCCGCGGCCTCGACTTCGAAGGAAGCCCCTTTTTCTCCGAGCATGACATCAAGGACATCAACGACTTGTTTCACACGGCCAACCACTGCCGCAGGTTCCAGCGCATCTGGTCACGCTGGGGCCACCAGCATCCCTCGGCCGTGCCGATCGAGGTATACGGCAAGAGCCACCCGGAATATTTCATCCAGGCCGGCGGGGTGCGCCAGCCCGAGCTTGGCACCAAGGACGGACATCTTTGCTTCTCGAACCCGGAAGTTCGCGAGCTGATATACAAGCACATCCTCGACCGCTGCGACGAGGGCTTTGACATCGTCGAACTCGGCCAGGCCGACGGCTTCCGGCCCTGCGGATGCGAAAAATGCGCGGAACTTTACGGGGTGAAGCTCTCCACGGCCGCCACGGACGGCCTGGCCCATTACCAGGATCCGGCCTGGGGCGAGAAAATCTGGATAATGCACCGTGACATGGCGCTGCGCCTGCTGAAGGACCGGCCCGGCAAGAAGGTCATGCTGACTTCCTACGGCCCGACCCGCACGGCCCCGAAGACCATTTCGGAGTTCCCGCCCAACGTCATCATCGAAATGATGGATTCGAGCGAAAAATCGTTCGAGGCCTGGAAAAAAATCAAGGTTCCCGGCGGTTTTGCGGCCTACCTCTACAACTGGGGCACCTTGCACCTGAAAGGCATGACCGTGTCCCAGATTGCCGAGCAGAACTGCCGCCTGGTTACCAACAACGTTCACATCGTGCAGGTCAACGGCGCCCCGAGATCCGGCGAGTGGGGGCTCAACGGGCCCATCATTTACATCTACGTGCGGCTTGGGATCGACCCGTTCGGCAAGAGCGCGGATGAGCTCTTCAACGAATACCTGCAGGCCGCCTTCCGCGAAAGCGAGAACCAGATGCGGCGCTTTTTCATGAGCTTCCAGAAAAGGGTTGCCCTCCTGGATGTTATGCGGGAGTACATTTCAAAAATAGACCGCGATCCGATTTTTATTCTTGGAACTTTGTACACCCCGGATTTGATCAACGCTCTGGAGGAGGACCTGGCGCTGGCGGAAAAGAACGCCGTGAACCCCGATGTTAAAAGACGCCTGGACATCGTGCGCTATGAATTCGATTTCCTCAAGCACACCGCTTTTGTTATCAGCGCCTACCGGAATTACCATGCCAGGAACGACGTGCCCGCCTTAAACCAGCTCCTCGATGCCGTTGACGCCCGCAACAAGTTCGCGGCCGCCGTGGCCAATGGCAACGAAAAATATCCAAAGGGTAAAAACCCCGCTTTCCTCTACCTGAAGGATGAAAAAGGATTGAAATACTTCGAGTCATACATGGACCGGGCCCCTTTCAACTGGGACACGGCAAAAATGCGCGCCGCGCCTGAGCGCCTGCTCAAGCAGGAAAAATCAACTGAGGCCGCAAGGGCGGAAAGCGCGCCGAAGCTCGATTCCCCGGCCTGGGACAAGGTCCCGGCCCAGACGCTCTTTCCCGTGGATGTCTCCGTCTCCAACCTGCAGGCCGGGACAGAGTTCAAGGTTCTCTATGACGATAAAAACCTTTACGTCCGGGTCAGCGGCGACCAGCCGGCCTCCAAGATGAAATTCGCCAAACGCGGGCGCGACGCCGAGCTCTGGCTCCAGGAAAGCATCGTCATCAACGTGTCGCCCATTGCCGACAAAAGCCGTTATTATTATTTCGCCTACGAACCCGACCCTGAATCGTTCAACGACGCAGAGCACGGGTTCATCACGGATATTTTACATCCGCGCTACGGTTGGAACGACGAGAGCTGGAACGGCAACTGGAGCTTTGAAACGCGACTGTTGCCCGATAAAAACCGCTGGGAATCAATGGCGGTCATTCCCTATGAAACCATCCGCGCCGCGGCGCCCAAGCCGGGCAATATGTGGCATCTAAACGTGGGGCGGGTTCACTTCTACGATGCGGATAAGAAGCCCAACAGCCGCGAGCTCTCGGCCTGGACCGGCACGCTCAACCCCTCCCGCGTGCCCGGGGACGGCTCCTTCGGGAAGATGACTTTCAAGTAAGGAATGATAATTCCTTCTCAAATAATGTGAAGCGACATCAACCATGTACTGAGGCTGCTGGATGTCATTCCCATGAAAATGGGAATCCAGATTCATATTATGCGTAACTGGATTCCCGCTTGCGCCTGCAGGCTTGCGGGAATGACAAGTGTTGCACACAATCTACCGGAATAATTTCTGTCTTTCTATTGAATCAACCGCACTTTTACAGAACGATCTGAAAATATAGAGTGTCGAAGCATTTACTTCATAATTCTTTATTCCTTGTTCCATATTCTGCGGTTTAATTTCGTCGCGCCCAAGGTTGCTTGCAAGATCGGATCATTATGAAATACCGAATTTTATCTGCCATGCTCTTGATTATTGTTCTGGCTGGCCAAGTCCGGGCCATGGACTGGGGCGGCCTGGCCGCCGTGGGCCGGTTTTGCGAGGAAAAAAGATTTGACGAGGCCATCCGCCGGCTTGAAGAAATGGCCGCCCGAGCCGATAACGATGCCGAGCAGTTCCACTACCTCCAGAAATCCGTGGAAATTGCCGGCAATTCCACGAAGGACTATGACCGTGCGCGCGCTTTGGCGGATAAAATCAGGGATCCCGCCTGCCGGGATGTTGCCATTTTGCAGCTCTACTGGAACTTCAAGCGCTACGACGAAGCCCTCGCGCACGCCCAGGGCAAGGCCGTCGAAACCTGGCCGATCGTGAGCCGCGCCGCGGCCTACAACATCCTCGGTGAAATCAACCGCATGCGCAAAAACAACGCGGCCGCGCTGGAAAACTATGCCAGGGCCGCCGGGCTTCCGGCGGCGGCTGGAACGGTCCGCGGCTCGGCAGCCAGGGCCGCCGGCGCACTTTACCTTGAAAGCGGCGACCGCGCCCGGGCCGAGGAAATGTTCCGCAAGGCGCTGGCAATCTCCCCGGCCGCCTTTGCCTGGCGCTGCGAGAGCCTGATGGCCCTTTCAGGCATGTTAATCCAGGACAAGCGGACCGCCGAGGCGGTGGCGCTGTTTGAATCCGGCAAGGTTGCCAGCGACGCCGGCGAGCACTGGAAGCCCAGGCTGCTTGAAGCCTACGCCCGGGCCCTCCTGGCCGACGGCAAGAAAATCAAGGCCATCGAGACATACGATGAGCTTTTGAAAAGCGGCATTTCCGCGGAATGGAAGGCCAGGATCGACAAGGACTTGGACAAGATCGCCGATAGTATGAATGAATAATATTTTCGCCCTTCTCCAAGGCGGGCTATGGCCGTAACCCAAATTGTTGCAGGCCTTCACCTGCCCGAAATGCTGTCCGTCAGTTGACGAACTGCAGGCGGGTAGCATGAAGGCATCGTTTCCGATCCCGCCGCGATATTATCGCGGCCTACAAAAGAGGGGGAAAACTTCTTCGCAAAACTGTTACATATCTTAACGGAATGATTTAAACATGACAGCTTCAATGAGCACAGCATCCTGCCGGCACGATATAATTCCCCGCCCCCGGTATTTCAAGCGGCAGCCGGGTTATTTTACTCTGAATCAAAACACGGAAATCGTTGCTGACAAAGTTGCCGAAGGCACGGCAAAGTACCTTTCTGATTGCCTCGCGCCGGCCATGGGGTTCCGCCTGCCGGTCAGAACCAATAAAAATACAATAAATTCCAATGTAATTATCCTTGGCATTCTTCCCGGCCGGAAAGAGCTCGGCGGCGAGGGCTATGAACTTTCGGCGCGGCCGCAGTCGGTGCGGATTGCGGCCGGCGAACCGGCCGGACTGTTTTACGCCTGCCAGACCCTGCGCCAGATGCTCCCTGCGGAGATTATCAGCCCGGCCAGGGCAGAATCCCGTCCCTGGCGTTTACCCTGCTCCGAAATCCGCGATTTTCCGCGCTTTCCATGGCGCGGCCTTATGCTGGACACTGCCAGGTTTTTTCACCCGAAAGATTTCATCCTGCGCTACATAGACTTGATGGCCTTCTACAAGATGAACCGCCTGCACCTGCACTTGAACGACACCCAGTCATGGACGCTTGAAATTAAAAAATACCCGCGCCTGACAGACCCGGCTACCCGCTGGCCGCCCGGAGAAAAAGAGCGAGGCTCATATTCCCGCAGCGACATGCGCGAGATAGTCAAATATGCCGCCGCGCGCCACGTGATGGCCAGCCCGGAATTTGACCTTCCCGGCCATGCGCGCGCGATTTTGAACGCATACCCGGAACTCATCTGCAGCCATATCCCGCGCCCGGCCGGAACGCACGATTACGGCGAAATGTGCGCCGGAAAGGAAGAAGTCTATGATTTCATCGGCAATGTACTTGATGAAATTACGGCCGTCTTTGATTCCCCTTACATCCACATCGGAGGCGACGAATACGGCGGATGGGACTGGGAAAAATGCCCCGACTGCCGGAAACGCCTCAAGGCCGGGCGCCTTGGGGCGGAAGACACGCCTTTGCTCCGGCGCCTTTTTAAAAAATGCCAGGGCAGCCCGCGCAAATACCTGCTTTACCGCTACATGATGCGCCGGGTGGCAAAGATGGTCGTGGACAGGAACCGTATCCCGGTTTTGTGGGATGACCTGGCCTGGCGCGGTAAGTTTCCGGAAAAAAGCGTCATCATGCAGTGGCATTACCGCGGCGCCTTTGACTGGATGCAGAAGGCGGACACGCCCGAAAACCCGGCCCGGGAAGCCGCTGAAGCCGGCCGCGCCGCAGTAGTTGCGCCCCACAGCCATTATTATTTTGATTACCTGCACGGCGGCGCGCTTCTGAAACACCTTTACGAATTTGATCCGGTCCCGCGCGGGTTGGCCGCCAACCGCCATAGCTTTATCCTTGGGCCGCACGCCTGCTCATGGGAAAGGCGCCTGGCGGACGTTGACTGGAAAGTGTTTCCCCGCCTGCTGGCGCTGGCCGAGAGGGGTTGGACCAGGAACGCATTATGCCGGTGGGATGATTTTGAGCAGCGGCTTGGCAAGCATCTTCCGCGCCTGGAAATGCTCGGCATACGGTTTGCCAGGCCGAACCCCTGGCCGCTTAAAAAATTAACCTATCAATGGCAAGCCCCGGCTGTTGCTAAATGGCAGACGCACTGGCTTATCAACGAAATCATCGCGGGCAACGGAGAGTTCAAGGCGGAATTAAGCTTTACCCGCGCCAAAGGAGAGAAGATTGCTGCCGGCCTTGAATTGGCGGTTGACGGGCATGAATTTGCCCCATGCCGGGCGGCCGTGAGCAAAGGGCGCGCACGCGCGATATTTCTGTTCCGCTTCTGCATTAAAGCCTATAAGCCCGAATCGCTTTACATGCTCCGGCTTTCTTTGCATGGCAACGAAAAATCACCTCTCTGCGGAAAGGTCCTTGTCAGAAAATCTAACAAACAAAACGCATGACAAACAAAATAAAGACCACCGGCCGTGAACCGGCACTCGCCTTCAACGGCAGATATTGCGCGGGAAGCGGGGACGCTGAGTTCCTGCAGCTGGTGGATGAATCGTTCCAGTTTTTCCACGCCGGGGCCGATGTTCCCAACCTGACCATGCTCTACCACCCCGACTGGGACACGTTTGCCGAGGGCGCCGGATGGGGCGCCTGGTGGATCCAGAACGCCTACGGGTTTTCATATTGCGCCACACCGTTTTTACAGGAGCCGTGGATTTCTATCCTGCAAAGATCCTGGGACTTGCACTGGGACAACCAGGGCGACGGGAAGCGGAAAGGTTTGGGCGGCGGGAAGGATACCGCCGCGCTGGTCGCACCGGACGGCAGCCTCGGGGACTGCGCCCTGCCGGGAAAGATCGTATACAAGCAGGGCGACGGCGACATGAAAATCCACGACTGGTTTTACGAGGCCACCGCCGCCGGCATCATAATGCAGGCCGAAATTCTCCTGAGAAACAGGGATGGGGTGGCCATATTAAAATACCTGCCACAGATGGCGCGGGCCTGCGAGTTCATCGAGAGAGAGCGCGACCCCAAAAACAACTTATTCCTGGTGGGCCCGGCCAGCAACCTGCTGGCGCCGAGCTATGGCGGAGTGAAAATGCCCGGCGGAAACTTTGGCAAGGGGTACCTGGCGGGGCTTTCCATCTCCTATGCCGCGGCTTTGGAGCGCATGGTCGAGCTTTACAAGCTTACAGGCGACCAGGCGAAGCTTGAAATATTCCAGCGCCGCCTGGAAATCACGCGCGCATCCCTGAAGCTGCTCCAGGCTGACGGCGGGTATTTCGTCAAGTCCATCGAACCGGACGGCACGAAGCACGGGGTGCTCGGCCAGGAAAAATATGGCTACCTGGAGGGAGTGTCAAATGCGGATGCGCTTGCTTTTAGGGTAACGGACGACAAAACAGCAGAAAGGATATACAGCCGGATAGCGGCGTTCGGTGAAATACGCCCCTTTGATTTCCTGCTTACCAACGCCCCGGGCCTGGACGATACCTGCTGGAACTGGGGAGTTTGCGCGCCGCTCGAGGGGAGCTATAACTTCGGCGACTGGGTGAACGGCGGCGCCTGGGGAACCGTCGAGGGCCGGGCGCTCATGGGTTATTATCGCCTGAACAAATTTGATGATATCCGCCGCTCGGCAACTCGCGCCATGAAGTGGGCGAAAGATTACCGGATGGACGCCCCCTGGAGCCAGCGCGGTGAAAACACCCATAACCGCTGGTCGGATGGGGGCGGCCACCAGGAGGGCGGCGTGGCCGTCATGGTGGATAACTTTGCCATTCCCGCCGCGACCATCCGGGGCATCTGTGAATATATTTACAAAGCCGACGGGATGATGCTGTATCCGCACCTGCCGCCTTCGGTCGCCACCTATATCCAGAATGAGCCGGTCCGGTTCGGTAACAAGGAAATTTACATCTCCATCGCCAACGGGCCGGGCGGGATCAAGTCGGTCAGGGTCAACGGCAAAAGCATTGCGGCGGCGGATGATCATTTCCTGCTGGAATACGAAAGCCTGCCGCGCCGGGCAAAGGTGAAAATTACCATGGGAGGCGCTATCTCCCGCGTGCCGGCCTTGCAGCGCTGCGGGACTTTAAAACCTGGCATTCAACACATCCCGGAAACTCTCAGGCGGCCTTACGCGCACATCAAGGCTATGAAAAGAATGTTGAAGAATGCCAAGGGAGCGGCATATGAACGGTCTTTTATTATTGAGGCGCTGGGGGCGATAGAGGCGGTCGCGGCGCGCGCGCAGCTGGAGCCGGGCCCCGGTTTTTTCCGCCCGCTCACCCCGGAAAGGAAACAGGCCATTATCAAGTTCCACGCAATGACCGCCATGAACATGTACAGGGGACTTGAAAAGAGGCTGGCGAGATATGCTTCAAGCGATAATGCACGTGAACAACGCCTGGTAAAATTGTTTACGAAGGTTCAAAAATAATGAATGCGTGACAATATTATAAAGGCAGGGCGAGAGCCTCCGGCTTCGCCCAATTAATGACGGCGATGCGGAGACCACGCGCCCATTGATTGTCATTCCGGGCTTGACCCGGAATCCAGTCTTTCTAATCTGGATTCATATTTAGATGGGAATGACGCTCTGGAATTAGTGTAAAGAGAAGTTAGCCACACTATATTAGGAAAACAGGCATGAATAAAAAGAAGAACATATTGAGCATCATATTGGCCGCCATCGTGTCGGCCGGGTTCGGTCAGACGAACGTCGTCCCTCCGCCAAAGGAAACATCAAAAGATTCTACCAAGTCTGAAACCACCGGAGCGCGTGAATCCAAACATCCCGCGGCGCAGACCAGGTATGAGTGCCGCAAGACCGATGAAACCATCACCATCGACGGCAAGCTGGATGAGGACGCCTGGCGCCGGGCGCCGATCATGCCGTTTGTCGGCATAACGGATGAATCCAAGCCGCCTTTTATCACCGAGGCCAGGATGCTCTGGGACGATAAATACCTCTATGCCGGCTACTATTTTGAAGAGCCCGATATACGCGCATACTGGGGCATGGAAGACGCCAACTGCCCCGACGAGCTGAAGACGGCCCTGGCGGCGCTCGGCCGCCCGCGCCGGGCGGCGGACATCAGGGCCGGGAAACGCGATGCCTGGGATTACCCGGAATGCACCATCATGACCGTCGAGCGCTTTGGCAAGCTGTTCCTCGACCCGGACGGCGACGGCGCCAACTACCTGGAGTTCCAGTGCAACCCGCTCAACAACTATTTCGATGCCTGGTACAAGCAGGGGTATTGCTACGACAGTGCAGGCAAATACATGAGCCGCAACCGCTACCCGAGCGTGGAATGGAAGTGCCCGGGCCTGCTGAGCGCAACATGGATTGATGGAACTCTGAACGCCCCGCAGGATGTTGACCGGGGCTGGTCAATTGAAATGGCCATCCCCTGGACTTCGCTGGCCCCCCTGACGAAGGGCAGCTGCCCGCCGGCTTCCGGGGACATCTGGGGCGCGCACCTCGGACGCGTCTACCGGGACAGGATCGGCGGTGAAAACGAATACTGGGTCTGGCCGTTCCTGGCCATAAAAAATTGCCACCTGCCGGAAACATACGGCAAGCTGGTTTTCACGAACGACCTGCGCCGGTTCGAGAGGTTCTTTGTCTGGGGCCGGGCCGGAGAGGATGAAAACTCCGTCCGGCGCCTGGCAGAGCTCGGCGTCACCGACGTGGTCGGCGGAACGCCTTCTTCCAATGCCGCGTCAATCTTCGCCTCCGCCGGCATCAATCGTTTCCAGGTCGTCACCCTCAACGTGAAGGGGTGGGAAAAGAAATATCCCGATAAACCCCCGGCGGTCCAGAAGATGACCGAGGCCGAAGTGGCCGCCCTGGACCTGATCAAGGGGACCCAAACCACCCACAGGCCTTCGCCGGATCAAGAGGGCGGGCCCGACGAACCCCCGGACTGGAACATGACGGAAAGGCAGAAAAAATCCATCGAGGGCATGGGGCGCGCCAACTACAAGTTCCAGTCCAGGTACCACTGGGGCGGCGAGGTGGAAGGAAAGCACTGGCGCGGTAAAAATACGGAAGTGCTGGCCTATGACGTGCTTTGCTTCAACACGCCCGAGGTGAAGGAGCTCGTCAAGGACCGGATCCGGGAGGCGCTGGCTGCCCCCGGCGTCAGGGGCGTGGCCTTCGACGGCATCGGCTACCAGAACTACCACGCCTGTTACTGCCAGGTCTGCGAGAAACTGTTCATCGAATATTGCGAAAAGGAAAAGAAAGATCCGAAGCAGGGCGCGGCCCGCGATGAGTTCTCGCTCAAATGCCTGGTGGATTTCAACAACGAGATTGTTGATTTCGCAAAATCGCTCAAGGCCGACGCGGTGACTATCAACCACATCTGGCCGGTCTTCATGCCGGAGCCCCTGTACGGCAACCGGCTCAAGATTGACTTCTGCGGCCAGACCGCGGCCTGGTATTCTTTCTGGGATCCCTGGCGCATTGAAAAATATTCGCGGATTATCACGGCCGACCAGGAAAAATACCACCAGGGCGTGAAGGGCGCGGCCTTCATCGGGTACTACGACAGCCCACTTTTCCCGGTCAAGACCCCGGCCAAGGTCGAGTCCGAGCTGCGGGCCATACTGCGCGGCGGGTCAACCTGCCTGATGATGTGCGGCCTGGAGGACATGATGAAGAACGAGGAGATTGCGCTGGTTTTCAAAAAGTTCTGCCGGCGCCCCGCGCCCGCCGGGAAAGCCGGCGATAAAAAATAATAGCCGCCGCAATATAGCGCCATAAAACTCGCTGCCGGCTGTTTCCCCGCACCGGGCTGGCCCGTTACCCCGGGCGGGCAAATTGCCCGGCAAGGGCAGCGGCCACGGCCTTCAAGCTTACCGGTTTGGATAAATAGCCGTTCATGCCGGCCGCGAGGCACTTGTTTTGCTCCTCGGCCATGGTATGCGCCGTGAGCGCCAGGATCGGGATCGCGTGGTTGCGAACTTGCGACCCGGGGGCGCGGATAATGGCCGTGGCCTCCAGGCCGTCCATTTCCGGCATCTGGATATCCATCAGGACAAGGTCATAATCGCTGTTTTCCAGCTCACGGACCGCCTCCCTGCCGTTGCCGACAGCAACGGCCGCGTGGTCCAATTTCTTCAGGATGCCCATGATAACCATCTGGTTGACAGGGTTATCTTCGGCAACGAGAATACGTATATTTTTTCCGCCCGCAATTTGCGGGCCGGCCTCGGCAGCCTGCTCCGGCAGGGCGGCTGCCTTCTGTTTTGCAAAAGGAATTACAAACCAGAATTTTGATCCCCGGCCCGGCCTGCTTTCAACCCCGATTGAGCCGCCCATCTGCCGGACCAGGCCTTTGGAAATGGCCAGGCCGAGGCCAGTTCCCCCGAACCTGCGCGTCGTGGAGGCATCCGCCTGGGTAAAGGCGCTGAAAAGCGTGTTGATTTTGTCGGGCGAAATTCCTGGCCCGGTATCTGAAATTTCAAAACGAAGGCGCGCGCCTTCAGAATTTTCATCATCCAGGGCGACCTCCACTTCGATCCTGCCAGCATCCGTGAATTTCACGGCGTTTCCAACCAGGTTGAAAAGGACCTGCTGCAGGCGCATGTAGTCGCCGTTCAGGCTGCAGGGCACTCCCGGCGCGATGGCATAATGCAGGGACAGATCTTTTTTGGCGGCATTAATGTCCAAAACCCTGATGATATCCCCCATGACCTCCCTGAGGTTGAAATCCAGCCGTTCCAGTTCAACCTTGCCTGCCTCTATCTTTGAAAAATCCAGCGTGGAATTAATGACGTTCAGGAGCGCCTGGGCGCTGGTGTTTATGGCCTGCGCGTATTTCAGCTGTTCGCCCGAAAGCTTTGTGTCAAGGAGCAGCTCGCAAATGCCGATCACGCCGTTGAGCGGCGTGCGGATCTCGTGGCTTATGTTGGCGACGAACTGGCTCTTGGCGGCGCTGGCGGCCCGGGCCTGCACCGTGAGCTTGCTTTCCTGCTCAAACGCCTCCTGCAGCTGCAGATTGGCCCTTTCGAGTTCGGCCTTGGAACGGCGGAGCGCCTCCTCCATTTCCTTGCGCTTGGTGATGTCGTGGGTGATACTGATAATGTGCGGGACATCCTTGAGCACGATCACCTTTGCGGAGACCAGCCCATACATGAAACTGCCGTCTTTCTTTTGAAAACGGCCTTCGTAATTCTCGCAGTATCCCTTCGCCAGCAGCTCGCCGGTAAACTTTTTGCGGTCATCGGGATCGCTCCAGATCCTTATATCGATGACCGTTTTGTTGATGGTTTCGGCCCGGGCAAAGCCCGTCAGGGCCGTAAAGCCCTCGTTGGCGTTCACGATCAGGCCGTCGCCCAGGCGAGTGATCAGAGCCGCATCGGGGCTGGTATTGAAAATTTTCTCCATTTCATCCTTGGTCGCGGTTATATCTGCGTTAAGCCTCCGGTTGATCATGATGATGAAACCGAAGGTCCATATTATCGCAACGACGATGCCGTCGAGGTACATGGTTACGTTCATAACGGTGGGCTCAAGCACGGCGGTAAGCGGCGCACCGTATACGAGCAAAGCGGAACGGTAAAGGTGGAAAACGCCGTGGGCGATAAACGTTATTGCCAGCAAAATCGCGGTTGAAGCAACAACCCGCGTCTTCCGAAAAAGAAGCAGCCATGCGGTCAGCAACGCCGCGGAAGCCATGGCGGCGGAAAATGCAACGCCCCGCATGTTTATGTCATCATGGATAAACAGTAAATATAAATGGACCGCGACAAAAGCGGCGCAGACCGCCTTGATCAGCAAAATACCTGCACGCTGCTCCAGGAAACGTGCAATGCCGACATACACGAAACAGACGCCCAGGATAATAAGTGGGCTCTGGAAAACAACCATAACCGGCGCAATCGAGGGAATGGCGCGCAAAAGGAGGCAGGTGAATCCGGCTATCTCCACGACGCTCCACAGAAACCACCACTTTACCCCCGGGAAATGCCTGTTGACAGCATATTGATGCATGAACACGATAACCTGCAGGATGTGCGTTATGCCCATCACTAAGATCAGCGTGTAAATATCAAGCGCCACGGCTCTATTCTCCCGGCATTTTATGTTTTAAAACTTCATGGCAGCGGAAAGGAAGATGTAATCGCCCGCAAACCTGTCTCGCGTGAAAAATTCATGCAGCCATTTGAATATTAGAGTGAAATTGCGCGGCCCAAGCGGCAAGTTGTATCGCAAGGCCGGGCCGGCGCCAAATGCCTGTCCTTCGAAATCGCCGAGAAGCGTGCCGCTTCCGGTGTCGGCGCTGAGCTGGTCATAATAGTACCAGACGCCTCCCAGGCTCAGGCGCCCGACCACGCGCTTCGACACCAGCCCTTCCAAATGCAGCTCGTTGCCCGTGCGGTAGTCCGTGGCGGTGTTCCTGCCGTTTACGATAAAACCTCCCTTGCCGGATAGTTCCATCCCCGTGCGCTGGTCCACCCAGGTCAGGGCCAACTGAGAATCAAGCGCCCAATAATTCCGGCTGATGTTGACAAACTCCTCGTTATCGTATGTGCCGGACGGTATGGTGAACATCTCCGCCAAGGATAAATGCACCTGGCCCAGTTGCCAGCTCAGCGCCACGGGCGTCAGGAAAATATCGCTGACCGTCGTGCGGTTGCCGGTGCTGTGAACGGCCTGGAGTTTCCCGGAGGAATCCTTCTGGAAAACATCGCTGCCGACATGTGCGTTGACTATACCCACGTTTAGGCCCATCGCGTACCGGGCGCCAAGCCAGGTGACACCCGGCACAAATATAAGCTTGTACGACTGCACCCAGGCAGCCTGGTCCAGATTGATATTGATCTGTCCGTTGCGCACGGTTCGCTCGTCAGTGCCGTAATAATAAAATATATCGTTACGCAGGTAAAGGCCGCGATTTGTTGATATCACGGCAACATTATAATCGCCCAGCGTCCCGGGAACAAAAGTGCTGCCGCTTCTCTCGGCGCCGCGGACATCTGGAACTGAATGGATCAAGCTAAACCCAAGCAAAACCATGGCAAGCCAAGGACGAGCAGCAGTCAACTTGCGTTTATTAGCGCAACCCGGGCGCATCCATCCCCGGCAGACGGCGCAGCGCGCTTCGGCGCACCACTGGCAACAGCGGCAGTCGGGGCAGGGATGCTTTTTACGTTTTTTAGCCTTGGCTTTCACGAGTGGCGCGGCCGTCAGACATATATCATCTTGCGGGTCATGCCGCCGTCCGCCGTGAAATTGGCGCCCGTGATGAACCCGGCTTGGTCGGAAACAAGGAAATCAACAATGGCCGCAATATCCCCCGGCTTGCCGACGCGCCCGGCGGGATGCTGGCGGTGATCGGCTTCGGTGAGGCAGGGGGTTTGCCTGGCGCTCTTTTTCCGCGAGGATCCGGTTTCGATCCAGCCGGGGCTGATGCAGTTGACCCGGACCCGCGGGCCCAGGCTGATTGCCAGGGCATGGGTAAGCGCAACGAGACCGCCCTTGGAAGCCGAATAGGCTTCCGTGCCGGGCTCCGACATGAAGGCGCGCGTGGAGGCGATATTGATTATTACCCCCCGGCGCTCTGCCAGATGCGCCGCCGCGTGCCTGGCGCACAGGAAGGCGCCGGTCAGGTTGACCGCCAGCACCCGGTTCCAGTCCGCCAGCCTAAGTTTTCCAGGGGGAGCATTGGCCGTGACGGCGGCGTTGTTGACGAGGACGTCAATGCCGCCGAACCATTTAACGGTGGCCGCCGCCATTTTCCGCACGCTGGATTCGCAGGCAACATCGGTCGGGATGAACCGTACCTGGCCGGGTTTTTTGAGTTCGGCCAGGGTTTCCCGCCCGGCCTCGCGATCAATATCGGCAATGACAACCGCCATGCCTCGCCCAAGCAGCTGCCGGGCTATGGCCTTGCCGATGCCCTGGGCGCCGCCGGTTATGATGGCCGCCTTTTGACGCATGCAACCGCCTTTCATACGGGGCCGGCTGTTTATCTCACCGCAGCCTCTTCGGCCTTGGCCAGGGTCATCTTGGCGCGGGCCAGGCGCTTGTAGTATTTTTTAGTTTTTTGGGCGTTGCCGGCGGCGATGGCCTTCATCAGGTCGCCCTCAAGCTCGGCCACGTCCAGCAGCTTGTAATACTCAAGGCTTTCCTTCAGGTGCGCCAGGACGATCATGCCGGTTATGACAGGATGGTTGTTGGTCACGTTGGCGTCCTTGAACCGCACGCCGTGCTCCAGCTCGACCTCCAGGCCGACGCGGAACTGCTCGGGGGCAACGGGCATCTTCTCCACGTTGATGACCGCCAGGAGCTTTTTTGCCTCCCGCGGCTGAACGCTGGCTTCCTGCAATTTTGTCCAGTCCCTGATTTTCAACTGTCCGCATATCCGCCTGACCTCGTCCTTTGTGATGTATTCTGGCATTTTCACGGTTAACCTCGCAGGGATTGTAATTACAAACAACTTTTCCGGACCGAACGCATTGGATTGGCCGCTGCAATAATCGCACACTGGCGAGCCAAGTCAACATATTTGAGAACGGAATACGGCGGCTTAAGATGACATGCTATTTTCCACCCCGGGGTGATATGCCGGCAGCTTGACCGTGAAGGTGGTGCCTCGCCCCGGTGCGCTTTCAACTTCAATGGTTCCGCCGTGGTTTGTAATTATCCCGTGGCTGATGGAAAGCCCGAGCCCCATGCCGCCGACCCCCTCGCCGGGAGCCTTGCTGCTGTAAAACGGCTCGAAGAGATGGCTTTGCACCTCCGGGCTCATGCCGCAGCCGGTATCGCGTATGCGGATATACGCCATTTTGCCACGGGGCCCGTCCGATAATCCCGTGGCGAGCGTGATCCGGCCGCCGCCGCTCATGGCCTGCATCGCGTTCATAAGAAGATTGAGCAAAACCTGCTTGATCTGGCCGGCATCCGCGAACACGGGCGGCAGGCCGTCATGCAGTTCGGTGGCCACCGTTGCCTTGTTCTTACGGATTTCATATGACAGGAAGCGTATTATTTCTTCGACGAGCGTGTTGAGCGCCACCCCGGTCTTTTCCGGCATGGCCTGCCTGGCAAACTGCAGGAGCCCGTTCATGACGCTGTTGCACTGCATCACGCCCGCCTCGATTTGCTCAAGGCTTTCAATCATGCTCTTGTTGTCAAGGGGCGCGGCCGCCTTGCCGGTCAGGGACTGGAGCAGAACCTTGGCATGGCACAGGATGACGGTCATCGGGTTTTTGACATCATGCAGGATGCCGGCGCTCAAGCGGCCAACGGCGGCCAGCTTTTCCGAACGGACCAGGGTATCCTGCGCTGCCCGGAGCGCCTCATGGGCCTTTTCCAGCTCGGCTTTCTCGGCGGCCAGCTGCTCGAAAAGTGCGGCATTCTCAAAGGCGGTCCCGGCCTGCATGCCGATGGCGGCCAGGAGCCGAAGGTCATCCTCGACCAGGCACTGGCCTGAACGCAGCACGTCGGCCTGCAGTACGCCGAAAAGCCGGTTGCGGCTCTGCAGGGGCACGCACATGGCGCTCCGGATGTTCAGGGCCATGATGCTCTGCGCCTTGCCGAGGCGGTCGTCTTGGAATGTATCGGAGGTCAAGACGGCCTTGCGCTCCTGCAGGACCATGTTGAGAATGACCCTGCTGAATACCGGGCGCTCCTCCTGCCTGGCCCCCTCCCGGATGCGGTGTGCTTTTAACTGCAATTGCTGCGTCCGGGCGTCGTACAAGTGCAACGAGCAGGCGTCTACCTTGGGCATCTCTTCGATCATCGCCTTGAGGATCACTTCAACCAGCTCTTCGGTCTTGAAGGTGGAGTTGATTGCCCGTCCCACGCGGTAAAGCGCGGCCAGGTCCCCCCGGGCGCGGTTTGCCTCCTCCAGGTCCCCCGCGGCAGTCGCGGCCGCCGGCTCAAAGTTTAGCGTGTCCAGCGTGAGAGTATTGGCTTTATCATGCCCGTTACCGGAGGGCGATTTGTCGCGGATAAACATAAACACCGACTGGCCGATGTATATCCGTGCGCCATGGCACAGGCCGGCGCGCTTGACCGGGATTTTATCCACCAGGGTTCCGTTCGAGCTCCCCAGGTCTTCGATTTCATATTCGCTTGCGGACCTGCGGATTTCGGCATGCCGGCGCGATACATCGGGATCGGAGAGGGTGATGTCGCATCCCTGCCGGCCGATCACCGTTGTGTCCTGCCCAAGCTGAAACGTCTGGCCCTTGTCTGGCCCTTCAATGGCAAGCAGATAGTCCGCCATGTGTGATTTCCCCCCGATTAAATCCTGCGGCACCCGGATACCGGAATAGCTGATAATATACAGTTTAATATCCGAATAGTCCAGATCGGGCATGCATTGCCAAAACATAGCGGGAGGAAAGCGGGCGGGGTTGTACTTTACCCAGCTTTAGCCGGATTATTGCAATTCTAATGCCCGCTGAATGAGATGATCGGCGGATCCTATGTAGTATCGGCCAGAAGGAAGGCTTTTCAGGATATCGACAAGATATACGGTTGCCACAAGGGCAAAGGGTGGAGGATAAGGGAGTTGAACCCTCGACCTCCTGAATGCCATTCAGGCGCTCTAGCCAACTGAGCTAATCCCCCACTGCTCGGAAAATGTCGTCAGGGTTGCGAGTATCGCTTTATGTAAATTATTAGTCAAGGATTTTTGCCGGAAATTAGTTGACTTGCTCCTTATCTTGGCATATTGTTCACATTCCAATCAAAAGGAGGTGATGCTGCGAATCACGGTCTCCTGGGATAACACGATCACGCCGCCAATGTTGCCGGCGGGCTATGGGGGGTGCCATCATCAGGGCCGGAAAGATTCTTATATCAGGTGATGTGTCGACATTATAAACAAAATTTAACCGTTGTTTCTCGCATAATTAGAGGAATGCACCAAATGAAGAAAATTGTTGCTTTGTTGATTTGTTCCATGTTCATTTCCACGCTGGTTCTCGCCCAGGAAGCTGCCGCCCCGGCCGCTGCCCCCGCGGCTGCCCCTGCGGCTGCTGCGCCCGCCGCTGAAGCCCCGGCCGCCGCCCCCGCGGCTGCCCCGGCTGCCGCACCCGCCGCCGCCCCGGCCATGATGCCCCTGGAACTGCGCAAAACCGGCGTCGTCAGCGTCACCAAGGATGCCAGCGGCAAAGCCACTGCCATCAAGCTCATTGTGACCAGCTACGACATCCAGATGGATGATGGCAGCAAGCCCCTGGAAGCCATGGACGGCCAGAAAGTCAGGGTTACCTGCACTCTCAGCCATGAAGGCGGCAAGAGGATTCTGACCATCAAAGGCGTCGAGCCCGTTACTGAAGGCGGCGCGGCTCCTGTGGCTGCTCCCGCAGCTGCTCCCGCCGCCGCACCCGCGGCTGCTCCGGCTGCTGCCCCCGCGCAGTAAGCGCGTTTTGATAAGTTAAACAAAAATGGCCGAAGGAGATGGTAAATCCTTCGGCCATTTTTTTTTCAGGGCGGGCAACGCCCGTAATCACCACGGAACAAGATAAGGCCTGGAGATAGAACCCGGGGAGACTTTTTCATCCCGATGTAATCGGGATGAAAAAACGGCCTCTTGTTTATTGACCGGCGCGCCCATCTGCTACGAATTCTTTTCCATTTTGGCCCATGAATCGCGCAGGGGCACGGTGCGATTGAAGACCGGCTTGCCCGGGGCGGAATCAACGCTGTCGGCGCAGAAGTAGCCCAGGCGCTCAAACTGGAACCGATCGCCCGGTTTTGCCACGGACAGGCCCGGTTCCAGCCAGCCCGAAACCACCTCCAGCGAGCGGGGGTTGAGATATTTCATGAAGTCGTCCCCTGCGCCCGCTTCGGCCGGGTTTTCGTGCTGAAAGAGCCGGTCATAAAGCCGGACCTCGGCGGCCAAGGCGTGCCGCGCCGAAACCCAGTGGATGGTGCCTTTCACCTTGCGGCCGGCCGGGGTGGCGCCGCCGCGGGTGGCGGGATCGTAGGAGCAGTGCAGCTCGACAACCTCCCCGGTTTTATCATCCTTGACCACGCCGGTGCAGGTGATGCAGTAGGCGTAACGCAGGCGCACCTCCCGGCCGGGCGCGAGGCGGTAGAACTTGGCCGGCGGCTCCTCCCGGAAGTCGTCGCGCTCAATGTAGACAACCTTTGCAAACGGCACCTTCCGCGTGCCCATGGCAGGATCCTCGGGGTTGTTGACGGCGTCGAAAGACTCCTCCTGCCCTTCCGGGTAATTATCAATGACCACCCGCAGCGGGCTGAGGACGGCCATGGCGCGCCGGGAGGTCTTGTTGAGATCGTCCCGCAGGCAGTGCTCCAGGAGCGCCACGTCAGTCAGGCTGTTCACCTTGGTGACCCCGATTGTCTCGCAGAAAACCCGGATGGCCTCCGGGGTGTAGCCCCGGCGCCTGAGCCCGGCCAGGGTGGGCATGCGCGGGTCGTCCCATCCGGCCACGAGCTTGTTCTCCACCAGCTGCTGAAGCTTGCGCTTGCTCATCACGGTATAGGAAAGGTTCAGGCGCGCAAATTCTATTTGCCGGGGACGGTAAACGCCCAGCGCCTCGAGTATCCAGTCGTAGAGCGGGCGGTGGACCTCAAACTCGAGGGTGCAGATGGAATGGGTGATTTTTTCGATGGAATCGGAAATGCAGTGCGCGAAATCATACATCGGGTAGATGCACCACTTCGATCCGGTCCGGTGGTGGTCTTCCTTCTTGATGCGGTAAATGACCGGGTCGCGCATGTGCAGGTTGGGCGAAGTCATGTCGATCCTGGCCCGGAGCACGCAGCGCCCCTCTTCAAACTCGCCCGCGCGCATGCGCGCGAACAAATCCAGGCTTTCCGCCGCCGGGCGCTCGCGCCAGGGGCTGTCGCGCCCGGGGCGGGTCGGCGCGCCGCGGTATTCCTTGAATTCGTCGGCGTTGAGCTCGCAGACGTATGCCTTGCCGTTCCTGATCAGCTGGACGGCGCACTCGTAAAGCCGCTCGTAGTAATCCGAGGCGTAGAAAAGGTTTCGGCCCCAGTCGAACCCCAGCCAGCGCACGTCGCGCTGGATGGACTCCACGTATTCCACTTCCTCAGTGCTGGGGTTGGTGTCGTCAAAGCGCAGGTGGCATACGCCGCCGTAGGCCAGGGCGAGGCCGAAGTTCATGCAGATGGACTTGGCGTGGCCGATGTGGAGATAGCCGTTGGGCTCGGGCGGAAAGCGCGTGACGACGCGGCCGTTGTATTTGCCGTCCTTGATGTCCTCTTCTATGATGCGCCGGATGAAATGGCCGGCGGGGGCAGCGTCATTAGCATTCATATAGATACCCGGTAAATAACATAACTATTCAGACTATGAAAACATTCAACGTCCAACTTTTCCGCCAGAAGCGGATCCGCTCAAGGCGGAGAACGTTTCCTCCATAGGCGGATCCGCCTGCGGTGGACAACATTATCTGCGTCATTGAACATTGGAAGTTGAAGGTTGAGCGTTGAACGTTTCCTAAACTTACATATCTGCAGCACTATGACTGCTTATACTCAGACTCGTATCTCTTCTCCAGGCTTTTCAAATCCTTGCCCTTGAGCGCAAAGCCCTGGCCTGCGAGGGCCTCCAGCGCGTACTGCAAGCGGCGCAGGACCATGTCCCGCCCCAGGATCGCCATGCTGTCGAAAAGCGGCAAGGTAACCGCCGCGCCTGCAATCGCAATGTAAAAAGGCATCAGCAGTTCTTTTAATTCAATGCTTTCTTTGGCCGCCATGCGGTTGAAAATTTCCTTTATGCTTTCCGGATTCCACGCGGCGGTTTTCTCGGCCTCCCACTGGGCGATTTTCAGGAGCCTGGCCGCGGCGGGGCCTTCCGCTTTCCCGCCGAGGAGCTCCGCCGGAGCATAGTCCAGCCGGTCGGCAAAACAGAAGGCGACTTTCGGCATAAGCTCGGCCATGGTGTTGATCCGGGGCTGGGCGAGGGGAAGGATGCGCTCCCAGGCCGCTTCGTTCAACTTCCACCGGCTGAGGCGCCCGGCGAGCTCCTTCACGTCCATCCGCCTCAGGTACTGACCGTTGAAGCTGGCCAGCTTCTGCAGGTCGAAAACCGGGCCCCCGAGGCTGACACGGTCCAGGTCGAAACCGGCGGTCATGTCATCCAGGGTAAAGATCTCGCGCCCGTCCGGCATGCTGTAGGCCATCAGCCCAAGGTAATTTATCAAGGCTTCCGGCAGGTAGCCCGCCTCGCGGTAATAGAGGATGCCGGTGGGGTTTTTCCTTTTAGAAAGCTTGCTCTTGTCCGGGTTGCGCAGGAGGGGCAGGTGCGCAAACTCAGGCGCATCCCACCCGAAATAGCGGTAGAGCAGGATGTGCTTCGGCGCGGAGCTGATCCACTCCTCGCCGCGGATCACGTGCGTCACGCCCATGAGGCGGTCGTCCACCACGTTGGCCAGGTGATAGGTGGGGAAGCCGTCCGACTTTACCAGCACCTGGCGGTCCACCCCGGACCAGCCGATCCTGATTTCCCCGCGCAGGCGGTCCCGGAAAACGCAGTCGCCTTCCGCGGGAATTTTCATGCGGATCACGTGCTGTTCGCCGGCCGCGGCGCGCGCGCGGGCTTCGCCGGCGGGAAGCGCCTCGCACCGGCCGTCGTAGCCGGGGTTTTTCCCGGCCGCGGTCTGCTCCGCGCGCAGCTGCGCCAGGCGCTCCGCGGTGCAGAAGCAGGGGTAGGCGTGCCCGGCCTCGACCAGCTTCCTGGCATGCTCGCGGTAAATGTCCAGCCGCTCGCTCTGGCGATAGGGCCCTGCCGGGCCGCCGACGTCCGGCCCCTCGTCCCATTCCAGGCCCAGCCAGCGCAGGGACTCGAGGATGGCAGCCTCTGATTCCGGCGTGCAACGGGACCGGTCGGTATCTTCGATCCTGAGCAGAAAGCGGCCGCCGCTGCGCCGGGCAAAGGCGTAGTTGAAAAGCGCGATGTAGGCCGTCCCGATGTGCGGCGCGCCGGTCGGCGAGGGCGCGATGCGCGTGCAGATTGTTTTTGGTTCCGCCATAATCTCCATCCCGGGATGCAAGCGGCTCCGCCCGCTCCCGTAGGCGATATAGATAAGGCGCGGGAGGGGACTTGTCAACCTCCATTTTCCCCTTGCCCCGGCGCAAATCCTTAAAAAATGAAAGTTGATTTCTGGAAGATTAACTGTACTCTATCAACCGTTGCGCCATGCCGCCTGCCCGGCAAAAAATATTTTAACGATGGAGGCCTATGCAATTCAGGATTTTTGACCTGCTCCTGCCCCGCGAAACTCAGTTTTACACCTACATGTATGAGCTGACCGACGTCCTCATCGAGGGCGCGGCCTTCTTCAAGGACTTTATCGGCCGCTTCGACGGCCTCTCCGAGGCCGACATTCACTTCAACATTACCAAGGTCAAGGAATTCGAGCTCAAGGGCGATGCGGTTGAAATGCGGATCATCGACGAGCTGCACAAGACCTTCATCACCCCGCTCGACCGCGAGGACATCCACTCCATCGCCATCGGCATTGACCGCGGTCTGGACATTCTCAACAGCGTGGCCCAGAAAATAGAAGTC
>Ga0172371_10002797_pt1 | contig 27448 bp, 28 predicted proteins | sample Lak12m_FD_114543 | JGI IMG/M metagenome (GOLD analysis project Ga0172371, IMG submission 114543) | Freshwater microbial communities from Kabuno Bay, South-Kivu, Congo - kab_022012_12m | ecosystem: Environmental > Aquatic > Freshwater > Lake | place: Democratic Republic of the Congo: South-Kivu...
AAATCTCGAGCGAAAAAAGTGAAAGTTGAGGAGGGCTATCCGGCGATAACCCGACGAAACTTGAACTTTTTGCAGCCGAAATTTGGAATTTGCAGCAGAAAACGGAGATTTTGAACAGGCTCTAAGGTTCATAAAAGTTTTTAAAGACTATAAAAACAAAAATCGCGCTCCAATATTGCCGTTTTTAAGGAACTTGACAAACTCCACAAACTTAACCAATTTTTAGTATTTGCCAAAAAATAAATTACTCTTAAAATATACTTAAAGTATTTTGCGCTTATTTAGAGCGTTAACGTTTTGGGTTATTATTTTTTCAATAAAATTAATACAAAACAACTAAAAACATTAAAATGGTAACAAAAGACATCAAGAGAGGATCTCTGCCTAGTCAAGAGAACCTGCACCGTTCCCTGCCCGCTCGGCAGGCGGGTGTCCCCGGCGGAAAAGACGAACTTGAAGACAAGCTCATTGAGGAGCTTGAAGACGATTACGACGAGAATAAAGGTAATCGCAAACTCTTGGTAATTGGCGGGGTGGTAGCCGCAGTGCTAATCGTAATGGCTATTATCCTATCGCTAATAGCAAGCAATAAAAAGAGTGGCGCTCCAACAGAAGAAGATATTAAAAGCCAAACTGCGACAACCGAAACGGAAAACGGAAAACCCCAGATCGCCTACAGTGAAGATTATAGCCGCAACCCTGATTCTGAAACCGCAGCAAAAGCGGGAGAGCCAAATAATCCCTATCCTGCGATAACGAGCGGTGCCAGAGTGCCGGTTGACCAGTCAGGAAAATCAATAGAAGGAGTGCCGATTCAAAAAAGCCTGATGATCGACGATCGAGAAAATCCCTTTCACGCTTTGCACACCATTACTCCTAATATTTCGGGATTGATGGAGATCAATCTATACAGTGTTCAAAATAAGCAGCTAGCCTTGGGAGAATTCGTGGATCGAGCTCGCGTGGAAATGCCCAACAGTCTTTTTAACCGTTTGGATAATTATTACCGCATTTTTATGTATCGGGCGGACGACGAGAAGGGACCCGGAACCGCGCTGGTTTTTTCAACTTCGATGGATCGGGCTGAACTGGATAAAGCTATGACGGAATGGGAAAAAACCATTATTAATAATCTGCGTCCTTTTGTTCTTATAGGACTCAAGAAGGATTTCGTGGAAGCTTCCGGCCAGCGAAATTTTTCAGATAGTTCCCTATTTAAAGGCGGGAGGTACGTGGACTTTTCCGAAAACGGCATTGTTTCTCTTAATTATATCGTGGTCGATAAATATATTATTGTTGCCAACAGCCGTTCCTCTTTTGAAAAAATCATTCGTCTACTCCAAAAGAAATAGACTGCACAAACTATGTTTTATTTAATAGCCAAAGCAGCTTCTACTGCTGTCGATGCGGGTGAAAACCAACTCGTTACTTGCGGTGGGATGGATTGCAGTATTTGCAAGCTCGTTGAAATGATTACCAACATTTTTTCGTGGCTTCTTTGGGTTTCATTCGCCATAGCCATCTTATTTACCGTAGTCGGAGGATTTATTTATATAGGCTCGCGCGGCAACGACAATTGGATGTCTCAAGCCAAGAGAACTATTCTCTGGGCAATCAGCGGTTTCGCCATAATGCTGCTCGCTTACATGGCTATCAACACAACCGCCCAAATTATAGGCGGCAAGGATAAAGACGTTTGGAGCAAGTTCGAGTGCGGTTCGGACAAAGAGGCCAAATCAAAAGATGTTTCGCAAAAAAAGGTAGCCGAAATCGCTAAGTCGGCAAAAGGCAGCGGAGAGCTGAGCGGCAAAATTCCCCAAGGAACCAATGCGGAAGAATTTATTCAGATGGTTAACGATCTGAGTCCTAATGACATGGCACTGGTGGAGTCCGCTATCGAACAAAACAACAAAATCATAGCAGCTGTAGGAAAAGATAGTAACAAGCAGCCGGAACTTCTTTATATCGATACTCCTCTTATAAACAACCTCTTTCAAAATAAAAGCAGCCTGTTGCTGCTAAAAGAGGCAAACGCCGCTGAATCTAATAATCCATCCGCGGCCCAACTAGCACAATTGTCTCAAGTAATCGCAAAAATTATCGAGAAAAATCTGGATTTGTTTTTTATTATAACTGACAGACCCAAAGATGTTTCCGCTGGTTCTTTGATAAAAGCTATTGATAAAATCAACCAGTGTATCGGATCCGGCGGTTCTTGGTATCGCTTCACGGAAATCTGCAGAGCCGAGCAGGAAAGTTGTAGTGCGACTAAATGTACTCCCGCCGGAAGTTCCAATCCTATTTCCGGCTGTAAATGTCCGGACGGATATTGTCTGAGCGGAAAGAGTTGCGTTGTAAAATCCAAATAAAGGTGCGATTTTATCTTAAATCATCCGCGTTTCTACTGAACAAAATAATTTGAGTTTTCATTAGAATCGTAATTCAAGTTGGCGTTTTCGTTGCCGGTGCTCCACTTGGCACTTTCGGATCCATAGGCTTTCAAGAAATTCTCTGAATTAAACAAGTTTGAGGTGGTAAAAAAAGAACCGACGCCATTTTTGGCAATAGGATGAGTCCAAAAGATACGAAATTCTCTTTTCTCGCCAACTAAAAGACTGTTCACCGTAGTACGGTTTATTGCCGTCACGTTTCCTGAAGGGTCTTTAACGATCGCGTAAATTTCAACAGCTTTGAGGTCAAACGGGCTGTGGTTGGTTACGATTCCTGAAACCTCGGCAAATTCATAAGAATTTTCTGGATAATTGAAGCGGGAATTGGAAATTTCCAAATTAGGTTTTTCAAAACCTCGAAAAAGTTCCCATTTGGAGGGATCTTTCACCTCCACTTGGGGTTGGCCGCTTTGGCAAGACAAATTCATTTCGGCGACGTACCTTTCTTCGTTAGGATAAATGTAGAACTCTCCGCGATTTTGAACGGCTCCCCATTTTATTTCATAGGGGACATGCTGAGCTCCTAAAGTATTGTTGGAGTTGTTAACATCAATCACCACATCGCACTTGCTGCCGCCTTGAATAACTTGAATCTCCTTTACTGTAAGCGCTTTAGGAGCTGGTTGAGGAGCCGGGCAGGAAACTCCGCAGACTCCACCGCAGTCAACCCCCTCTTCTTCCCCATTTCTGGCACCATCAAAACAGGTGGGTTTGACGCGAAGAACCCATTGAAATCCCAAAAATAAACCTCCCAAAACAACCACGATGGCAGTTACTATTAGTGTTTGCTTTACGATACGTTTCATGCGAAAAATTTAGAATTAAGAAAGAATGATTAATTTTTACTACTTTTTCCTAATTTTTTTTATTATCTGAATAAATGCCGTAAAAGGCAACCATAAAAATATCGTTTTTTTTAAAATCCATTCCGACCATACTTCTATTAACACTTTTTCTTTAGCCACGGCTAATATAATTTACAATTTATAATTTATAATTATCAATTTTCATCCAATCATCAATTTCTCAATTTTCAAATGAATTCCAGAGTCCTGCTCTTTATTCTTAAAATTGAAATATTGTAAATTGATTGAAAACTGGAAAGTATTGATAAGTATTGAAAACTCTAAAATTTTAGATACCGTGCCATTTTATCGCTGAATGGTTCTTCCTGTTCTTCTTCGGTCAAAAATTCCTGCATTATTCTTCTTATTTCCATGGGATCTTCGTTTCCCAAAGGAATTTGGATATAAGGCAGATACGGCTTTTTATGCTTCAGACTTATCACTTCAAAATCGGGCGGTTCATAGAAAATCCAAAACGATTCCAGATCGGAAAAAAGATACGTGACATTATCCACAATAACGCTTTGATAGGTAATGCTGCAGCTGATATTTCTTGGTTTTTTCAAAGAAAAAATATAGACAGTGATACCCAGCAAAAGAAAGGTTACCGCCGTAATGATCTGGCCGGTTATAGTAAAATAGCCTACAAGGATAAAAAAGAATACTCCTCCAATCAAAAACCAGGCCCGGGTTTTTTCATAATAAGAGAATTCTTCCGTCCGCCAACTTTTGAGAATTTCTTTGGAGGAAGCGCGGGGAAAAACTTTCTTTTCCCTAATTTCCTTCGGCAATATTCTGCCTTTCCTGCCTACCCTGTCCAACTTTTTTGGGGAATTGAGAATGTCCATGAGATAAATTAAGACTGACAACTTACAAGCTGCGACTTCGATTCAATGATAATTCAAAATAATAAAACATTGTATTTGTTGTAAGTTGTAAGTTGTAAGTTGTAAGTTGTAAGTTGTTAGTTCATCCCGTGCTCTTTGCGTAATTTATACTCAAACGGATAATGCTTTGTATGAAGTAACTTTTCAGCTTTTCGACTGCCCGGTTTATACAAAAAATCACGGTAGATTTTTTGCACAACGGGATTTTTATGCGACTCGCGAATAGGCAAGTGCCTGTCCGTCGCGTAAATCGACTTTGTCCGCGCGGATCTAACTTCATCATTTACAGGGTAAGGCTGCCCTCCTCCCCCGACGCATCCTCCCGGACAACCCATAACTTCAATGAATGTGTAAGGTGACTTGCCTCGAAGAGTCATTTCAGCTATCTTTCTGGCATTACCAAGTCCATTGACCAGTGCCATAGCCAATTTTCCGTCTCCCAGTTTAAAATTAGTTTCTCGTATCCCTTTAAGGCCCCGCGCTTCTCTTACTTCCAGCTGAGGAAGGCTTTTTCCGGTAACATAATGATAGGCCGTTCTTACGGCCGCTTCGGCAACCCCACCCGTTGCTCCAAAAATCACCCCCGCGCCAGTGGAGATCCCTAAGGGAGGGTCAAAATCCTCATCGGGAAGACCGGCAAAGGGAATGTTGAGATTTTTTATCATATGAGCGAGTTCTCTCACTGTTAAAACATGGTCCACATCTCTTATTCCGTCACGGGAAAACTCCGGCCGCGTGATTTCGTATTTTTTAGCCGTACAAGGCATAACAGAAACCACCACAATATTTTCAGGGTTAAGTTTAGAGTTCCGGGCATAATAAGTCTTAATGAGAGACCCCATCATCATTTGGGGCGAACGGGTAGAAGACAAATGGGGAAGAATTTCAGGATAAAATTGCTCGCAAAAAAGAACCCACGCGGGACAGCAGCTGGTAAACATAGGTAAAGGATTTTCTCGATTATCTTGCCGTATTCTCTCAATAAGCTCGGTGGCTTCTTCGAGAACCGTAAGATCGGCTCCTACATCTACGTCAAAAACTAGGTCGAAACCACACTTGCGAAGAGCCGCGACCGTTTTACCGGTAACCACGCTGCCGGTAAGCATTCCGAATTCCTCTCCCAACGTGACTCTAACCGAAGGGGCGATTTGGGCAATTACGATTTTATCCGGATCTTTAAGAGCTTTAATCACCGCGGCCGCTTCACTTTTCTCAATAATGGCCGCCGTAGGGCAGTGAAGAGCACACTGACCGCAATAAGTACATTCCAATGGGGTGTTATATTCGGTACCCGTTCCCATTCGGATACCTCTTTCACGAATGCCAATGGCTTTAACGCTCTGAATTTCAGAACAAGCTCTTATACAGCGACGACATTCCACGCATTTGGAACTGTCGCGGGCAATTGACGGATTTTTGACATCGATTACTTTGCGGCTCAGATTATCTCGCAGGCGCTCCAAAGCTTCTTCGCTTTCCATTTCCGCCACTCGGGGAACAAAACGGAATTCGTCAATGGAATATTTAATCGCGAGCGCCTGAAGTTCACAATTCATATTACGATAGCAACTGGCGCAAAGCCCCGCGTGTTCCAAGAAAAGCAACTCCAAAATAGTTTTCCTGATCCGATCAATTTCCGCATCCGAAGTTATGATCTTCATTCCTGGAACGGCTTTTAGAACACAGCTGGGCGCAAACCGATAAATTTTTTCTTTGGGAAGTTTCACTTTAACCAAGCATAATCGGCAAACCGCCTCGCCCTGTACCGTTCCGGTACAGGGCTCGCCCCACATCCTCTGGTTCAAAGAATCGCTTTGTGCCGCACGCCGTGAAATTTCGTTTCTCTCAAAATCAGAATGGTGGCATAGCGCGGCAACCGAAATATCGTTCTTCCGGCAAACGTCTAGGATTAATTTACCTTTCTTTGCCGCGTATTCCTTGCCATTAATTATTATTTTTATTTTTTTTGTTCTTTCTGGCATTGTAAATTTGAGGATTTTACAGACTTTTGATTTTTAAACTATCTCACTATCGCTGGAGTGCTGCCTGCTGAATCGCTTTCTGAATCCGTATCGCTTAAATTATCGGCATAGGTTTCATCCGTAAATTCATCCGTCTTTTCCCACTTTTTGTTATCCTCGTTATAATCGTACTCTTCCATCACATAATTATCAAAGTTGTCTTGACCTTGAGATAACACCCAATCGTCTTCGGTTTCTTTATATCTTGCCAGCTCATTAAGACTGATCTTATTGCCGTCCTTGCTGGCTTTGTATAACAATTTATATCCGGCTAAGTCGGCATCGAGAGCGTATAATTCCAGATAAAAATTAGTATTGCCGACAAAATAAAAAGTAGGGACATCCCATTTGTCGTTAGCGGGAGGCGTGACAAGTTTGTTAATATTCTGATTGACGTAAGCGATAATTTGCTGTCTAAAATTTTCATCGGTCTTCTCGCTGCTTCTTTTTTCTTCAGGCGAATCTTCGTCTGTTTCTTGCGCGGCATTCTCGCTTGCAGATATGTTGGAACTGTCCGAGGGCGCGCTGAAACCGGAATCCGTCGGAGTCCGGTTCTCATACTTTAATGGTGTCGCACTGTTTTGATTTTTATTTTGCGTATCACTTTGATTTTTAAGGCCCGGAATTAAATTTTTACTCCACGCCGCATAACCGCCGGCTATAATTACTACCACCGGTATTAAAATCCAAATTAATTTGTTTCTTTGCATTATTTCGTTAGATTTAAGATTTAAGATTTAAGATTAAAATACATTTACGGTAACGCAAAAATTGCATTTATTCATAAATCCTAAATCTTTATATTTTAATCCAGTTAATCCAACTGCCTTTCAATCTCATCTCTCTTGCGCCTCAGGAAATCAATCCATGCTTCAAAAGCTCGAATGATAAACTTGAAAGGCGCTTCTATCAGAAAATCAAAAATAAAGATAAACACGTTAATCCGTGAAAATTTTACCGAAAGAACTCTTCCCATTCGGACAAACGGCAAAAGGACAGTATCAAAAACCAGGCTGAGAAAACCCTCTTTATCCTTAGTGATTACCAAGTCTCTTATTGACTGGCGGATTAAAGCTCCAAAGAAACTTACCGTACCGGCGAAAATAACAAAAATAATTATCGCCACCGAATTGAACCCAATATACTTTAAAAATTTTATTACCGATATTATAACCCCAAAGAAGAGAAATATGTAAAACAAATCCAGCACCCTTTCGGCAAAAGCACTCTCCCTGTCGGTTACCCTTATGTTCTTAAGTTCTTCTTTCTGTTTGACGGCATAAACCAGAATATCGCTTTCTTTTATAATTTCTCGGGTGTTCTCCTCGCTGGGATGCCTGGCCGAAGAAGCGATAAGTCCAAGCAGAAAGGGAGGAAACAAAAGGTTGATAATAAGTGAACGGTACTGGATAACCCCATGGCCGTAAATCATTTCATAAGGCACCTCAAGGATAAGAGCCACCAGCATTTTTGTCAAAAATACGTATAGAAAACCGCGCAGAATTCTTTTGCGCAGTTTGTTTTTCTCCTTCGCATACCGCTCGTTGCATTTATCTTTAATTTGTTCATGCAGCAGAAAGTCCTGAGACGCGATCGCTTTTACCTCATGAGCGTTGTTCACTATCGCTTCATATAAAAACGAGGCGCTTAACATATACTTTTTAATGGGAAAATTTATTCTCGCCATCAATGGATGCTCGGCGACATTCCCCAGTTCCTCTCTTTTACCCACAAATTCCCGAACTGTTTTTTCGATTTCTTCCTGATCATGAAGTTTAAGACTTGTCCAGCGGGGAAAATAGATATTAAAAACCAAAGCTCTCAGCATCGCTCTGTCTGAACGTCGAAGGTTTCTGAATATCGAGATGTAAATGAGCATGTTAAGCAGTTTTTCCATCTTCTCTTTGTCTTTGGATGTTTCTGAGGCTTTGAAAGCCGGTCTAAGACTGTCTTGGATTGGCTCTAAAAGAGAACCGACTCCCAAATACTCTTCCGCAACATTCTGAATTCCGTTTATGCGGGATCCTCTAAGGGGATAAGGAGGGCGCTCCAAGAAGAACCTGAGCTTTGGCCGCAGAGTTTCGTAAATGGCGTAGATTAAGGCCATTTTTTCTCTTTGAGGATTGATGAGATTTTCAATTTCCTCGGATGCTAAACTCAGAAGCCATCTTCTGACTTCCAGCGATTCCGCGGGATTTTTCACGATTTTACCCAGAAAAACGAGAGCTCTGAGATATTTAGCTATAATTTCCTCCGTTCGAGAGAAAACTTCGTCATCGACGTCCCTTTGCTGGACATATCCCGCCATTGCCAACTCCAAGAAAAAAGCGTACGCTATCTGCTTCTTTTTGCGGCGCTGCTCGATGGCTATCAGCCGCTTTAAAATGCGATAAATGGCCGCGCGGCGCAGTAAATGTTCTTCTTTATATTGCACGGCGGTGCGCACTTTTTCATACCAAAGAGCCATCTGTCCGGCTATTTCCGAAGTTTCGAGTTTGAAAATCGTATGTTTCGTTTTCTTTTTTTCTTTTGCCTCACTCTCGACAACGTCGAGAAAGTGTTCTATCTGAGGCGTAATAGTCTGTTTTACCATCCTAATTTTTATTCTAATGAGCCGTCTATCGGACTTGAACCGATAACCTACTGTTTACCCGCCCGAACGCCTGGCTTAGAGCCACCTGTCAGAATCGGACTGACAACCTACTGTTTACAAAACAGTTGCTCTACCGTTGAGCTAAGGTGGCTTATACTATTATAAACAAGTTATTTAAAAATAAAAACCATTCGTAAACTTGTAGAGACGCATTACAATGCGTCTCTACAACAATGAATAATACAAAAGTATGTAAATCAAGGACGTTTATTCTTTCGACAGCCCTTCAATAATCCCTTTCAATGTCTCCTGCGATTGTGAGCCGATTTTTCGATCGACTTCCTTGCCGTCTTTAAAAAACATAAAAGTAGGAATAGACATTATTCCGAATCGAGAAGCTACCGTTTGGCTTTCATCCACATTAATTTTAACAATTTTCGCCTTGTCTTTGAGTTCCTCGGAAACTGCCTGCACTGCCGGAGCTGACGCGACGCAAGCTCCGCACCAAGGAGCCCAAAAATCAACCATGACCACCCCTTTATAGTCCTCAACTTCTTGCTTGAAATTGGAGTCGTTTATTTCCAAAGCCATAACTAATAAATAAAAATTTAATTTTCAATACTCATTAATTTGCAATTTTACTACATTGAAAATTGATAATTGATTGTAAATTGATAAGTATTGATAAGTATTGAAAATTAAATGCAGTGTACTTACCCTCTTAGCAACTTATCAATGGTGGTTATCGCCACTAAACCGATCAGGCCTACCACTGTTCCTATAATACCGAAATAAACCGCTTTTTTCGCTTGTTCAACACGAGATGGCTCGCCTTGGGCCGTAAGGTAAAGAATTCCAGCTATAATAAATGATATGACAGCCAAAAATCCAAAAATTCCCAGCAACCACATAAGCACCCTGTTCAGTACGTCCGCTATAGGATGTCCGCTGCCTCCCGCTCCGGGATCGGGCAAGTTACCCACTCCCTGCCACGGCCCCATTACAGACTCCCACATAAGTACTGTTTTTGTAAATTTTTCTTTGATGTTTTTTTTCATTCTTTAAATTTAATCGTCGCCACTAGACGACACCGAAATTTTTAATTCTTCTTCATAAATTTTAAATTTGCTTGTCATCTTACCATCCCCGGCGATATTGGCAGATTTCCTCCCCCTCCCTGCGGAGGACTCGCTGGAGCACCACCTGAAGAGCTTGTCGGGGGAATCGCGGGCTGGGAAGCGCCAGTTGAAGCGCCGGTTGCCGGAGCGGATCCGCCACCGCCCGTGTCGATGTTTCCTTTCATTATCCTATCAATTGTATCCACCGCTACATACCCCAGTACCGCGACCACTATTCCCACTATGGCGTAAATGATAATTTTCTTTGCTTTCTCATTATTCTGGGGATCTCCCTGAGCGGTAAGATAAACAAAGCCACCATAAATAAACGCGATAACTCCCAAAAGTCCTATTATGATTAACGCCCAGTCAATAAATGTTATAAGAATATCAGCTACTGGCCTGTCCGTCAAGCCGGTTGATTTTAGCGTCCCGGGGTTCCAACCCCCCTGAGAAACCGCCGCGTAGGCCGGAACGCATATCGTTAACAAACCTAATAAGCCTAGCGTACAGTAAATGGTTTTTTTTAGTATTTGTTTTGACATTTACACAAGATTTACTATTTAAGAATTAGGATTTAAAGGGATATACTTACATAACTTATACCGTATGTTATTTTTACTTATCTTAAATCCTGATTCGTAAATCTTAAATCTAGTCTTATCCTGCCCAAACTCCAATAGCATAAAAAATTATTCCCGCCAGCAGAAAGATTATCCCTCCCCACAAAACCGCGTTCGCTTTTTTCATTTTCGGTTCTTCGCCGGCCGCCAGAAGATAAAAGAAAAGGGAGGTTGCCAACATAAAAAGACCCAGTATCCCGACGAGTACCGCACCCCAGATCAATAAATTACTCAAAAAACTGAAACCCAGTGAATCATCTCCGACTGAAAACTCGGGTCTGGGTAAATTGTTTTTAATTTCAGCGTTAGCTATGTCCAGCACGGAAAAATACATACGCAACAAGTTTTTTGTTTCTTACTAGCCGGTAACAATAAATCTTTGTACGCTGATAACAGCAACGAATCCGAGAACAGCCACTGCCAAACCCACGACGGCGTAAAGAACAACATCTTTCGCTCTTTTTAGTTTCGCTTCGTCTCCGGAAGCAGTTAAATAAAGAAAACCGGCATAAATGAATATGAGCACGGCTAGAACTCCCAAAACGATCAGCGCGTAGTTAATAATTCTAAGGATTATTTCAGTCACATCACCCCTTGCGACTCCTTTCGCATCCTGCGCTCTAGTGGTTATATCGGCGTGAGCCACCGGCACCAGAGCAAGCAGTCCTCCCATTACTTCCCGATATTTCTTTTTTGTTTGCATTTTTTGTTCAGCTTAATTATTACTTTTTAAACTATTAAAATAATTATAATTGCAAAAAAATATTTAGCAAATTTGCCTCGTGAAGCTTGAGACATGAAACTTAAAACATGTAAGATAAATAAAAGAAAACGCAACGGGTAACACACGGCATGCGATGAGATATCGTCTTATTCATTACACGTTAATTGTCTACCCTGCGCCAGAACGGTGCATATCCTGCCGCCTGCCGGCAGGCAGGGTGGGGCGGAGTAGGCAGACACGTTACCCGTTACTGTAATTTCTAGAGTTTAAGATCGTTTACTACTTCCTCAATTTCTTCACCACGAGCGGATTTTTGCTCTTTTTCTTCTTTCTTATCCATCCTTTCTTCGCCTCTTTCGAACTTTTTGGCTCTTTTTCCACCCTCGGGCTCGCTTATTTTTAGATTTACACGAGCATTATTGCGGGCTCCTACCACGCGAAGAAGGGTGCGAAGAGCTTTGGCAGTGCTGCCGTCTCTTCCAATGACCATTCCCATGTCTTCGGGATGGACATGAAGAGTAACGAGCACTCCCATCTCGTCAACACGGCGTTCGGCCTTTACTTCTTCGGGATGGTCGACGATGGATTTTACCACATACTCCACAAACTCAGCGTCTTTCGGTGTCATCTTTTCTTAAATTAATGATTAACCTTCATTGCCTTTTTAGTCAATGAATGCTTGTGAAAAAGGTAAAGTACTAATTCGGGATTGTCAATGTCTATAACTCGCACCTAATAACCGATCGGCCACTCGCCACTTACTTGACTTCCAAACAATACTTTTTGGTGGGACTACAATCTCCTTCGTCTAAAACGCAAGTGGTGCATAATTTAATCGCGCAAGGAGCAGTACATGTGGTAGCGGTATAGTCAGCCGTACCATCCCCGTCGTCATCGGCAGGAATACTGTCCGAAAGATAGCCTGCCGTAGTTAATACACTTATTAGATCACCCCAAGTTGTAACGGTCGGCCAGCTGCTTTTAGCTGAGTAATACATAGTTATCGCGCCGCGCACATTTTCAAGGTTGGCCTTTCGTCTTGTGTCAATAGAACTTTTTCTAACACGGCCCACTGAAGTAACAAGAATGGTGGCAAGAATCCCGATAATGCCGACAACAACAAGCATTTCGATTAAAGTAAAACCGCTGTTTTTTTTAGTTTTAGTCATTTTTTTATTTTAAGCATAGATTGTAAGTCATAAGTCATAAGTTGTAAGTTATAAGTTACGTAATCTTATTTTACATCTTACGTCTTGCACCTGGTTAAAAATCTTTCAATTTCTCTGCCACTCCGTGTTTGCGCAATCTTTCCAATGCTTTTGCTTCAATTTGTCTGATCCGTTCGCGAGTAACCCCAAATTTATGTCCCACTTCTTCCAACGTTCTGGTAACTCCGTCCTCCAATCCGAAACGAATGCTGAGAATTTTTCGTTCTCTCGGAGTAAGATCGCCAAGCGCGCCTTTGAGCTGTTCTCTGAGGAGAGTATGGCTGGCAATCTGGGTCGGCAAATTGGTTTCTTCATCGGGAATAAAATCGCCCAAAACAGTTGTGTCTTCGTTGTCACTGTCACCCACGCTGGTTTCCAAAGAGATCGTCTCTTGGGATATTTTCTGAATGTGTAAAGCTCTGTCAGTTTCGATTCCAAGCTCGGCGGCGATTTCCTCGGGAAAAGGTTCTCGGCCTAATTCCTGGACTAATCGGCGGCTGGCCTGGGTGTACTTGTTGATGGTTTCCACCATATGCACCGGAATGCGAATCGTCCTTGACTGATCGGCTAGAGCCCGAGTGATGGCCTGTCTTATCCACCACGTGGCATAAGTGGAAAACTTATAGCCTTTGCGGTAGTCGAATTTTTCTACCGCCCGAAAAAGCCCCAAATTTCCTTCCTGAATCAAATCCAGCAAACTTAAACTGCTGGACCGCCCCACGTATTTCTTGGCAATACTCACCACTAAACGTAAATTAGCTTCGGTCAAGCGTTGTTTGGCCAGCCGGTCTCCTCTCTCTATTCTTTTTGCCAAAGCCACTTCTTCCTCCGAAGAAAGCAGTCTTACTTTGCCGATTTCCCGCAGATACATCTGGATAGTATCTCCGCCCGTCGGCTCTTCCCCACTCAGATTTTTAGATTTCTTGGAAGTTCCGGTTTCTCTTTTTTCTTTTTCCTCTTCCAAGAGGTCGGCTTCTCCCTCGACAATTTCCACTCCAGCTTTGGCTAATTTTTTATAGATTTCTTCAATAAGCTCGATTTGCTCTTCAGTTTCCGGGACCACTTCCAAAATTTCCGCCTCCGTCACAAAACCTCTTTGTCTTCCTTCTTGAAGCAAGCTTTCTACTTTATGCTTGTAAAGACCCTCTCCAGTTTTAGCGTCTTTCAATTCAACTTTTTGCCTCGCGGACCTTGTCGGCTTTTTAGTTTTCGGTGCTTTTTTGACTTTTGAAACAGTCTTTTTGGCCTTCTTTATAATTTTAGACAAGGCTTTCTTCGTACTTTTTCCATGAGCAATTTTAACATGTTTCCTAGTTGTTTTATTACTAGAACTAAGTGAACTCTTGGAACTAGTTTTTGCTTTAGGTTTATTTGGAACTTTCTTCATAAAACTAACAAAAATTACAGTTTTAAATTTTTAACTGTTATTTTCTTTTTACTTTTTTCTTTTTTAATTATTTATCATTCCTCTCCTTTTTCTTTCTTCGATTTGCAAGCGATACACATCACGGCTTGCGGTCTGATCTCTAGTCTGCCATAAGGAATTTCTTGACCGCAAACTTCACAGAGACCGTATTTCTTATCCTCGATTTTTTTCAAAGCCTTATTGATAAAACGCAATTCGTCCTCCAAGCTGTGCTCCAAAGAAATGTTCTGCTCATATTCAGTAATCTCCTGGGCGCTTTCGTCCGGCTGCGTTCCGATATCTGGAAATTGGGTACGGTAATTTCCTTTTACGGAAGAATCTTTTTTTGCAAATTTCAGCAACTGGCTTTCTACGTTTTTTTTGGCACTCTCCAGCTTTTTCTTAAGTTTTTTGATTTGTTGTTCAGACAGCATGTTAATAATGAAAAATGAAGAATTAAGAATTAAGAAGAAAAAAAGGAACTAAAACAAAAAAACCTGAATTAAAATAATTTTTAATTCTTATTTCTTAATTCTCATTTTTTTTAAATACGGCTATATCGTCGTTAAGATATATCGCGTTGAAGTTCTTTCCTTTCCAAAAAAGAAAATCGTCCCCCGCTGGTTTTACTATAACATAACTTATTCGCGTTTGTCCATAACATTGTTCAGCCACACTGCTGTTTGGAACGATTATTGTCTCCCTAGTGCAAGGATCTAAACCGTTGCCGGCATCATTATATTTGTAATCATACGTGCGTGACAGAAAATAATCGTAGCCCCTTAGAAAAAAGAATTTTATCCAGCTGTCGCCGGCGATCGTACGGTGATCTTTAAGTATTACAGCATCATCTTGAGTGCTGCTTGCTAAATAAACGGAAGCGTCGTAGAGCTCAACCGTGTCCTGAAATTTATTTTGGCCAGAATAAACGCTTCTGAAATCGGCCGTGCCATCCCACAAAACTGCTGCCGCCAAGAGGAAAAAAGCCCATCTCAAATGCTTCTTTTTAATTTTCTTGACGAATCGAGAAAACAACCAATCGGCAGCGACAGCAGCCAATATAATTCCCGGAAAGATTAAATAGTTAACCACCCGCCGGCTGGGAAGATCAATCTTAAATATTTCTGGATAGAAGCTAAGTAGGGCGAGCGGTAAAAACCAACCAAGAATTAGCAAAAACATCGCTCCGATAGAGACAGGCTTTCCGCCCGAGGCGGATCCGCCTGTGGTGGAAAAACCCGTTTCTACATATTTAAGAAATTTGAATAACGATAGTCTACAACTAAATTGATATCGTTTATTTAAGTAAACAAATACACAAATAACTAAGAAAATGAAGCTTAGAATAAGCAAAGAAAATCTCGTCCAACCCATTTTTCCTATATAGTCGTTCAATGTGATTCCAAGATGGGTCTCCTTTTCGGGCGCTTGGGCTACGGTTTCCACCGCATTGCTATATAAATAATGGGGAATATAGATAAACAGAGGGAAGATTACGACAGCTAAAAGTGTTAGGATAAATTTTAGAGAGAGGAGGGTTTCTCGAAAAAATTTAAATAATGCTTTTGCTCTACCTAACACCACGTAGAGGCAGGTCTTAGACCTATCTCTACATAATAAGAGCGTTATAATGATCCAAGCTATAAACGAAACAGCCAAGGATATCCCCAACAAGAACGTACTTAAATGATGGGTATAAAAAGATCCGGCGATAATTATTAAAATCAGAGAGACAAGAGACGCAACAGCTTTATAAGATGAAACTGTTTTATCCTTTCGGCAGCTTTGGAACCACCAACGAAAAAACAAGAACACCAACAAAAACACCAGCGGAATAAATAAATTCCCGAATGTATTGCCGATTACTCCGCCTTTAACATACCTTGCTTGAGGCGGATCGACGGCAGAAAAAATTCCCGAAAAAAACAAGGTCCAGAGAAAAACATTTCTGTTGGCGGTAACAGAAAGAGAAGTGAATGACAGAGCCAAAAGCATCATTAAATTGTAGAACGAGAGCACAATCAGTGGCATCGCGGAAAGCAGGGTAACACCGCTTAGCTTGCCAAGGACAGCAAAAACCATGTGTTCTCCTTCAATAACTTCGGGTGTATCGTATCGAGGAAAGGTTTCTTTCTCAACCATCCATTGCGACCAGTACATATGGTGGCCAAGATCCGTGCTTCCGGGAACCACGTCCGGTAAGTAGAAAACTGTTCTGATAAGGACACTTCCCAGAATAAGGGCGATGAAAATAAAGTAAAATGTATCTTGGGTGTTATCCACTTTTCGTTTAACTTTCGGCGAACGCGAGAACATACCGTTAACCAACAGCAAGAAGACGTTAACGATGGAAAAACCGATAAAAAAACTATTAAAGCTCAACGCCCAATGCAGCTTGGCCATCACGAGAACAACAGCATCCGTTAAAATGAGGCCAATTGCTGGCGCGAATAGGTAATAAAAATATCGGTAAAACAGATTTTTCTCAATGTTGGGAAGAGTCTTTAGCGATTCGCGCAGCTGCTTGGGCGGAACCACCGCGCGTGTCAACAAATAACCGGGCAGAAGTACGATATAGAAGAAATAAAGCACAAACAGAGAAAAATCCCTGATGTTGGCAAGATCTAACATTATCTATATAACACGTGATTTAAGATTTAAGATTTAAGATTTAAGAATAGTGAAAGCATAAGCTTAAGATGTTTATCCCTAAATCGTAAATCTTCAGTCTTAAATCATTTTTCCAATCTCCCAAACTCTTCCATATATCTGGCACCGATTACCTCCCAATCAAAATTCCCTTTTACGTACTTCCGAGCTTTTTTACCCAAAGAAATCCTGTATTCCGGATTATCCATCAAATATTTGATTGTTTCGACAAACTTTTCACTGTTCTTCGAAGGCAATCGCAAACCGTTTTCTTTGTCCGTTATAGCGTCTTTTAACCCTTCTAATTCCGAGACTACCGGCAACAATTCACAACTGCCGGCTTCGATAGCCGTTATCCCAAAGCCTTCCCGGTCGCCTTTAACCCTTATGTTGGGCATTATTAAAATGTCACAAGCGTTTAACAAGAATTTCTTCTCTTCCTCACTAATAAAACCGAAAAAAAACACTCTTTTTTGCAGTTTTTGATCGGAGACGGCTTTTTTCACTTTTTCCAAATCCGGTCCGGAACTGACTATCAATAACAACGCCCCGTCGGGAAGCTTGGGCATAACATTTTCCACGAACCAGGCCAATCCTTTGCGCTTCACGATTCGGCCCAAGGACAAGATAACAAAATTGTTTCTAACACCGTTTCCGATCTTGGGATAGTATTTTTCCCACAGTCTATCTTTTTCCCTTTTGATGCCAGCGTCATAATAAGCGTCCGTATTAGTCCCGTTGGGAATCACAGTAATAATTTCCATCGGGATACCATATTTCAAACAGGTATTTTTGACTTCCCGACTTACGGCAATTATTTTATCCAATCGTTTTATCGCCCACATATTGGTATAATGATAAAGTGGCAGTTGCTCGACGTATGCCACATCCAAACCGTGGATATTAGAGATAACCTTTATCCGCGGAAACATCCAGCGAAGAATTATCCCCACCGGCGCCAAAACTCCATCAGAAAGATGCACTATTTTCACATCCTTAAAAAGCAAGATTAAAATAGCCTTGACGAAAGCGTAGGGAACAAAGAAGGGAAGACCCTTTTTGCCGTATGGGTTTTTAACGATGTAAGAATTGGTAAAACGGGATATCGTTTCGGTCAAATTAAAGCTCAACGTTTCCATTCCCCCGATAATTGGCGGATAGGTTCGGGTAATAAATAAAATGGGATGATTCAATTTCTTAGGTTTATCCATGTCAAGATGGGCTTGCGGTATGCATCCGTTTAAAAATTGAAAATTATAAATTGAATAAAAACTTAAAATTAAAAATTCCAAATTTAATCCCGATAGCTTTTGTATTATTCATTCTCAGCGTGCCTTTTTCTTATGCTTATTCTTTAGATTTTATTGAAAAATACAAAAGTTATACTTCGTTTTCCCTGTACAATATTTACTTAATCGATGCCGCGGCCGTATTCTTCGTAACCGTTGCCCTAACAAATCTATACTGGCACAAAAAATCGTTTTTGACATCATTATTGTACAGAAACGGGGCACCCGTCAGAACAACCTCCCGCCAGAACGACTCAATCAAGCTGGTATCGGGCTGGTGCCCAATTTCTATGTTAGCATTTACACTTTTTGTCTTCTTATCTTTTTTTTGGAGCGGATCGTCTTTTTTGTCGGCTTTTTGGGGAATACGGCTACTGGTAATTATTTTCGCCTTGATAACAGTAACAAGTTTAATCAAGAGTTCTGATTTTTATTACAATCTCTTTTTCAAAATTTTTATTTTGACTGGCGTTTTAGAAAGTATAGTTGCCTTAGTTCAATTCATTTCCCAAAAATCAACAGGATTATATCTGTTTGGAGAGAGTCGCCTAGGCTCAAATATTTTAGGTCTTGCCCGGGTCGATTTGCTGGGACATAGCCTACTGCGAGCCTATGGAACTTTTCCCCATCCCAATATATTAGGAGGATTCCTACTTTTTACAATCTCAGCCACTGTTTGGTATATCCGTAATATTCTAGAAACACGCCGCTTACTCGCCAGCTGGGCGAGCGGCGCGTATCTACTGGGAATACAACTTATTGGTCTTGGACTTACTTTTTCGCGATCGGCAATTACAGGTCTGCTATTGATTTTAATATTTTCCTTATGTAGAGACAGGTTTAAAACCTGTCTCTACATAGAGCGTAATAGCATAAATAATAGAAAAATAATTGCTTTGATTACTGGTATTATAGTAATATTTTTTCTATTAATCGTCCGCACTCCTATTCAAAATACTCTGAGTGGAAAAGATCTCACGACCCGCCTGCGCATCGAGTATGCCGCCGCCGCTTATCACCGTTTTATTACCGCGCCAATCTTAGGTCGAGGGTGGGGAACTGGCCCGATTGAATTACCGGCTTTTTCCAACTTTTCCTTCTACCCATGGGAGTTGCAACCAGTACACAATATTTATTTGTCGGTTTTGTCAGATTTAGGAATCGTCGGGTTTTTGATATTTATATATTTTATCTACCGAACACTGAAAAAACCCAGTAATATTTGGAAATACTTATTTATTGCTTACCTTTTTATCGGCCTTTTTGACCACTACTTGCTGACTTTGCCTCAAGGAATATTCATTTTCTTCGGAAGTGCCATACTTTGTCGTAGGGAAAGAATATTCTCCTTCGCTCCTCCCCTTGGGAAGAGAGAGGTTTCAATCGCACATCGCTAAAGGCCATGCCAGCAGCACGCGAAAGAACGCGGACAAGCGCATTCTGCCTCTATCTCTTCTGAATCAAAGCAAACAGCAAAAAAAACACCGCCAACGGTAAAACTAAATAGAGTTTGCCTTTCGTCTGGCTGAGTAGTGCTCCCAGTCCCAACAGCAAAGAAAACGCACTGAATAATAGCACGATGTTCGCCGGTTTCCAGTCTTGATCAATTAGCCGCTCGTGAAGATGCAATCTGTCTCCTCCAAATACAGGCCATTTTCCGGCCAGAATTCTTTCAATTGAAACAAGGAGGAAGTCGATTATCGGTATCCCCAGCACCAGAGCGGTTGTCGCCACTTTCCCTCCCGAATAGATTGAAATCACCGCGATTAAAAAGCCTAATATCCATACGCCCGATGTCCCTAAGTATACTTTTGCCGGAAAGAAATTGTAGAATAAAAATCCCAGAAGCCCTCCGGCTATTATCAGACACAGTAGGGTAGTACTGGGCTGATTCACAACCGTTGCCAGACTTAGCGCGGCCAAGACTAACAAGGTTACAAAGCTGACACTGCCGGAAAGACCGTCCACTCCATCTAACCAGTTGAGTGCCTCGATAACCAGAATAATCCAAAAATAAGCCAAGACGGCCGAGAAAAACGGTGAGAAGAGAAAAACTTCTCCGCTGGGTAACCGGATATGCTCTATAGTATCACCCACGGCGACAGCGATGACAGCCGCCGCGCTTTGAAACAATAGCTGCTTTTTCCAACTGATTTTTTCTAGATCATCCCAAATGCCGCCCAGGAGCAGTACAATTATGCCCACGATTAGACTCCAGAAATCTTTAGGCAGTAAAAACCCGGTAAAGATATTTTGAAAAAATATTAAAAATATTATTATCGTAACGCCCAAAATAACTCCGCCCCAACGCTTGGAATTAATATATTTTCCAACCCACATGCAAAGACGGGTTTGAAATCCGCCTCTACGTAATAAATAAGTAAAAACGATTACTGCCACCAAAAGCGGCATCAAAAAACCGAGTAAATTTTTTATTGCCAAATTTTCCATGTTATTTGCTATACTTCTGTCCCATTGTCATTCCGGCCGAAGATCCGGAATCCAGAAAATGCTTTAAATTCTTTCTGGATCCTGGCTTTCGCCAGGATGACAAAAGAAGCAGTGACAGTCAGTAACGTATCATTCAAACATACTTGCCCCATTTGTTCTTGGCAACAATGTTTATTCATATTAGAAATAAATATATCTGTTCACAGATGAACAACTACCAAAAAGGAGGTATTCTGGCATGAACCTTTCAAAATATCACAGGGCAAGACTAGCGAGAAGAATTCAAAATCTCATTGGGAAAGTTGTGGGCATGGTTTTTTTTGTTCGAGGGCGACAGCTGGTTTTCTTTCTGGGATGCCGGGAATTGTTGGGATGGGGCATACGCAACAAGGTTGCTGGTACTATCGAGACCGAAGGGGACACATGTCGGGTGCCAGTGTAACGCAGCTCGAGGCATTTGAGTTTCTTAACATAGTGTTCCTGATCTTCTTTGCGATCATAAGCCTGGTGGCCATTTCGCCCCTCATTTTGCTTGCAGAATTTACGAAAGCAAGCACAAAAAGAAATTACACTGATCGCTGTTGAGCAGAAAAACAGGCCTTTTATTAGACTCGGTTTCGACCGGGTCTTTACTTTTGGCTGACGTTGACAATCCGTTTGCTGTCTCTAATACTTATCGAAACAAATATTATTTTACTATTTGGAATATTGCCAATGTCCTTGTCCAAAATACATTCCGGCCATTCGAGAACAACAATAGAATGGGGGTCGGCAAGAATTTCTTCCCAGCCGAGTTCGGCAAGATCAGTATATTTTTTGAGCCGGTAGCAATCGAAGTGATAAAGTTTGTCCGATTTACCAAAACCATAAACCCGTAAAATATTAAATGTCGGACTCACAATTCTCGATTTTATTCCCAACCCTTTAGCAATACCCCTTATTAATTCAGTTTTGCCTGCGCCGAGAATACCGGATAAAAAAACAATTTCACCGCCACGCAGTTCGCCAGCAATATTTTGGCCTATCTTATGAGTTTCCTTAACGGAGCTAGATTGCAAAATCAACGAATGGATTTATGATTTATGATTTAGGGATTAAATGCAAATTAGATACAACGCGTTTCTCTATAATTTATTCTTAAAATTTTAAATCATAAATCGTGAATCTTTATTAATAACCTAATCCCAATCCCGTTCTGCTCGCCGCCGCCTCCACCCCTACTAAAATTTGATTGGAGTCATTGTTCTTTACGGCTATCGCGTTTACCATCCGGTCAATCTCAAATTGGATTGGTTTCCAACTTCGACCGGCGTCACCAGTAACATACAAGGTCATGCCGGCTCCCAAGGCCCACTTGCCCGCCTCAGCCCCATTGCTCGCAAGCGACGGAACATAGGCGGAATTGCCATTATTATCGGGAAAAATAACAAAATCCCTTGCCGGAAAATCCACCGGATTATTAAGAGTGATGATTTTTCTCCACATTTTACCATCATCCACGCTTTGGTAGAAACCTTTTTCTGTAGCCAAAAATAAACTAGGCCCGAATTTCCTCAAAAGATAAAAACTATTTCCCATTTCGCCGTTTTCAGGCAATTCTAAAAGATTGAAATCAGTCCCACCATTAGAAGAATGCCAAACCCCTTTTCCCGTAAGCGCCCAAATGAAATTTTCTTTTACCGGATCAAAAATTAAATCCATCACCGGATCATTGAAGGGAAAAGTAGCTTGCCAAGTGCTTCCACCGTCTCCGCTGCGAACCAATAAGCCTTCCGAGTTGGCCGCCGCTAGAGAATCTTCAAAAAATGGATCGACTTTAACTTGAGTTATATAATTATTCTTACCGGCTTCAGTATAAATTTCTTTCCAATCCTGGCCGCCGTCTTCGGTTTTTAAAATTTTTGCCCTGCCGTTAAGCAATATTGAGGCGTAGAAAAGACCTCTTTTGGCCGGATCCGCCTCGATAGAATAAACGGTGTTCGTCTCAGGAATAATCCTTTTCCAACTTTCTCCGAATTGGTTACTTACATAAAGTCCTTGATTTTTAGTTACCATAAAAACGACGTCGGGATTGTTGGGATCGACCAGTAACTGATCGGTGTCAGTTTTAGCCAAAGTGTTCTTGCTTTCTTCAATACTTACGATTTGTTTCCAATTCACGCCTCCGTCAATCGTTTTGTAAATACCCCCGTCATTCTGAGGAATATTACAGCTTGGCCCCGCCAGCGGTAAAGCAAAAATAACTGGCAGAAGCAAGAGAGAATTTCTATTCTTCACAAATAAAATTTATTTAATAAAGTAAAAGTATATGCTATAAAAATAAGTTAGAATTTCACGGAGAGCAATTTGAGCTATTCATTTATTTGTTTTAAGTAAATATTACACACCCGTCTGGCTAAAATTATAAGTATTCGGACGGTTCCATTAGCAATATGGCGGATTGTTTGTTTTTATTGTAAAATAAGATTATGAGTAAAACATTCGAAGCGGCCAAAAGTAAAATTGAGCAAACCGGTCAACTTTCTTTCCGGGTAGGCGATCTGGTCAGAGTTCATAGAAGAGTAAAAGAGGGCAATAAGGAGCGGACTCAAGTCATTGAAGGGGAAATTATCGCCCATAAGCATGGCTTTCAACCAGGAGCGACAATCACAATCCGCCGAGTAACCTTAGGTGTTTCTGTTGAACTGATTTTGCCTATTTACTCCCCTTACACGGAGAAAATCAGAATAATGAAACGCCAAAGGGTTCGCCGTGCCAAGCTTTACTACCTTAGAAAAACCAGAGGCAAAAAGGGGAAGCTAAAAGAAAGCATTGAAGCTACCAAGAAGATTCGGCAGTTGGAAGAAGAAGAAAAAAAGAAGAAGGACTAAAAAACGCACTTTTTTTGTGTCCTCTCAGTAAAACGAATGCTATTTTCAGCAAAGTTTATTCCGCGCAAGACGCGCTTACAGTTAAGCAAAGTGCTTGGTTTTCCGCCGACCTAAATGCCCCCTTAGCTCAATGGATTAGAGCGCTTGGCTTCGGACCAAGAGGTTGTGGGTTCGAGTCCTACAGGGGGTACGGCATACAGGCGGAAAACCAAGAGCGAGCTTGACTATTATCGAGCGCGTCTTGCGCGGAAAGCCAAACGTTTCGGAGGTTTGCGTTGCTTTTTACCGATCCCGTCAGAAATATAAACTATTTCGGGCGATTAGCTCAGTTGGTCAGAGCGCGTCACTGATAATGACGAGGTCAATGGTTCAAATCCATTATCGCCCACTTTCAACCATCAATTTATGACCATTTATAATATCCTCTTTCCGTTTCTAATTATCGTCGCTTTAGGAATTGCCATATTTATTCTAACCAAACATTTACCGGAAGCGATTGAAGAAAACAAAATTTCGGAAAGAGAAGAAAAAAAGAGATGGTGGCAAACTTTGCTTGGAAAAGGGGAGAATCTTCTACGCTCCCTACGGGTCTTAATTCTCAAGATCGACAATAAATTAAACGATTCAATCAAGAAGGTACGTGAAAAAAAAGAAAAAATGGGAGAAGGCTTGAGAGAATACAGGGTCAGACATAAAGAAAAAGTACTCAAAGAAGAAGCTCTTATCAGCGCCAGGGAAGGGCAGGTAAACAGTAAGACTGAGATTCAAGAACCGGAGGAAATTGCCCTTGCTGAAAAATATCCCGCCCAAGAAGCCACAAAAGAAAAAAAAGAAGCACAACCGGATTCCGAAACTGCCGGCGGGGACCAGAGAAAAAAGAGTTTTAGCGGTTTTGCTGAAAAAGTTTCTTCGGTTTTTCGCGACCGCCAAAGCGGATCGAATATCCACCCCCCAAAAAAGACCGTGGAAGAAATACTCAAGAAAACTTTTACCCCTACCGAGTTAAAAGTCGAAAAAGAACAGTACTGGAAGAAAAAGGAAGAAATGCTGATCCAGAGCATTGTTCGAGATTCCAAAAACGTGGGACTCTATTTACAATTGGGAAGATTATACTCCAACCAGCACAATTGGAAAGACGCCCGTAACGCTTTTCTGGAAGCTTTAAAACTCGACAAAACAAACATCAAAGCTAAAGAAGAACTAAAAAGAATAGATAAATACTTAAACAACTAGCAGGTGGTGATCGGTTTACCACTTACCGAATCTATGGCTAAAACCTTTTATCGTATTTACCGTCCTCAAAAGTTTAGCGAACTGGTCGGGCAGGAGCTTATTCGCCTGACTTTGGAGCAATCAGTCAAGGAAAACAGAATTGCTCACGCCTATCTGTTTACCGGTCCCAGGGGGACCGGTAAAACCACTACAGCCAGAATTTTAGCCAAAGCTGTCAACTGTCTCACGCCAGTCGAAAAAAGAATGGACGCTGAACCTTGCGATAAGTGCAAAAACTGCCAAGCGATTACTGCAAACAGGACTCTCGATCTTCTGGAAATAGATGCCGCCTCATATACCGGCGTAGATAACATTCGCCAACTCACGGAAAATATCGATTTGGCGCCCGCGGACCTGCGCTATCGAATATTCATTATTGATGAAGTGCATATGCTTAGCCGCGGCGCTTTTAACGCTTTGCTTAAAACTTTGGAAGAGCCGCCCGCCCACACCATTTTTATCTTAGCTACCACCGAACAGCACAAAGTTCCCTCCACAATAGCCTCGCGCTGTCAAAGATTTTCTTTCCGCCTGCTGACCTTGCCTGAAATTCTAAAAAAAATCTCAAAAATCGCGAAGAAGGAAAAAATTGAAATAGATGAAGAGAGCCTGGAGATGCTCAGCGAAGCAGCCAACGGAGGCATGCGTGACGCGGAAAGCCTTCTTGACCAAGTTGTTTCTCTGGTCGGAAAAAAAGTAAGATCAAAAGAGACCATGAAAATTTTGGGTATTGCGGGAAGGGAAGATGAGATGAAACTGCTTTCCAATCTGTTCGAAAAAAAAACCAACAGAGCAATAGAATCTTTGGAGCGTATGGCTGGTGAGGGAGTGGACGCTTTTCTTCTTAGCCATCGCTTATTGGATTACTTGCGTAAAATCCTTTTTTTGAAACTCAATCCGAAAGGACCGGCCGTCATAGAAAAAGAGATAAGCAAAAGTCAAGTGGAAAAACTTGAATTTCTAGCCAGAAAGATCACCGCGGTCGAGCTTTTAAATATCAGCGCGAAAATAGTTCAATCTCAGCCAAACATTAAAAATTCTTCTTTCCCCCGTCTGCCGCTGGAACTGGCAATAGTGGAATGGGGATTAGAAAATAACGATAGACAGCCGATCGACAATGAGCGGCCCTCAATACCCAGCACTCGATTAAAAAAAACCGAAAAGACCAAAGAGAAAGAACTGGCAACTAAAAATCGGGAACCGATAACCGAAAAACCACTTAATAAAAAGAAAACTAGAGAGACGAAAAAGGAGCAAAAGAACGCGGTTCCAACCAACCTTAAAACCGTCTTATCTAAATGGACTGCCGTACTCCAAAACATTCGCGAAATACAACCGGCTTTATTTTCACTGCTTAAAGTCTGCAGCCCAGTAAAGATTGAAGACGATACTTTGATAATCTCAACCCCCTTTAAATTTCACAAAGACAAGCTAAGCGACGGAAGAAATCGCAGTATGTTCTGTCAGGAACTCAACAAAGCTGTCGGCTTGAACAGGATTTGCGTGGTACAGGACGGCAAATTGCCAAAAAACGAAATTAATGACGATGAAATGCTGGATCAAGTGAAGAGCCTGCTTGCCAGCTAACCGGCCGCAAGTTGTAAAGTATTGTGAAAATATGACTTGATGATATAATTTATCTAGAAGAAGCTTAAAGCTTATACCTGATCATGAACAACACTATTAAAACCATAATCTTATTCGGTTGTTTAGCCGTGTTATTGATAACACTCGGCCGGTTTATTGGAGGAATTGGAGGCATGTGGCTGATGCTGGGAATGTCGCTTATCACGAATTTGGTGGTTTATTTCTATTCCGATAGAATTGCCATCATGTCGGCCGGAGCGGTGCCACTGGACATAAAAAAATACGCCTTCATAAAGGAAACGGCTTGGGATCTTGCTAAAAAAGCCAGAATGCCCAAACCGCGATTGTATATCAGCCCCGAGTCTCAGCCTAACGCTTTCGCCACTGGAAGAAATCCGCGCCATTCAACAGTTGTGGTTACTGAAGGACTAATTCGCAACTTAGGCCGGGAAGAAATTAAAGGAGTTTTAGCCCACGAGCTATCGCATGTAAAAAATAGAGATATTTTGATTGCCACAACCGCTTCAGTCATAGCTTCAATCATCACCGCAGTAGCCAGTGTCTTGCGTTGGGGAGCAATTTTCGGCGGGAGCGGCAACAGCGAAAATCGTAATCCTCTCGGCGAGATCGCAGCCGTTATTTTCGCGCCGATCGCCGCCATAATAATTCAACTGGCCATCTCGCGATCGCGAGAATTTGAAGCGGACAGAAGCGGAGCTAAGTTGGCTGGCAGTGGAGAAGGACTGGCTGATGCTTTGGAAAAGATCGACTACGTCAGCCGGCAAACTCCGGCTATTGAGACTAATCCGGCCTTCGCCAACCTTTACATTGCCAATCCGCTTGGATCGGAAGGTCTTGGCGGCTTCATGGCTAAACTCTTCTCCACCCACCCGCCAACCGCGGAACGAGTCGCGAGGTTACGAGAGGCAAAAATTCCCTCTTGAGAGAAAGCTCTCCTCGAAGCCGCGAAGTAAAGAAGTGTCCCCTCTTGATAGGGGATTGAATTTGACACCATAAAATATCGTTACTATCCTTAAATTTGCCAATTGAGATGAGGTGTGGTACAGTATTGGTGCCAATTAGGAACGTACCATACGGGTATATTTTTATTGAAGCCCTTTAACAAATAAGGAAAAGGTTTTGGTTTTTTATGGTTGCCTATTTTTTTCCTTTGAATCTGCCACATCGCTTGCAAGCGGTGTGGTCTACGAATCCAATTTATTATCCATCCCGCCCCTTAATAAGGGGTGGGACCAGCGATATTTCCCGTCCTTCGACGGGATAAATTTATGAGAGTTTGATCCTAGCTCAGGATGAACGCTGGCGGCGTGGATAAGGCATGCAAGTCGAATGACCGTATTTCACTATGTTCAATACGCTGCAATGATCAATTTTCAATTTTGCAATTTTCATTTTAAGTGTCGCTTTGCGACGATATTTTTAAATAAATCGTGAG
>Ga0172371_10002798_pt1 | contig 27446 bp, 23 predicted proteins | sample Lak12m_FD_114543 | JGI IMG/M metagenome (GOLD analysis project Ga0172371, IMG submission 114543) | Freshwater microbial communities from Kabuno Bay, South-Kivu, Congo - kab_022012_12m | ecosystem: Environmental > Aquatic > Freshwater > Lake | place: Democratic Republic of the Congo: South-Kivu...
CATACCCGGATGAATATGTGGTATCTTGATCCCCGAACCGGAAAAGCGATCGGCAGCAACGGGGACACAACCGGCCAGCAGCCCCTGATAGCTTATCCGCAAGGGATAGGCAATAAATACGGGATAGGCGAAAGCGGAATTTACGCGATTCAGGTCCAGCCCCACTACAGCGATAGCGGTGACACGGTGGAATCTCCGCTTACCGCGAGAAGCGACGTGAAAATGACCACTTCAGGGGCCAACCCGAAAGATAATCCAAGAATCAATTTGCATCCGGGGACGGCCACTGCCGGTTGCCTGGGCTTGGGGAATAGAGCCCAATCCGACGGTTTTATGAACGCCACGTGGACCACGGTGAGAGGCAGCGCCAAGCCGGCTGATTACAATGACGATCTCAGTCAAAAAAAGGGGAGCGCTTACGATAAACACCGGGCGCGAGATACGGTCATTTTTGCCACTATGGATGCGGGCCAATGTCTTAAAGAAGGAAGCGTCGACAATGCCATAAATACTCTCCAGTCACACAAAGGTTATGGAGGATACGATCCTCAGATGATCAATTACACTGTTCAACAGTCTTAGCAAAAAATCAAAAAATGTTAAACAGTATTGCTCAAAATCAGATGGTTGCCTGCGGTGGGTTGGATTGTTCAATCTGTTCATTTTTGTCATCAATTCAAAGCATTATTAATTTTCTGCTGGGGGTTGCGGCGGCAGTGGCGGTTATCGCGGTCATTTTTGCCGGTTTTGCCTATCTCTTGCACGCAGGGGACGTCAAGCTTATGAACAAAGGCAAAGCATTTTTGAAGTATTCGATTTCTGGTTTTGTCGTCGTGCTGGTTTCTTTCTGGGTTTTCAACGCGGCCTATATGACCTTGGGCGCCAAGGATAAGTCCTCTTGGTTCAAGGTGGATTGTGTCCAGGAAAGGACTTTCACCGAAAAAGAAAATCAGAATCAAACCGGCAAACAAACCGCGTGGACCAATAATCTCGGTCTGGCCATTGTGGGCGGGAGCAGCATCCAAGGAGCAGTTAACGACACCCAAAAAATAATCAAACTGGATTTGCCGAACTTTGACGCCAACAATCTGCTGCTGGATGTGCTGAAACTGAACCCCGGGCAAGTGATAAAATTTATTTCAATTGATATATCCGCTGGCCCCGCCGAAATTATTCAATATGTTAACGGACAGAAAGGTTATTCGACTGAAGCAGGGGAGACGGCTCGTGGAGATCGAACGGCAGGAAATCATCTGGAAAAAGAAGTATTGGAAATTAAAATGGGGGGTCTGGGAGCAATTTCCGCTTCGGGTGGCGGACAGGAAATCGTGGTTGATACCGGCAATAGCGACAAAATGAAAAAATTCCAGGAATTTCTGAAAAACGCGCTGGATCAAATCGAAGCCAAAAACCAGGATATTTACGCATTCAATGGCACCAACCAGGAAGCTTATTCCTGGAGCGATCAAGAAAGCTGTGAGAACAATGGCGGCTCCTGGAAGTCTTTTGTTAACGAATGTGAAGCTCGGAAAGCGGTCTGCGGCCAGGAAAATCTTAAGTGCACCCAGACCAAAAATGAGTTGCCCGGCTGTCAATGTCCCGAAAACAGCTGCTTGCGTTTTGGCAAATGTGCCAAATTGACAGCATCTTCTGATGAATCCAACAGTTCGGATAGCGACGGCGACAGTGTGCCGGATATTTCCGACTATTGTCCCAAGACTCCCAAAGGGGAAAAAGTTGACAAAAGCAGCACTTCTGACGCAAAGGGATGCTCTTGCTCCCAAGTCACCCTTCAAACCCGAGAATGTCCTGCCACCCGCTGCGAAGGATCAAATTTAGTCAAATACGCTGGCAGCGTTAAGGACAAATGTCTTAATGGCAAAATTATCAAAGATCCCTGCAACCCGACCGGCATTGAATATAATCAGCAATGCAATGAACTGAAAAATGTCAGTCAGATCAACAATATAAAACCGATAGCCAATCAAAACGCAACCCAAAATTGGCAGAATAATCTCAGTAAGGCAATTGGCGGGAATTCAAATATTCCCCATCCTAATGATAGTTTGAACAATTTTGAAAAGGGAGGAAGGGATGAAGAGGGTTCGAATACTTCTTCCGGTTCGGGACCGGGCGGCCAAGATTCAACCGGAACCGGTCAAAGTCCCACCGGAACTGGAACCGATACCGGAGCTGGGACTGGACGCACCAACAATGATACAACTAGTGGCTCGGGCGGTTCGGAAGAAGCCCATGCTCTGGAGCAAGGGTTGACAAAAATACCCGAGGGGATATTGGCAAATAACCGAGGCGTTACACCATATATGGCCGCCGAATGTATTCCCAAACTACAACAAGCTGCTGTTGAGCTTGACAAAATAAGACCGGGCTGGAAAATTTACCCCTCCAGCATCTTTCGCAGTGATCAGAAACAAACTCGGATGTGGAATAACAGCAGTAAAAATACAAAATGGATCGCCCGGCCTATCTCAGCAGGAGGGGGAGGCTCCGGTCATTCGTTTGGAACTGCCGGAGACCTCAAATTCCAAGATGCTAACCGTCGGGTAATCGACATGAGCAGCGGCGACAAGGCTTTATTGCGGCAAATAATGATTAACGCCGGAATGGTGCCTTATGATGCAGAATGGTGGCATTTTTATTTCAGCAAAAATTTTAGGCCGCCGGAGCACCGCCCTCGCGTGTAAATCTTCTAGTAACCTGGCTTTTTATTTAAGCTTTGCGCTGTTTTAAGAAATATTTTCAGTTTCCGATAGTCACCCAGTCCAGTGGGGTCAGGACGATTGGTTCGGCGGTGGTGATGGCCACTGTCCATTCAAAGTGCGCGGACAGTCGGCCATCGGCCGTGTAAAAAGTCCAGCCGTCCTTTTCATCCATAATCACGTCGTCGGTTCCGGCGTTGACCATGGGCTCAATGGCCAGCACCATTCCTGGCTTCAGCCGGACTCCCTCTCCCCGGCGGCCGTAATTGGGAATCAGCGGCGCTTCGTGCACGCCGAATCCCACTCCGTGGCCGACCAGTTTCCGCACCACCGAGTAGCCCCGGCTTTCGGCCAAAGATTGCACGGCGTGACCAATGTCGCCCAGCCGGTAACCGGGTTTGCAAAAATCCAAAGTGTTTTTCAGGCATTGAAAAGCGGTGTCCGCCAGCTTTGATTTTTCCTCAGTACCGCTGCCAACAACCTTGGTCACCGCCGAATCAGTGAAGTGCCCTTTATATTTTACCCCAATATCCAGTCCGACCAAATCGCCGTTTTCGAGGGTTTTTCCAAAAGGAATGCCGTGAACCACCTCATGGTTTCGGGAAAGACAAATGTGAGCGGGATAGCCCTCGAAGCCTTTGAAAGAGCAAGTGGCGCCATTTTTTTGGGCCAGTTCCTCCGCTTTCCGGTCAAGTGCGTCCCCACTGATGCCAGGCCGGATCATCTCCGAAAGAGTCCGGAGAATCTCAGAAAGGATTCTCCCGCTGATTTTGAGCTGTTCAATATCAGCCGCCGATTTCAAAGTTATTTTTTTCGATGACATTGTATGTGATGTCAAGGGCGGGATGACTGTTTTTCGCAGCGAAGCCGTCTGGCGACAGGCAGCGGCCGGGCCGCAGACCGAAAAACAGTCATCCCGCCCGGCACAATTAATTAAATTTTTAGCGCTTCGTTTATTTTTTCCAGGCTGTTGTCGATGTTTTTGTCTTCGAAAGTCAGATGCAGTATCTCGTTATTATAAAGTTCGCTGCCTAACTTTTCCATCACTGCCAGATCTTTATCATTCTCCTTGTCAATCTTATAAAGAAATGCCTGGCTTTGATCTTCCTTTTCCTGCCATAAGACTAGCAGTTTTTTACTCCCCAAGTCAATAAAGTTTTTGAGCCGCACAAAAAAACGCCGCAGCATTATGTTGGGAAAGTCGTAGCCTTCCAGTTCGTCTTTGGTGAGGTAGGACCAGATTAAATTATCATCTTCTTTAAGCCGCTCCAGTAGCTTCCCCCAAAGTTTCAATGAGGCCAAAGTCTCAGTGTCGTAGAGCGCGCTGAGGATCTGCTGGTGGTTGCCGCCCCTTTCCATCAAAAAAGCCGCCACATCGAAAGTGTGAGGAGTCACTTTGGCCCCTTTCAAATTGTCGGTAGCTTCGACCAGAGCGGTCAAAAGGCACTGCGCCACTTCATCTTTGACGCTGTCTTTGTCAATTTTAATCATGAGGTCAGCCGTCAGCTCCGCCAAGCAGCTGGAAACGGGATTAACAATATTGAGCTGGCCGTAGTTTTCGTTGCCGTTGTTGGTATCGATATTTATGATCGGCAATTCAAAAAAGAGATCGCTGTTTTTCTCGTAGGTCTCGCCGAGTTCTGAGAAATCGGCGGTTCCCAGGACAAACAGCAGATCATAGCTGAATTTGGCTGGAATAAAAGAAAAGTCCCGCGGGTCAATGCTGCCCTTATCCGGAGTGATAATAATGTCCAAATGCTCGTTTTCCTTTTTCCAGCGGACATTGCGGATATCGTTCTCTTTGACGCTGAACGAAAGAATGAAATCTCGCACTCCGCTGATAGTCTCAACTACCGAACTGTATTCGGGTAAAAATGAATAAATTTTCTTCAACTCGCTGTAGCGGGGCAGGTATAAGGTGGGCAGATTCTCGTCGTTAAGCTTGCCCAAAAAAAATCCCCACGCCAAAAGACTGCCAAAAAGATCCCCATTGATCTCGTTTTTGGTCAGCAGTAATTTACATTTGTGGTTCTTGATCAGCTGGTTCAGCTGCTCGTCCTTGCTGAGCATAATTTCTGGTGACTGATAATATGCGACTTTCAAATCTATTAAACTTACCTCATTTTTTTATTCTCGCAACCTCGGAGTGCCTTGCGCTTTCCTTATTCTTTAGGGTATAATAGATTTAAGTCAGTTACCTAAACCCAATGAACAACATCATCCTTCGCTATTTTTCCATCCATCTGAGAAATGTGCTGGAAAATTCCCAACGCCTGGCCACCGCCAGCGCAAAATCGCAATCGGTCGGTCTGAGTAAGCTGCTGAGGGCTATGGCGCGTGAGAAAGGCAGCGTCGGCTATAACCTGCTCAGCATCCTGAGCGTTTTTAAGAGTTTGGGAAAAGAGGGGGCGAAACGCGGTTTTAAGGCTAAAATTCCGCCTCCCGGACCTTTGCCGTTTTCTGAAAGCGCCCGCCGGTCGATTATCGGGGCAATCAAAGCGGCGCAGGAATTTGAATTTCCCTATGTGGGGACCGAGCATCTGCTGTTTGCTATTTTGGAAAATGCCGACGAGCAAATTCTCCTGCTGCTGGGCAAAGACAAAGCGGAAATAAAAAATCTCTTAGCCCAGCTGAAAAAAGTGATGGCTGGCGCGATCGAACCGGCCAAGGAGCAATTGGTTTTGATTGATCAAATTTCACCGGGGGAAAAAGCAAAATCAGTTTCGGCGAATCAGCCCACGGAGTCAGATCAGGAATTTGTCCGAGGGATTATGGAGGAAATCGGTGATCTTTTCTCCTCCGTACTGCAAAAAAACCAATCGGCGGCCCAAAAATTTTTTTCCCTGGGTTTTGTCCAGCCGATGCGACCCACTTTTGGAATTATGCCCCAGGCAAGCCAGACCGATCGGGCGGAAAAATCAGAAAAATTTCTTAACCATTTCGGCAGGGATCTTAATCAGGAAGTGATTCAGGGAAAATTGGATCCGGTGGTGGGGCGGGAAAAAGAAGTCGATGACTTGATTTGCATTTTGATGAGAAGAAGCAAAAATAATCCGGTGTTGGTCGGTGAGCCGGGGGTCGGTAAAACCGCGATTGTGGGGGGGCTGGCCCGCAAAATTGTGGAGAAAGAAGTCCCGCCGGTGATGGTGGGGAAAAGGGTGGTTTCGCTGGACCTGAGCTTATTGGTGGCAGGCACCTCTTTCCGTGGAGAATTCGAAGATCGGTTTAAGCGGGTTTTGACTGAGGCCGAGAGTGACCCCAGCGTTATCCTCTTCATTGATGAGCTGCATAATCTGATTGGGGCCGGCAGCGCTCAAGGGAGTCTGGACGCGGCCAACATTATCAAGCCGGCTCTGGCCCGCGGTAATTTGCATTGCATTGGTGCCACCACCGTGGAAGAATATCACCGCTACATTGAAAAGGACGGCGCTCTGGAGAGACGTTTTCAACCGGTTTGGGTGAAGGAATCGAGCCTTAAGCAAACGGAAAAAATTCTTAAGGGTATCCGGCGGCATTATGAGGATTTTCATCATGTAAAAATATCCGATCGGGCGGTCGCGGAAATCGTGCGATTGGCCAACCGCTATCTCACTGACCGCTTCCTGCCGGACAAGGCCATCGACTTGTTGGATGAATCAGCCGCCTTTGTGGTCCAAGACGAACATCGCCAGGGAACCACCAAAAAACTTCAGCGCTTGGAAACCCAGCAGGAGAAACTGCGGCGGATGAAAGAAAAAATGGTTCAGGAAAGCAATTTGGAAATGGCAGCCAGTCTGCTGAAAAGCGAAAAAGAGCTCAAAAAAGTGATTCTGGAGCTGGAAAAACAGGTGCTCAAAGAGAGGGAATTCATCCCGGTGGTGGACGAGCGGGACGTGGCCGAAGTGTTGGCGCGCAAGTTGAATCTGCCGCTGGAATTGATTATGGAAAGTCCCACTCAGAAATTGAGTGAATTGGCCAACCAATTGCGCAAAAAACTGAAGGGCCAGAGAGAGGTTATTGAAGAAGTGGCCGCCACTCTTAAACGCTCTCTGGCAGGGATTGCCGATCCCGAAAGGCCGGCCACCGCTTTTCTGTTTGTCGGACCCACCGGAGTGGGGAAGACTTATCTGGCCAAACTGTTGACCAAAGAGCTGTTCCTGAGGTCGGACGCGCTTATCCGCATTGATATGAGCGAATACAACGAAAAGCATACGGTCTCCCGCCTGCTGGGCTCGCCGCCGGGCTACGTGGGATATGGAGAATCTAACAGCTTTACTGACCGGATCAGGAAAAATCCCTACAGCCTGATTCTTTTTGACGAAATCGAGAAAGCCCATCCCGAAGTTTTTCACATTCTGCTGCAGGTTCTGGAAGACGGCTTTTTGACCGACGGCCTGGGCCGAAAAATTGATTTTCGCAACACTTTGATTATATTCACTTCGAATTTGGGCAATAATGAGTTTTTGCGGGAAGCAATGGGATTTGGTCAGACCGGACAATTGAAACCGGCCAAGAATATTGGCCAACGGGAGAAAAATATCATCAAAAGAAAGCTGGAAGATTTCTTGCAGCCGGAATTTTTGAACCGGCTTTCCAACGTGGTATATTTTAAGCCCTTGAGTTTAGCGGAAATTCGGGAGATTGCGGTTTTGGAAGTGGGCAAGTTAAAAAAACGCCTCCAAGCCACCAAAAAAATAAATTTGGAGGTGGACCAAAAATTAATCGCCCAAATAGCCAGAAAAAGCCTCAATAAAAAAGAGGGGGTGAGGATTTTGCGCCGCCTGATCCAGCGGGAGATCGAAGAACCGATTGCCCAGCAATTGTTGGCCGGAAAAGTGGAAAAAGGGGCGACCGCCTGTTTCTGTCCCGATGAAGCTGGCAAGCAATTCAAACTGAGCATCCGAACTCCCCAAAAACCTGCCGTCTATTCCCAAAAAACCCAACCGGCCGGCGTGGCGGGCAAAATTCAACCGGTTGGCCAACCGGCAATAAAATGAAAATTTTTCAATGAATAATTCTCCGGAAAACATCAAAAAGCGCATCGAAAAGCTCCGCATCGAGATTGAGCGGCTGCGTTATCGCTACCACGTGCTGGACGATCCGGCCATAACCGACGAGGCCTATAGCTCGCTCCGGCACGAACTGGTGAAATTGGAGGAGCAATATCCGCGATTCAAAGTGCCCAACTCCCCCACTGAGCGAATCGGCGGCCAGCCGCTGGCCAAATTTCGCAAAATCAATCACTTGTTCAAACAATGGAGCTTGGACGACGCTTTTTCGGAAGAAGAACTGGCTGATTGGGAAAACAAAAACCTGCGAATCCTGGAAAAACAGCTCGGCCGTCGGCCAAAATTGGATTATTTGGCTGAGATGAAGATTGACGGCTTACATATCGTGCTGACTTATCGGGATGGGGTTCTGGAAAGCGGCGCCACACGGGGCGACGGAGTGGTGGGGGAAAACGTTACCCAGAATATCAAGACGATCGAGAGCATCCCGCTGGTGTTGAATGAGAAGGTGAGCGTCGTGGCCGAAGGGGAATGCTGGCTGAGCAAAAAAGAGCTGGAGAGGATCAATCGGGAGCGAGCGGAAAACGGGCTGCCCCTTTTTGCCAATGCGCGCAACGCCGCCGCCGGCTCAATCCGCCAACTGGATCCCAAGATTGCCGCTTCCCGCCGGCTGGGCAGTTTCATCTATCAAGTACATTCCATTGATGAAACCAAAGCCAAAGACCTTGGGAAGTTTAGGACTCAACTGGAAAAACTGGAATGGTTGAAGAAACTTGGCTTTAAGGTTAACAATCACTATCATCATTGTGAAAATTTGGCTGCCGCCAAGTGGTATTTTCAAGAAATCAGCGAGCTGAGAGACAAACTGGCCTATGGCATTGACGGCCTGGTGGTGAAGGTGAACGAGTTGGATTGCCAGCAAAAACTGGGGTTCACCGGCAAATCGCCGCGTTGGGGAGTGGCCTATAAATTTCCCGCCGAAACCGTGACCACCGTGGTGCGGGACATCAAAGTTCAGGTGGGCCGCACCGGCGCTCTCACTCCGATCGCGATTCTGGACCCGGTGCCGGTGGCTGGCTCGGTGGTGAGCCGCGCCAGCCTGCACAACGAAGACGAAGTGAGGCGGTTGGACGTGCGAATTGGCGATACCGTCATAATTCACAAAGCCGGCGACGTCATCCCGGAGGTGGTCGAGGTTTTGAAGAATTTGCGCCAGGGGAAAGAAAAGGTTTTCCAAATGCCCCGACGCTGTCCGGTTTGCGGTTCCCCGGTGGAAAAAAGATACCTCAGCCAGGATAAATTGGAAGCAGCCACTTATTGTTCCAACAAAAAATGTTTTGCTCAGGAACGGGAAAAACTGATCTACTTCGCCAGCAAAAAGGGCTTTGAAATTGAGGGTCTGGGCGACAAAATCATCAGCCAATTGATGGAAGAAGGGTTGATTAGGGATTTTTCGGATATTTTCCGGATTGAAGAAGGCGACTTAACCCCTCTGGAACGATTCGCTGATTTATCGGCCAAAAACTTGGTAAATGCGATAAACCGGAGTAAAAAAATAAAGATTGAGAAATTTATTAATGCTCTCGGTATTCGCCACATTGGCGAAGAAACGGCGATTTTGGTGGCCCGGTATTTGGAAGCGAACATAAATAAGTCGGGAGAAATTAAACCAACAGAAATTACTCGAACGGCAGAAAAAATTTCCATTGAACAATGGCAAGAAATTAAAGGTATCGGCGATAAGGCAGCAAAAAGTTTGTATGAATATTTTCATGACGAACACAATGTCAAAGAAATCAGCGAGCTGGGAGAGCTGGGAATTATAATTTTGGTGCATAATATAAAGCAACAGGGTGCTGCTTCCGCCATTGCCGGAAAGACTTTGGTATTTACCGGCGCTATGCCCAACCTGGGCAGAGATGAAGCCAAGGAAATGGCCCGGGCCACCGGCGGGGAAATTTCCAGCAGCGTGTCCAAAAACACTGACTACGTGGTGGCGGGCGCCGACCCCGGCAGCAAATTCGAAAAAGCCCAAGCGCTGGGAATAAAAATCATTGACGAAAAAGAGTTCTTGAAATTAATAAAATAAAATGTATTTCGAGCCAGAAAAACGGCAGCAATTTGCCCGCGATATCGCAGAAAAAGCTGGTCTGTTGAACGATAAATTCAACCGGGACGATATTTTTATCGATAAATTTTCGAACCACAAAGAACTGGTCAAGCTCAATGTTAGTGAAAAATGGATGGGAGAGGTGGTGGCTTGGGTCAGCGAGCATAAAACTGAAATGGCGGAATCAATAAAGAGTAATTATGATAAACCCGCGGAAATATTTCAAAAAATAATCAAAAATAAACCAATATAAATGCCCTTAGCCCAAGAAAAAGAAAAAATTGGATTACAACCAGAGATAGTCAAGGAAGCCAACCTGGCTGAAAAAGGAACAGTGCCAGAGGAGGTAAAAAATATTGTCGAAGTTCCTCAGCATCCTGTTGAGCTATCAGAGTCAAAACAGTCCGAAGAAGCCCAAGAACGAATAAAAATAGATAGGGAAGCACTGGAAAATACGGAATTGCCAGGCTTAAAATTGTCATTAATCGAACAGCTAAAAATTAGAAACAAATGGGACAACGATCCGAATATCGATTTAATTATTTCTTTGATCGCCGGGAAGATAGCTGAAAAGGATGTAAGGGACGGGAAACTCATTTCTGAGATTGAAAATATGTCGGGAGAAATTGAAGAAGCGGTTGGCGGAGTAAGCACAATCGGCTGGGTTGGGACAAAATTACTCCAGCAAGTTAAAAATGACTTGAAAACTCATACGAGAAGATAATGCTCCTCAATTATGGAAAAATCTTTGATGCTCAAGTGGGCGAAACAAATTATTCGAGAATCTGGCTTCAAAAAGCCAAGTTTATTTTATTCGGCTGAAAAAGGAGACTGGGATGATTTGAGATGCTTAATTTATTCTGGAATTTATCAAGGCAGATCTTCGGTCCTGAAAATAAACGACGACCCTTTCAGGATAGCCGAGCCCTTAAATCTCATATCTTTCAACCAAGAGAATAAAAGCCAAAGGGTCATTGCTCCAAAAGTTTATGCCCATAAACTGGTCGATGCCACCCGAAACTGGTTTGTGATGGAGAAATTGCCGTCCAGAGGCAGTTTTTTTAGGTCGCAAGACGCAAGAAAGCCACTCTCCAAGGAAGAGCGAAAGGAATTTATCAAGGTCTTTGAGGAATATAGAAAAGCTTTTCCCGCCAAACCCAGCCGGCCCTTGGCGTTGAGCGAAAAACTGCCGGCCTACGAATTTCATCGGCTGAGAATTCATCGCTGGTTTGAGCTGGCCAGCGACAGCGAGGTGAACAGTGAGATCAAGGGGAAAGGTTTTGTCCTGAATACCAAAGTTTTCTTTCCTCAATATTTTAATGCCCTAACGATGCTGGACAAGGAATTCAAAAGCAGAAAAATGGTTTGGTCTCACGGCCATTTTAAGCCCAAGGAAATTTATTATGTTCCCCAAGAAAATCGATATTATCTGACTGATTTTGCCCACGTGCATATGTATCCGGAGGGATACGAGCTGGGATTTATGATCTGGGCCGATTGGCTGATGGCGGCCGACTGGAAACTGCCCTACAAAGAATGGAAAAAAGGCGTGGACGGTTGGATAAGTGATCTTGCTCCAGTAGCAGAAAGTCTGAAATACAAAAATCCGGAGCAACTGCTCAAAGCCAGTTTGGTAGAGAGAATTTTAGGCGCAATCCTGGCCGACGTCACCGCCTCAACCAGACCGAGAAAAGAAAAAATAGCCATGCTGGGTTTACTGACAAGGCTACTCAAAGATTTATTAAAATAAATAGAATCCCGTCCTTAGGGGGACGGGATGGGGTATGTAGGTCGGATCTCAAACATTAGTTGTCGCATCGGCCTAAGTGGAGCCTCTCAAGCAGCTCTTTTCCGGTCAGAATCGCAACTCCATACAAGAACAGCGCTGTCCAAATGAAAGGCCAAATACATCGATGTTTTTCATAGCGGTGGAGCCAACTCTGTCTTTGCACTGGAACCTGTTGGTTTTTTACTTCTGCGGATGACATTCGGGCCTCCTTTTCCAGGCGGTGAGCATATCGGTTTTAGATCTATTAGGAACCCAACAACTTTGAAAGATCTACACTTACATTTAGGCGACAGCTCAAAGTGCGATAAACCTATTCCAGTCAGTACCGTATCCCCATGAGGCTTTTGGAAATATTCAAGAACCTTACTTCGATTACATCCTGGACAAAACCAGCTAACGTAATATGACATAGCACCTCCTTGATGCCAGTATTTTCGCTTAGCTTAATGTATACCCATTTCAGTTTTTTGGCAATAAATAAAGACAGGTTCAGCCTGCCTTTATTTATTTGAGATGTAATCGAATTATTTCTTCTCGTCTTTTTTGTCGTCTTTGTCTTTCTTGTCTTCGTCGTCTTTCTTCACTTCGCCGCCTTCGGTGTCGATGGGGCCTTCTTGTTTGGGCTCGTCCTTTTTCTCTTCGGCGGCTTTTTCCTGGGCTTGTTTATAGAGCAGTTCGCCGATTTTCTGGGCCGCTTGGCTGAGCTCCTCGGTAGCCTTTTTGATGGCTTCTTTGTCGTCCTTGTCTTTCACTTCCCGCAGGGCCTTAATTTTGTCTTCGATATTTTTCTTCTCGTCCTCGGTAACTTTGTCGCCGGCCTCTTTCAAGGCTTTCTCGGTGGTGAAAATCAAAGTATCGGCCAGGTTGCGGGTTTCAATTAATTCTTTCTTGGCTTTATCCTCGGAGGCGTGAGTTTCGGCATCTTTACGCATTTTTTCAATCTCAGCGTCGGATATTCCCGAAGAGGCCTCGATGCGGATTGACTGTTCTTTCCCGGTAGCCTTGTCTTTGGCGGCCACGTTGAGAATGCCGTTGGCGTCAATGTCAAATTTCACCTCAATCTGGGGAATGCCACGCGGAGCGGGCGGAAGGCCATCCAAATGAAACCGGCCCAAAGTCTTGTTGTCAGCGGCCATTTCCCGCTCCCCTTGCAGTACGTGAATTTCCACCGAGGGCTGGTTGTCCGCCGCCGTGGAGAACACCTGTTCGCGGGAAGTCGGGATAGTGGTGTTGCGCTCGATAATCGGAGTGCGGATGCCTCCCAGAGTCTCAATTCCCAGCGTGAGCGGAGTGACGTCCAAAAGTAAAATATCTTTTACGTCGCCGCGCAGCACCCCGCCCTGAACGGCTGCTCCCAAAGCCACCACCTCGTCTGGATTCAAGGACACATTGGGTTTTTTGCCAAAAAATTCTTCCACTTTCTTGAGCACCAATGGCATGCGGGTTTGACCGCCCACCAAAATCACCTCATTGATATCACTCTTGCTGATCTTGGCGTCATCCAAGGCTTTTTGGCAGGGTTTCAGAGTTCCTTCCACCAGGTCGCCGACCAGTTCCTCCAGCTTGGCCCGGCTCAGCTTCAGATTCAGGTGGCACGGACCGCCTTCTCCCATAGTGATAAACGGTTGATTAATTTCGGTTTCCACCGAAGTGGAAAGCTCGATTTTGGCCTTTTCGGCCGCCTCTTTCACTCGCTGCAGGGCCATTGAATCTTTGCTGAGGTCGATTGACTCCGCTTTATTGAATTCGGCAATAATCCAATCGATGATTTTTTGGTCAAAATCGTCGCCGCCCAGATGGGTGTCGCCGCTGGTGGCTTTCACTTCCACCGACTTATCCTCGCCTTCGCCCACCACTTCCAGCACTGAGACGTCAAAAGTGCCGCCGCCCAAATCGTAAACGATGATTTTTTCATCTTTATTGCGGTTGAAACCATAGGCCAAGGCTGCGGCGGTCGGCTCGTTGATGATTCGCTCCACCTCAAAACCGGCAATTTTACCGGCGTCCCGAGTGGCTTTTCGCTGGGCGTCGTCAAAATAGGCCGGCACGGTGATCACCGCCTTTTCGATTTTTTCGCCCAACTTGGATTCGGCGTCCGCCTTCAGCTTGGAAAGCACCATCGCGGAAATTTCCTGGGGCTTTTTCCACTCTTCGCCCAATTTGATTTCCACGCCGTTGTCACTGCCCTTTTGCAATTTGAAAGGGAAGAGCTTGATGTCATTTTGCACTTCCGGATCATCAAAACGTCGTCCGATCAGGCGCTTGGCCGAGAAAATTGTGTTTTCCGGGTTGGTCACCGCTTGCCTTTTGGCAGGCACGCCCACCAATCGCTCGCCCGATTTTGCCAAGGCCACTACTGAAGGAGTGGTGCGACTGCCTTCGTGATTTTCAATCACCACCGGCTTATCCCCCTCCATCACTGCCATGCAGGAGTTGGTGGTTCCCAAATCAATACCTAATATTTTGGACATTTTTCTATAGTGATTACTGGTAATAAAGCACTTTTATAATTTAACCCTTTGTTTAGCACTCGTCAAGCGTGAGTGCCAGAATCAGCTTATGGCCGTTTCGATGAGAAATTCGTAGGTTTTCTTGGCAGTTTCGTTCCAGTTAAAGCGCTTGGCCCATTCCAGTCCGCCCTGAATCAGCTCTTTTCTTTTTTGGGGCGAACCCTCAAGCTCTTTGATTGACGAAGCCAGGTCGTCAATGCGGCTGGCGTCAAAGTAGATGGCGTTGGTCCCGGCCACTTCCACCAGGCTGGAGTTTTTTGAAGTGATCACCGGTATACCGCAGGCCATCGCCTCCAAAATCGGGATCCCGAAGCCTTCATAGAGCGACGGGAAAACAAAAATCTCCGCTCCCCAGAGCAGATAGGGCAAATCGGCAATAGCAAAATTGCCTGTCATCAGGATGTCTTTTTTCCAGATGGAATCGTTGATTTGTTTCTTAAGCTCGTCCACCATCCAGGCTTCGGCGCCGGCCAGCACCAATTTCCAATCGCGAAAAGTGTGCAGAGTCTTGAGCCTCTCAAAGGCGCTGACCAAAATTCCCAGATTCTTTCTGGGCTGCAGCGCCCCCACAAAAATCAGATATTTGGCTTTCGAAGGAATGCGGTACTTTTTCTTCACCGATCCGATCTGGCTGCGTTCTTCAGCGTTGGGTAAATGGAATAGTTTATCGTTATAGCCGTGGTAGATCACTCTGATTTTATGGGGCGGGACGCCGTAGATTTCGCTGATATCCCGAGCGGTGGAATGGGAAATGGCGATGATCCGGTCGGTTGACTTGACCGCCATCGCAGTCAGCCGGTTGAGCAGAAACAAATCCTTGAGAGGGAACAGATCGGGGAACAATTTGAAAGCCAAGTCGTGGATGGTGATCACTGTTTTCACCCCTTTAGGGCGCCAAAAGGGGATGTTGTGCAGCGGCATCCACAAAACGTTAGGCATATCGATTTTCACCAGCTGGGGCAGTTTCAGCTGGGTCCAGAAAAAGGGGAACGCGCTGTTGCGTTCAATATAGTTGGGAAATTTTTTAAAGCGCAAATCGTGGTTGACCACCCCTCTCAAATAGATGTAAAAAAGGGTTTCGGGGGCAATTTTTCCAAACCTTTCCAGCAGATTATAGATGTAAATCCGGGTGCCATCGATCCGCTTGTGGCAGAGGTCGGCGGCATCGATGCCGATGCTGGGAGTGATTCTTTTGACCATTATATTTGTTTAGGTATTTCGCTGAGGGCTTTTTCGGTGACCACGTAAGAATAAATTTCGTCGCCCACTTGGATTTTGGGAAGCGCCCCCTCGGCCAGAAAGGTGATTCCGCATTCCTCGCTTTCCTTACATTCAGAAATCTCGTCTTTGCCCTTTTTCATTTGAGCCAACTTCCCTTTTCCGATTGATTCTTCTCCCCGTAAAACCTCGAGTTCATCGCCCTTTAGCAGCTTTCCCTGATTCACTCGCCCACCCACAATCATATCTTTTTTGCCGGTGCGGAAAATTGCCATGACTTTCATCTTTCCGTGATCTTCCCGTACTGCCTGAACAGTGATGATTTTTTTCATTTCCTCCTGCAGGTCCTCCACTAAGTGGTAAATGACCTCGAAAAAACGTGGCTTGAGGTTTTCTTTCTCGGCTGTTTCTTTGGCGGTGGCGCTTCCGCTCACGCGAAACCCATAGAGCAGCGCTTGGCTGATTTGGGCCAGTTGGACATCCGATTCGTTGATCTGTCCCACTCCGGACTTGATCACTTTCACCACCACGTCCTCGACCGCCAGATTATTGAGAATTTGTTCAATTGCTTCGAGTGAACCTCGGGTGTCCGCTTTGATCAGCACATTTAGCTTTTTATATTTTTCCGTTTCCAGCGACTGCTCGATTCTTTTCAAGGCGGAAGTGCGTCCAATCGACTTCTCTTTCGACCAGGTCTTTTTTCTCTTTTTCAAGGATTTATCCAATTCGGCCGATTTCACCACCCGGCCGGCGGACGGCAGGCGATTAAATCCCAGAATGGTGGCGGGCATAGAGGGGGTGGCAGCTTTGATTTCTTTTCCCTGAAAATCTTCCAGCAGCCGGATTCGTCCGAAAGCCCGACCAGCCATCACCGAATCTCCTTGTTTGAGCGACCCGTTTTTGATGATTACGGTGGACACCGGCCCGCGCTGTTTGTCCAAGTGGGATTCCAGCACCAAACCAATACCCGGCGCGGCCGGGTCGGCCCGGAAGTCTTCGATATCCGCCACCAACAAGACGGTTTCCAGCAACTCATCGATGTTCTGATTCTGCTTGGCGGAAATCGCAACGATTGGCACGTTGCCTCCCCAACCTTCCACCAAAACTTCCTCTTCGGCCAACTGGCCTTTGACCTTGTCCGCATTGGCCTCCGGTTTGTCGATTTTGTTAAGGCAAATTATGAAAGGCAAGCCGGATTGTTTAACGTTGTCCAGAACCTCTTTGGTCTGGGGCTTAACTCCGTCATCGGCCGCGATTATGATGATGGCAATATCGGCAATACCCGCTCCCCGGGCCCGCATTCTCTGGAAAGCCTCGTGGCCGGGAGTGTCGACAAAAGTGATGGTTTTGTTTTTCACTTTGACTTGATAGGCAGTGATGTGCTGGGTGATTCCGCCCGATTCGTGTTCCGCCACTTTGGTGCGGCGAATGGTGTCGAGCAGAGTGGTTTTCCCGTGGTCGACGTGACCCAGAATCGTGACCACTGGCGGCCGGACTTTCAGTTTCTTCTTGGGAATGTTTTTGAGTTCCGCCATCGCCTCGCGCAGCTCTTCGTCGTCCCCAACCCCCTCTTTTTTGGGCGCGGCTTCCTTTTTCACCTCAAAACCCAAATCCTCCGCGATAATTGCGGCCGTGTCAAAGTCCAGCTCTTCGTTGATGGTGGCCAAAAAACCGTTGTCCATCAAGATCTTAATGGTGTCAGAAACGCTTTTTTCCAAGCGCTCGGCAAAATCCTTTACGGTGATGGTGCTGGGTAGTTTAATTTCGGGCATAGAGATTGTTTAGAAAACCACTTGTTTAGCTCTTTCCAGGGCTTTTTTCTCTTCTTTGAGCAGCTCGGCTCCGTTTTCGGTCACCCCGTGCCGAATTGCTTTGATAAAAAGGCGGGAGCCCTGGTTGCTCTGCAAATTAGATAAAATAAGGCCGTCGTCGCGAAAATCCAACAAGGCCAGAGCGAAGCTTTGATTACCGCTCTTTTCGGAAAAAGCGTTAAATTTTGTCATTCCCGCTTTGCAGATCCCCCGCTTGGCAATCTTGTTTAAGCGGCTGTTAATTTCATACAATTCTTGAACGTCTTTGTCCAGTTTTTTAAGGCTTTCCTGGGTGCCCAAGTGGCTGATTTTTTCGTTTTCTCCATTTTGGGCTGCCTGAAAAAATCTGGCCAAACCTCTGATTTTCAGCCAGAAAACGGCGTTGAGAATGATTAACAGACCGATGACCGCATACAAGGCGATTGATAAATTGTCCATGTTAAGCTAAAGTATCAATTATTTTTTGAGCGGCTTTGTCCCAGGTAAACTCGCTCCAGGCCCGCTCGAGGTTTTTTTCGCCCATTTTGTCGGCCTGGTCGGGATCGTTGGCCAGTTTAAGGATATTCTGGGTAAATTCCGCGTAATCTCTGGCAAAAAGTCCGCCGTCCTTCAGGGCAAAGCGATTGTTTTTTTGATTAAAGCAAACCACCGGCAGTCCCACCGCCATATAATTGAGCATCTTGCCGCTGGATTCAGAAGTGCTGGGCGGCTTGCAGTCAATGGTAATATCGCCCAGAACGTTAAAATACAAAAGATTGTCGAGATTCAAATCCGAATGAGAAATTATGCTGCTGGGATTGGCGGTAATCAAATTCTCCAGATGGATGATATCGCGACTGCGGCCGCCGCCAAAAAGAAAACGTAAATTATAATTTTTTAGCAGATACGGCATGCACTTTTTAACAAAATCCGGAAATCCCTTAGCGTCAGCATAGCTGCCGGTATAAACCAAAATTTGGTTTTGATCAGCCAGCCATTTTTTAATTAAATCTGCTTCAACGGGTGGCAAATTCAATTTCGCCAAGGCTTTTTCTTTCCCCTTGGCGCCCCGAAAGCGGTTAACCACTTCCAATGAGAAATCTTTTTGAAATATTGAAATGCCGTCGGGCAGGTTAACCGGATGGGACTTCGACCGGACCCTTTTCAAGCTCTCAACGCACAGGATTGAGCTGGCGAAAATGTGGTTGGGAAAGAATAGGATGAATTTATCCCAAAAACGGAAAATGGCTTCCAGCCAGGAGCCCCGTTTATACATCCCGTAACTCCGCATTTCCTCAACCAGGTCACCCTGGGTGTCCATCACCAACAGCGGTCGATAACTGAACAAGCTGATAAGTATCGCCAAATATTTTACCACGATACCAATGGCTGCTCCTTCAAAAAGATGACCATAAATCACTTTGGGCCGACGATATATGGTTTCATATAGAACCGTCCAAAACAAAAAAAAACCCGCCGGGAGGTTTTTCCAGCTGGTGGCCAGGCCGCTGCCGAATCCGAAGCCAAAGGGGGCGCGGATAGTTTCGAGCCCGTTGACATTCTCGCCTTCGTTATAGGTTATAATCACCAAGCTCTTTCCCTTTTTCTGCAAGGCCTCTGCCTCGCCCCGGATGCGCATGTGGCAGCCGCGGTTGGCGTAAAAAGGCGTCGGCGCAATGACTAAAAAATCCAAATTCTGGTTTTCCATGGAAAAAATTATTTTCGGCTGTCATAAGCTTTGCGCAATATCGGCAAAAAATCAAACATACTCAAACTGGCTCCGCCCACCAGAAATCCTTCGATAATGTCCACATCCAAAAAACTGTCAATGTTGCGCAGCCCTACACTGCCCCCGTAGATGACCCGGGCTTTTTCAGCTACGTTTGAACGGTATATTTCCGCCAGCACTTTGCGGATCAGAATGATGATTCCCATCACGTCATTGGGATCGTCAGCCTCGCCGGCCGTCGCCCCGCTACCCATTGAGCTGATGGCCCAAACCGGTTCGTAGGCCACCGCGATTTTGGGAAGGGTCAAGACACTCACATTTTGGAAAATCGCTTCAAGCTGCTGGCGAATGACTTTGGTGGTTTGATTTTTATCCCGCTGCTCCCTGGTCTCCCCGACGCAGATGATCGGTTTGAGAGAGGTTTTTAGCACCGCCTTCAGCTTGGAATTGACTATTTCATCGGTTTCTCCGAAATATTTTCTCCTTTCCGAATGGCCCAAAATAACGTACTCTCCACCGGCGTCTTCCACCATCCGAATGGCAGTTTCTCCGGTAAAGGCTCCTCGCATTTCCCAGTGGACGTTTTGGGCGCCCAGCCTCCACAAGCGGGACTGAGGCAGCCCGTTCAGATAGGCGGCCGGGGGACACAAAACCAACTCGACCTTCTCAGTAAAATCTTTCTTTTTCATTGCGTTGATGCCTTGTTCCAAACTCCGCACAATTCTTTCTCCTTCCTTAAGGGTTAGGGGGTTCATTTTCCAGTTGGCGGCGATGAGAAGAGATTTTGTTTTCATCTTAGTGAAAATAGATACTTATAATCAGATACTCCCCCAAATTTTCACTAAAAGCAATTAAATTATATCGCCGTGGTGAGGTACAGTTAATATTCTTTTAATAACTTTTTAATGATTGGTGTACTAAGCTTGCAATTGAAATTTAATTACCATAAATAGTGAAAATTTACAAAGCCAAAACCAAGAAGTTAACGGGAACTGATTATCGTGAGGTTTACAAGAAGTCCTTTGGCTTCTATAGAGTAATTTGCAGCAGAACCAAGAGAAGACCTTATGTGAGATCATCTTATTTTAATAAGGAAAAAGTTTTTCTAGAATTATTTTGGCACCATCTTCGCGACAAGAAGAATCACCGGGATAAAGTTAGGTGGATGAAATATTTCTATTGTGCTATTGAACTAATTCAGAACTCCAGATTCGATCCGATTACAAAAGATAACCCAAACGATAAATCCGAGATTCTTCATCGATTTAGTGGAGAAACTCGAGATGGTGACACATTCTATGTGCAGATCAAAGAAGAAAAGAGGTCGGGCAGAAAATGGTTGATTTCCGTTTTTCCTTTCGAAAAACGAAAACGGGCTCCCCGCTAATTTGTAGTATATAAACTACGGCCGAGAGCCTATTTTCACTTATATAAAACAATCCAAAAATCAATCTGTCAAATTAAATTCATTCTTGACTATTCCCGATTTAAGCATAAAACTCTTTAAGACAGAACTTCAACTTAAATAAAATGGAAGTTTATGATCTAATAATCGTAGGTGCCGGTCCCGCAGGCCTTTCATTGGCTCGGGAGCTTGCGGATTCTAACTTAAAAATTCTTCTTATAGATAAGAAGAGAAACGCTCACGATATTTTGTATAACAGCTCAGGAAGCTTCATTGATCCCAAAGAATATGAATTACCCAGCTATCTCGTGAAACCGATAGGAAAGCTACGCTTTCATTCAAAAAACGAAACCTTAGAGGTAGAAGCAAAAGGTTACATAATAAATCGAGTGGAGCTGTTGAAATTCTTAGAAAAGCAGGCAAAAAAGAATAAAAAACTGAAAACCTGCTATGAATCGACGATTGAAAAGATTATCATCAGAAATAATCGAATCGAAGAAATTCGGTATGTTCAAGGGAATAATATTTTTAATGCCTCGGCTAAAATATTTGCTGATTGCTCGGGAAATTGGGGAATCTTAAAAAATAAGTTGGGAGCAAAATCTCAAGTTTTTAATACATCGCTGGGTATTGAATATATTGTTCCAGTGAAAAAAGATGTTGATGCAGCCGACTTTTTTCTTGGTAAACAATTTGAGGGAGGCTATGGATGGATATTCCCCCAAGATCCAAGGACAGTTTTAGTAGGCTATGGAACGTTCTGTAAAAAGAATTTTCCCGGAATAGAAGATAAAATCAGGGGGATGTGGAATATTGATATAGTTTCCGAAAGATGTGATTTACCGTTTATTGAGAGGAGAGTTGCATTATTGAAAACCGGAAAGCCTTCCAGAAGATTGGTAAAAGAGAACTGTGTGTTCATCGGAGATGCCGCTCTCCAAGCCAATCCTCTTTTAGGAGAAGGCGTCAGGTTCAGCATGGAAGCGTCACGAATTGCGTCAAAATGGATTAAAAAAGCTTTAGCCGCAAGGTGTCTAAAATTGTTGGACAATTATAGCTCTGAGTGGAACAAGAAAAATCGAGCGAAGTATAAACTTGCTTGGTTTTTGCAAAGAATATTAAACAGAATATCAAAAAATGACGTCAAAATAGACAAATTACTTAGAAGTTTAAAGCCATTTCCAACAGATTTTAAAGAGATTATAAAGGGTAATTTGCATTATAATAAACTCCTAAAGTTGTTAGCCAAACATTTGCTTAAAGTTTAGTGCATATGTCAAATATCCAAACTTTGTATAGTGTATAAAAATTTGTCAGTTTTGATTATCTGAATTAAACTGAAGCATATAAAACCTAACTGAAACCTATGCTTAGGGATTTGCCTTGGAGAATCAAGAAACTAAGGCGGGAGGGAGGCTATTCGCAGGAACAGATTGCGCGGGAGCTGGGAATGTCAAGGCCGACTTATATGCAGGTTGAGACGGGAAAACGCGAGCTAACCGTTGGAGAAGCCAAAAAACTGGCTTCCGTTTTCGGTTTGTCTTTGGAAAATTTTCTGAAAAATAAAGACACTGGAATTAAGGTTAAGCTTGAAAAAGGCGAGGAGTCTACTGAGAAAAGGGTTGAACCGGAAATTCGCATTAGCGTTCCCCAACAGAATATCAAAAAATTCAAGGAAATTTTGCTGTATATCCTGGAAAAAGTTGGCGCCCGGCCCCAGATTGGCGAAACCGCCATCTATAAGCTCCTTTATTTCATCGATTTCGATTATTATGAAAAATACGAGGAGCAACTGATCGGAGCCAGGTATATTAAAAATCACTACGGTCCCACCCCGGTTGAATTTAAGGAAATTGTGCGGGAGATGGAAGACAGGGGAGAGGTAGAAAGGATAAAAAGTAAATATTTTCAATACGAGCAGAAGAAATATCTGCCCCGCCGTTCGCCCAATCTGACCGCATTTTCCGCTCGGGAGATAGCTCTCGTCGATGAGGTGCTTAACCGTCTCGGAGGCAAAAACGCCAAGGAATTAAGCGAATATTCCCACGGCGATGTGCCTTGGAAAAGCCACAAGGAAGGGGAAATTATTGACTACGAGAGCGTTTTTTACCGCGACAACGCCTATTCGGTAAGGGAATACCAGGATGAACTATAAAGAGCTGCCTGAATTTGTCAGGGAACTTAAGAAGTTATCAAAGAAGTACCGGACGTTGCCGGATGATATCGAGGTGTTTAAGAAAAATGTTGTGGTGGTGGATTTATGCCGAAACAAGAATTTTGCGATAATCACCCAAAACAGCCATTTAACAATAATAAAAGCGCGGTTAGCCTGCCGCTACCTAAAAAGAAACACCCTGAGAGTTGTTTGCTCCCTTTGTAGAAAAGAAGAAACTGTTGAGTTTATTGAGATTTATTTTAAGGGCGACAAGGAGAATGAGGACAGGAAGAGAATTAGTGATTATCTGAGCCGCCAAAATTGACAATTGGGAATTTTGTTTTGCATAATGGAGGTGTGAACGAAAAATAAATGGAGAGAGACGAGGCACGGCTGCCGAAGCGTGCTATTTTTAAGTGTTTCAAAATTGCGTCCAGGCGCCCTTGTAGCTCAATTGGTAGAGCAGTGGCCTCTTAAGCCATTGGTTCCAGGTTCGAGTCCTGGCGGGGGCACTCAACAACAAAGCATGGAAATATCACTAATACCCGAGACTCTCGGGCACATCTCAAATTTCGTAGTTACCAACACATTACTCACCAGCTGGGTGGTGATGGTTGTGCTGATCGCCCTGGGGATTTGGGCGGGGCATAAACCGCAACTTAAGCCGAGTAAGAAGCAGAATTTTTTTGAGCTGGTTCTTGAAACAATTTTCAATTTTTTTGACGAGGTTTGGGGAGACACGGCCAAGGTAAAGAAATTTTTTGCTTTTCTGGCGACCTTTTTTATTTTTATCCTGGTCTCCAACTGGTTTGGTCTGATTCCTGGAGTGGGAACGATCGGGTTTAATGAACATATTGGGGATCATGAAAAATTCGTACCGTTTTTCCGTTCGCTGAATTCAGATTTGAATGCCACCATCGCTTGGGCAGTGATTTCGGTAGTGGTCACCCAGATTGCCGGTATGGTCGCTTTAGGAGTGTTTAAACACGTCGGAAAGTTCATCAATTTCAAAAGCCCGATTGATTTTTTTGTCGGGGTTTTGGAGCTGATCAGCGAGGTGTCCAAGATAATCTCGTTTTCCTTCCGGCTTTTCGGCAACGTGTTCGCCGGCGAAGTGCTGCTGGTGGTAATGATGTTCCTGGTCCCCTATATTTTACCGCTGCCATTCTTTATGTTAGAAATGTTTGTGGGGCTGATTCAGGCTCTGGTATTCACGACTTTGACTTTGGTGTTCCTGAAAATGGCCACCGAAACTCATTAATTTAATAATAATTAATTTAATCAAAAACATGGACGCAGTCAGTCTCAAGGAAATCGCCAGCGCTCTCGCGATCGGTTTGGGAGCCATTGGCCCGGGCGTGGGCATCGGACTTTTAGCCGCCAAAGCCTTAGAAGCGGTCGGCCGCAATCCGGAAGCTTCGGGTAAAATCCAGTCAATGATGATATTGGCCATCGCGTTTGCCGAGGCAATCGCCATTTACGCGTTGGTGGTGGCTCTGATTATCAAATTCGTTTAAGTCTTAATAATGGAAATTTTAGGTAATTTGGGGATTAACGGAAAAATTTTCCTGGCCCAAATCGTAAATTTTTTCCTTTTGATGTACATTTTGAAACGGTTTTTGTATCAACCGCTGCTGAATATTATGCAAGAAAGGGAAAAAAGAATCAAAGAGGGTCTGAAGAATGCTGACAAGGCCGAGGCGAGGATTGGGGAAATCGAAGCCGGGGCGGAAAAGCGGCTGGAGAAAGCGGCCCGCGAGGCGGACAGAATTTTGGAGAAAGCGCATATTGAAGGCGAGGAACACAAAAAAGACCTGATCCGGGAAACCCAAGAGGAAATCAGCCGGCTCAGAGAGGAAGCAAAAGCCAGCCTCAAAAAAGAGAAAGAACGGCTAATTTCGGAAGTGCGCCAGGAAACCGGCGATATCGCTGTGCAAATCGCCCGCAAAATTGTTCAGGAGAAAATATCCTCTCCCGATAAGCGTAAATTATTAAAAGAGGCGGAAGAAGCTATGGAGCAAACCGCCTAAAATGTATGTTTAGCCTCAGTAATTACGTGAACGCACTATTAGAGCTAACCGTTGAGGAAAAAAGCCGCGTCAAAAGAAAGGAAATCGTGTCGGCTTGGCTTAAGACGCTCAAAAAACACCACCGTGACCTCGAGGGACAGAAAATTCTGAAAATACTAGACGGCAAAATCCAGGAGCTTATCCAGAAAGCCCAGGTGGCAGTTTCGGACGAAAAAGAAGCCGAAGCTATCAGCCAGTATTTTCAAAAGAAAGAAATCCCGGCCGAAGTTGAAGTTAATCCGGAGATGCTGGGGGGAACCAGGATTGTCTGGGACAATCTAATGATTGACAACAGCATTAACGCCCAACTGGAGAAGCTACGAAAATCAATCCAGTGAGTATGAAACAGTCTTTTTCGCAGCGAGGACTGTCGGGCCGCAGACCGAAAAAGACTGTTTCATACGATCATTCGTTAATTAATAATAACAATCATGCAAGCGAAGGACCAGATTCTAAAAACAATCAAGAAAGAAGTTGAAAGTTTTTATCTGAAGACCGAAGTGCAAAAAATTGGCAAGGTGATTGAAGTGGGCGACGGCGTGGCTTTGATTTCCGGGCTGGATGAAGCAATGGCCTCGGAAATGATTGAAATTGGCGATGAAGCCATCCAGGGGGTGATTCTGAACCTCAATGAGGACAATGTGGGAGCGGTCATCCTGGGTAATATTCGCCAGATCAAGGAAGGCGATATTGTGAAACCGACCGGTAAAATCCTTTCCGTGCCAGTGGGCGATGATCTGGTTGGGCGCATTGTCGATCCCTTAGGCGTGCCTTTGGACGGCGAAAAACCGATTAAACCCAAAGCTCAGTATCCGGTGGAGAAAATCGCTCCGCGGGTCATCACGCGCAAAGGGGTGGATACCCCGCTGGAAACCGGCATAAAATCGATTGACTTAATGATCCCCATCGGCCGGGGGCAACGGGAGCTGATCATTGGCGACCGCCAGACCGGTAAAACCGCCATCGGCCTCGACACAATCATTAACCAAAAAGGCAAAAATGTGATTTGCATCTACGTGGCCATTGGTCAAAAGAAATCCAAGGTGGCGAAAATTGTGAGCAAATTGGATGAAATGGGCGCCATGAAGCATACGATCGTAGTATTGGCGGGTTCGTCCGACCCGGCCGCTTTGTCCTTTCTGGCCCCGTATTCCGGTTGCGCCATGGGAGAATATTTTATGGACCAGGGAAAAGACGTTCTGGTGATCTATGACGATTTGTCGAAGCATGCTTGGGCTTACCGCCAAGTGTCTTTGCTGCTGCGCCGCCCGCCCGGACGCGAAGCCTATCCCGGCGATATTTTCTATTTGCACTCCCGACTCTTGGAACGGGCCGCTCGCATGAACGAGGAAAATGGCGGTGGTTCGCTTACGGCTCTCCCGATCGTGGAAACTCAATCCGGCGACGTAACCGCCTACATTCCCACCAATGTAATTTCCATTACTGACGGCCAAATTTATTTGGAAAACGAGCTATTCAACCAAGGAATCAAGCCCGCCTTGAATGTCGGTTTATCAGTATCCCGCGTGGGTTCAGCCGCTCAAACCAAAGCCATCAAAAAAGTGGCCGGCCAGATGCGGCTCAATTTGGCCCAATTCCGCGAGCTGGCGGCTTTCGTGCAATTCGCCTCCGATTTGGATGAAGCCACCCGCAACCAAATTGAACGCGGAAAAAGACTGGTGGAAATTTCCAAACAGGACCAGTACCAACCAATGAAAATGTCCCAGCAGGTGGCAATAGTTTTGGCGGCAAACGTTGGCTTGCTGGACCAAATTCCGGTGGAGAAAATTCGCGAAGCGGAAGCTTCTCTGCATTCCTATCTGGACAAAACCGCGGTCGACCTGCTGAAAGAAATTGAAGATAACGGCGTGCTGGAAGATGAGACCGCCAAAAAACTCACCGCCAAAATGGAATCCCATCTCAAGAAATTTTACCTAAAAAAGTGACTATTCTATTAATTGTTCTTATCGCGATCAATGCTTTGGTGTTGTTGATTTTATTCACCAAAAAAGCCAGTGTTGACTCGGTGGGGATTGCCAACACCATCGACCGGAGCAATTCCAAGGTGGAGAAAACCTTGAGGGAGGAAATGTCCATCAACCGGGCAGAACTGCGGCAGGGCAACAAAGACAATCGGACCGAAATCGCCAATTCCCTCAAAAACTTCGGGGATTCGGTGGACAAACGAATCGAAAAGATCCGGGAAACGGTTGAGTGGGAGTTGAAAAATATTCAAAAGGATAACAGTGAAAAGCTGGAGCGGATGAGGCAAACCGTGGATGAAAAGTTGCACGCCACTTTGGAAAAGCGGCTCGGCGAGTCGTTTAAGTTAGTGAGCGACCGGTTGGAGTTGGTCCACAAAGGCTTGGGTGAGATGCAGAATTTGGCCAATGGAGTGGGGGATCTCAAAAAAGTGCTGCAAAATGTGAAAACCCGCGGAATTCTGGGTGAAGTCCAACTGGAAAACCTGCTGGAACAGATTTTGACGGCCGAGCAGTATGAAAAGAATGTGGTCACCAAAAAAGGCTCCAACGAGAGGGTGGAGTTTGCCATCAGGATTCCGGCCAAAGACGAGAAAATCAAATATATTTTGCTGCCGATCGACGCCAAATTTCCTCTGGAGGACTACGAGAACCTGATTGACGCCCAGGATAAGTGTGATGCGGCGATGATCGATAAGTTCACTAAAGCATTGGAAGCTAAATTGAAATTTGAGGCCAGAAAAATCAGGGAAAAATATATCAATCCCCCTTTTACCACCGATTTTGCGATTCTCTATATCCCGATTGACGGTCTATATGCAGAGATTTTGCGGCGGCCGGGTTTGTTTGAACAGATTCAGCGGGAATTCAAGGTCACCGTCACCGGCCCCACCACTGTTTCCGCCTTTCTCAGCAGCTTGCAAATGGGTTTTCGCACTTTGGCCATTGAAAAAAGCACCAGCGAAGTCTGGGCCATTCTGG
>Ga0172371_10002800_pt1 | contig 27436 bp, 35 predicted proteins | sample Lak12m_FD_114543 | JGI IMG/M metagenome (GOLD analysis project Ga0172371, IMG submission 114543) | Freshwater microbial communities from Kabuno Bay, South-Kivu, Congo - kab_022012_12m | ecosystem: Environmental > Aquatic > Freshwater > Lake | place: Democratic Republic of the Congo: South-Kivu...
GCTAAATACAATCGTTTGATGGAAATTGAGAAGTGGTATTGACGGATTTCTTTTTTCGCGCTTTCCTATTATGAAAAATCCATAGACAATACAACCAAACGGTTAGGATGTTGCTTGCAAGCTTTTTTCGGGCGATCCCTCCTTCAGCCCGGAAAAGGCAAGGGGAAGAGGTCCTTGTGGCCAATCTTTCCGGCTTGTGAGCGACATCGTAACCGTTTTTGTTTTGGCATATGTTATTTGATCACACCAAAGTCAGGCACAATATAATTAAAACTCCTCACGGTGAATTTACTACTCCGGCTTTTATGCCAATTGCCACGCGGGGAGTGGTGAAGGGAATAACCGCGGAAGAGTTGAAGAATCTGGGGCCGCAAATAATCCTGGGAAACACTTATCATTTGTGGCTTAGTCCGGGGCTAGAAGTAATTGGGAAAGCCAAGGGCCTCCATAATTTTATGCGCTGGGATGGTCCGATCCTCACCGACTCCGGCGGTTTTCAAGTCTTTTCTCTGGGAAAATTCCGCAAAATCACCGACAAAGGAGTCAATTTTTCCGAACCCGAATCCGGCCGAAAACACTTCTTGTCTCCGGAAAAATCCATTGATATCCAGCTTAAGTTGGGCAGTGATATTATTATGGCACTCGATGAATGCCCACCTTGGCCCGCCAACAAAAAAACAGTTAGCGAAGCGGTCAAGCGCACCACTGCCTGGGCCAGGGTATGTAAAGAATATTTTACCCAAAAAACCAAAGGCCAGAATAATAGACCACTTTTATTTGGAATAGTGCAGGGTGGTATACACAAAGATTTACGCATCAAAAGCGCCAAAGAATTATTGGACATCGGCTTTGACGGCTACGCCATCGGCGGCGTGGCCGTCGGCGAACCCAGGAAATATCTGAAAAAAGTGCTGGGTTATGTTTTACCATATTTACCCGAAGATAAACCAAGATACCTAATGGGACTAGGACGCCCAGAAGAGCTAATCGAATCAATCTGCTCCGGTATCGATATGTTCGATTGCGTGATTCCCACCCGGGAAGGCCGCCACGGCAAATTATTCATCCGCTCAAAGAAATATTCCCGGCTGAACTCCAAAAAGAAGTTTTCCTACAAACCCGAAGAAATCTATAAAACTATAAATATCGGTAGGGAAGAATTTAAAAAAGACCTACGGCCGGTAGATCCTCATTGTGATTGCTATTTGTGTAAAAACTACTCCCGTGCTTACCTGCGCCATCTCGTAAAAATCGGCGATTTGCTCGCCCCCCGCCTCGCCGCCCAGCACAACCTGCGATTCTACCTGGAGCTAATTGAACAGATCAAAAACTAATTGTCTTTGGGAAATACTGACCAGGAATAGCGGCTATACGCCCAGTCGAGCATTTTTTGCATCTCGGTCCAGCGACTGAGGTCTCCGGCATCCAGCACCACGCCGATTAATTTACCCTTGTTGGGCACTTCCCGCATCATCATCAGACAATAGCCCGCCTCATAAGTGAATCCGGTTTTTGCCCCCAATATTCCCGGGTATTGCCCCAATAACTTATTAGTGTTACCTATCTGGTGGACGTTTCCAAATTCATCACAACTGGTAATCTGGATATGTGATGGTGTTTGCATGATTTCCAGTACCATGGGGTATTTCATTTCTTCCCGGGCGATCATCGCCACATCGTAGGCGCAGGAATGGGAGCGGTCGTCCGCGTTAAGCCCGGCCGCGTCGGCAAATTGAGTGTTACGCAAATTTAAATCTTTGGCTTTTTGGTTCATCAGTTCCACAAATTTGTCCTCGCTGCCGGCAAAATGCTCTGCCAAGGCCCGCGCCGCCGTATTATCCGAATTCATCAGCATGGCTTTCAAAAGATCTTTAGCGTAAAATTTTTCTCCGGTAAGAAAATGGACGGTGGCTCCTCCGGCCAGAGCCGCGTGCTGGCTGATGGGCACTTTTTCATTCCAGTCCTTAACGATATCCATCAAAACCAAGGCCGTCATCGTCTTGGTGAGACTGGCAATCTGGTGGCTGTCGAGCATTTTATCCTGGTACAGCACTTCCCCGCTTTCCGCGTCGACGATAACCGCTTTTTTGGCCCAGACCACCAAATCGTCCTTGTCGTTATCCTTGGGGCGGGGGACCGGAGTCAAGTTAGTCAAAACTGAAGAATCCGCCACGGCCGTTTCTTTGGAAGAGTCAGTTTGGGCAGTATTTTCTTTTTTAGTAAATGTAGCCGAAACCGCTTTGGCCCACGCCAAAGGGCCATGGCTTGAAATATTCTTAATATTTTCCTTGATTGGCAACAATAAAATCCCGATTAAGTAAGCGGTGATGAATAACATAGTTCAATTTAACTCGAGGTCCGGAGCGGAGTTGAACCGCTGTAGAGGGTTTTGCAGACCCTTGCCTAACCGCTTGGCTACCGGACCATATAGACTTAATAACATATAACTTCAAAGCGGCAAAACTCGCTCCAAATGAATAATAAATATATAATTTAGCTATGAAAAATGACAGAAATCAGCCGGAAATTCTACTGGTTACCCGCCCGTTAACTCCGCCCTGGGACGAGGCGAGTAAGAATTTTGCCTTTCAATTGGCGAAAAACTTAGAGAAATATAAGTTTCATATTCTGGTGGGGGAGTACGATCCCCAGCTTCCGAAGCGCATTACCCAGCACGTGATCTACCGCGGAGCCTCCTGGACCACCATTCAAAAAACTAAATTAGTTTTGAAGTTGTTTCTGCTCTTAAAGCGTAATCCTTCCATCAATATAGTGCATTTTCTTTTCGCGCCTACTCCGTTTAACACCACTGTTCTCAAAAACCTGGTTCGGGCTTCCTCGGTCAAAGTGATCCAAACGGTGGCCAGCGTGCCTAAAAATGCCCGGGAGAAAATAAACGCGGCCCTGTTTGCGCAAGAAATCGTGGTCTATTCCGACTATGCCAAAAAACAATTAATGAGCGCGCGCAGTAAAAGTTCAAGACCCCACAAAAAAATCACGGTAATTTCTCCTTTTATCGATTTTGCGGAATTTGCCCTGACCACTCAGAGAGAAAGGCTCGCCGCCCGCAAAAAATGGAAGATTGAACCTCCGGAAAAAGTGATTTTGTTTCCCGGGGAATACAGCCGGCTGGGCGCCCTGGATAACCTTCTCAAAAGCTTCAAGGCCATTAAGAAGAGAATGCCCGAAGCACGCCTATTGATGGCTTGCCGGACCAAGAAAAAGGAAGACCAAAAAATTGAAAGGAAATTCAAAAAGGACATCAGTTTGGCGGGACTTTCCTCGGCGGTCAATTTCTTGGGACGGGTGGACAATATCCGTGAATTATTCATAGTTTCCGACCTGACGATTTTCCCGGTGAACTTCATGGAAGGGAAGTCTTTGGAAGGGAAGTTTGACTTCCCTTTTGTCTTGCTGGAATCACTCGCCTGCGGCACCCCGATTCTCACCAGCGATGTCGCCGCCTTGCCGGAAATCTGGCGAGACAACAAAGCCTTCCAAAAAAAGTACTCGTATTCCCAAGGTAATCAAAAAGAACTGGCCAAAAAAAGCTTGGCGATCCTCAGGCAAGACCGAAAAATTGTGGCCAAAGAGCTCAATAAATTCGTAACCGCCCGTTTCAACCGAGAGAATTCACTGGAAGATTACTCCAAAATTTACGAATCCCTAATAGAATAAGCAAAGCTTGAATTTTTTCAAAAATATAAGACGAGCCTTAAAAACCCGTCTTATTCTTAAATAGAGATACTTTATAATATTTCTTCTTCGTCCTTGGCTTTTTCTCCGCTCTCTTCTTCCTCTTTGCGCTTTTCCACTTCCACCATGATCTTATCCGCCACTTCGTCTGGTGTGATATCGGTGCTGTCAACCACCAGATCATAATTGCTCGAATCGGTGTAGTCAATCCCATAATACTTCTGATAACGTTCCTTGTCTACTGCCTCCCTTTGCTCCAACATTTTCTGCAAATTTGCAGCCGAGTTTGCTTTGTCTTCTTCGCTCCGCTCCTCTTTGTCTAGATCTTTGAAGACCCTTTTGGCCCCCTCGCCCAAATCCACCTTAATAAAGACCTTTAATGAATCGGGAATGAAGTGAAAGGCAATTCTCCCCTCAATAACAAAGTCATCCTTTTTCCTTCCCAAATCAGCTACATAATTGTCAACTTCCTCATCAATGCTGGAATCAACTTCTTCCTGTTTCAAAAGCTCCATGATGCTAATACCTTTTTGCTCGGCAATGTGCCGCTGGACACTTCCAGCCGAGATTCTTTCGTACCCTAACTTTTCGGCTAACATTTTGCCAACGGTGCTTTTTCCCGAACCCGGGAGGCCGGAAATGGAGATAATCATACGATTGGTTTGAAATTAAAAATTAAAAATTTTAAATTAATTTATAGCCCGTGCTGGGTTTTGGCCAGGTTATGCTCGTCCAGGGTACGCGAAAAAACCGTTTCCCCGGTGGTCGGATCGGACAAAAAGTAATAATAATCGGAATCTTGGGGATAAAGGGCGGCCATAATGGCGGAAATCCCCGGGTTGCCGATGGGGCCAGGCGGCAGGCCGCGGTTGATATAGGTGTTATAAGGAGAGTCGATACGGGTATCTTCGTAGGAATATTGTTTCTTGTTCACCCCGAGAATATAGCTGATGGTGGCGCAGGAATCCAGCGCCTGTTTTTGCTGAATCCGCTTCCAAAAAATTCCGGAAACAATTTTGCGGTCTTCCTCTTTGGGCACTTCCCTTTCGATAATGCTGGCCATAATCACGATATCGTCCAAGGAATGTTTGCTTTTCTTGACATCCGCTTTCAGCGAATCGGTCAGCTTGCTGTCAAAATTCAGCAACATGCGGTAAATCAGCTGGCTGGAAGTGGTTTTTCCCTGAATCACGTTATAGGTATCCGGGAATAAATAACCTTCTAAAGTCCGATTCTTGGGCAAGTCCTGCAAAAAGGAAAAATAGGGTCGGTACTTTTCCACCAATTGAGTTTCGTTCAAAAAGTCCTCTTTACTGGAGATTCCCCGGCCAGCCAAATATTCACCCACTTGATTATCATCCCAACCCTCAATCAAGGTGACTGCTTGATCCTCCTTTTTCCCTTTACCGCTGGTGATGGTATCGACGATTTCCGGTATAGTCATATTTGGTTTCAAATCGTAGGTTCCGGCCACAATATTGCTTTCTTTGTTGCGGCTCCAAATGTAGATCTCGAACCAAAGATGATTGGAAACCAAACCTTCCTTGTTCAGCCGGGAGGCAATCGGGTTGACGCCTTCCCCCTCTTTGATATTGAAGGACTGAATCACATCCGAATTGCTGGCTCTTCCGTTAATTTTCCGCTCCACATAAAGATAGGAACCGATCAGCAAGGCAAAAATGACCAGAACGGCCACATAAATTTTACGCATTTTTATCTATAAGTGTTTTTAAGGATAATCAATTTTTTCAGTTTGGGATAATTTGCTTTCAAATTTTAAGAAGAATTTTGTCATTTTTAATAATTCGCTATAATTACAAAGCCGCTAACCAGCCCGTGGATGGTGATTAGTGATTAGTAAAAAGTAATTAGTAATTTGCCATGAAAAAAATCGCGCTGCCCGCCATATTGCTGGTGTCACTACTGACGCTGGCCGGATGCGGGAGCAACAGTCAAACTCAGAGCCCAAACTCAGCTCCCCCCGCCAGCAATTCGGCTAATTATCAAATTAATCAGGGTGATTTGGTTCTGTTCTGGGGCCAGGGATGCCCCCATTGCGTAAACGTGGAAAAATTTCTCGCGGACAACCCCGGATCGGTCGAGAAACTGAAACTCAAGAAAATTGAAGTTTTTAGTGATCCGGACGGACAAAAAGTTTTTATGGAAAAAATCAAGGAGTGCGGCCTCGTCACCGCGGGAGTCCCGACCTTATACCAGAACGGCAAATGCACTCAAGGCGACCAGCCGATCATTGAGGAATTGAAGAAAAACCTATAGCGCTTAATTGGGCCTATGAATATTCAAAATAAAAATCTGAGAAACGCGAGACCGGCGCCCCGGCCGATCTACAGCCGCAAACCCCAAAGTCTCAAGAAGCCCCGGGATTGGCGGCTGAGTGTTTGGCTGGTTGTTATCGCCGTCATCGCGTTGGCCATTTTCCACCGTCTTTTCATCATCCAAGTGGTCAGCCATGCCGAGCTCTTCTCCCGGGCCCAGAGCCAGCACCAGTACTACGAAGAGCTGATTCCACGCCGGGGAGAAATTTTTCTGCAAAACAAAGGTAAAACCTACCCGGCTTCGGTCAACGAGGAAATGGACACGGTGATCGCGGTGCCCAAAAACATCACTGATATTGAAGGTACTGCCATGACTTTGGCCACCGTACTCAATATTCCGGTCGAGGAAATCCGGCAAAAAATCACCCGCGACCCCAACGATATGTATGAGGTGATCAAAAGAAAGCTCACCGATGACGAAAGTCTGGCGCTCCAGAACAAAAACCTGAAAGGCATTGAATTGATGCCGGAATACTGGCGCACCTACCCGGCCAGTCCGTTGGCCTCTCAAACTGTTGGTTTTTTGGGCTACCACGACGAGGATAAAAGCGGACAATATGGAGTGGAAGAATATTTTGACAGTTCTTTGCGGGGCAAGGGAGGGTTTTTGCAAGCCGAAAAGGATACCAGCGGGCGCTGGATTTCGATTGGCGCCAGGACGCTGCAGAAAGCTTCGGACGGCGACAGCCTGGTGCTCACCATCGAACAGGCAGTCCAATATTATGCCGAAAAAAAACTGGAAGAAATCACCAAAAAATTTGAAGCCATTAGCGGCAATATACTCATTATGGAGCCCGAGACCGGCCGGATCATCGCGATGGCCAACTATCCCTCCTATGACAACGGCGATTATACCAAAGTCACCGACGCGGCTTCGTTTCAGAATAAGTGCATCCAAGAACAGTTTGAACCGGGGTCCATTTTCAAAAGCGTCACCTATTCGATCGCCCTGGACACCGGAAAAATCACCCCGGACACCACCTATAACGACGCCGGGTCAGTTTCCATGGCCGGCTACACCTTGCACAACTTTGACGGCAAAGGGCGGGGAGTGATTCCCATGACGAAAGCGCTGGATCTCTCCCTGAACACCGGGGCGATTTTTGCCCAGCAGCGGGCCGGAAAAGAAGCTTATTATGATTACTTAAAAAAGTTTGGCTTCGGCGAGCCAACCGGAATTGATCTGGTGGGCGAGGCTAAGGGGGACATCAAAAATTTGTCCCAAATGAAAGATCTGAACTACGCCACCGCCTCATTTGGCCAGGGAGTGGCCGTGACCGGGATTCAGATGGTGACTGCCTTTTCTTCATTGATTAACGGGGGACATTTGATGAAACCGCAGATTGTTCAAAAGGTCATCAAAAGCAACGGGGAAGAGATCGGGGTCCCTCCCAAGGAAGTGCGTCAGGTCATTTCCCCAAAAACCTCCGACACCATCAAAGCGATGCTGATCTCGGTGACCAAAAACGGCTGGGCGGTGAAAGCCAGCGTTCCCGGCTATCTGATTGGAGCCAAAACCGGCACCGCCCAAATCCCTAATCCCAACGGTGGAGGCTACAGTGGCGACTTTATCCACACTTTCCTCTGCGGCGCTCCGATGAATGATCCGAGATTTGTGGTTCTCACCAAACTGGATCGGGTCAAAGCCGCTAATTTTTCCTCGGACACAGTGTCGCCGGTTACCCGTCAAATCCTGGAGTTTCTGTTTGACTATTACAATATCTCACCTACCGAAGACATCACCGACAAGGAGCGCCAGCAATACAAAATGTATGCCGACCGATTGAAAGCTTTTCTGGGGAGCGATTCCAATAACCCCCAGGAAGCCAATTCCAGCCTCAATATTGAGAACCAGATCAACAGCGCCACCGCCAAAGATAACAAAAACGAAAACACCAATGGCGGCAAAGACAAAAGCAAAAAAACTGGCGCCGGCGAAAGCATTCACTCCTCAATTAACAGCGGGGCAGGCGACTAGACCTGATATTTCGCTTTTTGAGTTGCGACAAAATATATTCCCTTATCCTGTTCTCGAAAGCCTCCCGGCGAAACTTGAGCGCATACTCGTGAATTTTGAACGGATCAAAAATGTTCTGCCGTGATTTTTTTTCAAATTCCTGAACGGCTTTCACCAGGCTACTCACATTTTGTCGGTCAAAGAACACTCCCGTTTCGTTCTCCTGGACCGTTTCCAAAGCGCCGCCCGCCCGGAAAGCGATCACCGGTTTGCCGCTGATCATCGCTTCAAGCGGCACAATCCCGAAATCCTCTTCCTGGGGAAAAATCAAGGCTTTGGATTGGGCAAAGTAGCGGGCCACCCGCGGGTCCCTTGGAGGCAAGGCCCCCACCATTTCAACATTGGGTCCGGCCAACTGTTTCAGTTTTTTGAATTCGGGTCCGTCGCCGATAATTTTCAGGGGCAGTTTGAGACGGTTAAAAACCTTAATTCCCAAATCAAATTTCTTATAGGACATAATCCGTCCCAGCATCAGATAATAACCTTCTTTTTGAAAAGATTTTTGATATTGGCGCTTAAATATGCCCAGCCTTTTCTGCTGATCAGGCGACAGCAGCTCGTCCACAAAGACCGGAGAGTTAATTACGGTCGAAGAGCGTTGATAATATTTTCGGATGCGTTCCGCTACCAATTGGGAATTGGCAATGTAGGCATCGACCCGGCTGGCCGCCAGCCGGTCCCATAAACGGACATAATTGAGCCCCAACGGCACCAGGCGCCGCAAAAGCCCCGGGTAGGAAAACTCGCGGATATATTTTTGACAGTCGTCCCAGACATAACGGGTGGGAGTATGGCAAAAGCAAATGTGCAGGGTTTTGGGGGAGGTGATCACTCCTTTGGCATAGCTGGCCGAGTCTGAGAGCACCAGATCGTAATAGGATAAATCAAAACTCTCGGTGGCCATTGGCATCAGCATCGGGAAAAAACGGTGGGAAGTCCGCGCGAAAGGGATTTTTTGCAGAAAGGATGAGCGGATAATCCGGTGCGGCACAATTTTTTTGACCAGCTTTGGGTCATAGACCAAGGTGTAGATTGGCGCGTCCGGGAAAATGTTGGCAAAACATTCCATCACCCGCTCCGCTCCGCCGTATTCCACCAGATAATCGTGCACCAGCGCGACCTTCAGCCGAGACAAAATTTTATCTTCATTGGTTGTCTTTTTCATCATCTTTCCAATTTGGACAATGTAAAATTATTTGTCAAAAATTTTCGTGCTAAAATTTATAAGGTTAATTTTTTCTTTTCTAATGACAAACACAAAAATAAATTTTAGTTTGCTGCTGGGACTACTTAGCATTTTCTTTATTATTAAACCGACACAGGCGGCTTATGTTTATGTGGACGCGAACGGAGTCAACTCTTCTGAAGACGGCAGCGTAGAATATCCTTTTCACACAATCAGCCGGGCTCTGGGCCAGGGAGAACAAATTTTGGTAAAGTCCGGCAACTATAACGAAGAGATCACGCTGCCCGAGAATGCCACTTTGCTTGGCGAAGATAAAAATACGGTAATCATCGACCGCGAGGGCCAGGAGGGGACAGCAGTCACCATGGGGAAAAACAGTGCCATCGAGAATGTCACGGTCCGGGGAGGCAATTATTCAATTGTGGCGCCGGCATTCAAGAAATCCACCATCAGGGATTGTGTGGTAGAAAAATCCAAGCGAATCGGAGTGTGGATCAAAAAAAAACAACAGTCTCCCGGAAAACAGTGTTGAAATTTGGGACTCGAACATTTCAAATAATTACCGAAAGGGGGTTTACGGAGAGGCCCGTTTCATATATTTCGTTAACAACACCTGCAACAATAATGGGGAAGAGGGGATTGATTTGAGGAGCAAGGTCAAAGGCACCATGACCGGCAATGCTGTGGGTGGCAACGGCGAGGGAGGAGTGGAATTGGAAATAAGGAATGCGGCCGTTGAAATCAGTGGTAATACCTTGAATCAAAATGGCTCCAACGGAGTGACTCTCAATAACCGGACTAATGCGGGAGGGAAAATTATTATCAAGAATAACACCATCCAAAGTAACCAGCATTACGGGATTCGCTGCGCCGGCAGCAAAAGATGGACCAAAAAACTCTGGAAAAAGGTGATTAAAAGAAGCAATAACGCCCAATCGGGAAATAAAAAAAGCAATATTTCTCCCGGCTGTCACGCAAAATAAAAATGGCAAAACTGGATTTTTGTGCTAAGATAAAAATTAATCAGCAGAGATCACCTCGATTTCTTGCGTGTTTAGTATTAATCGGGTAAAAAGAAAACTGTAATTCTAAGTTATGGTAAAGTTGGATTTTGACAACAAAATCGTCAAGTTTGTCAAGGAAGCAGAAGTCGAATTGCGGCGTACCAATTGGCCCAGCCGGGAGGAAACCATCCGCTACACTTGGGTGGTGATCGCCCTGAGCGCCTTTTTGGTGGTGGTGTTGGGAGGATTAGATTTCCTGTTTACCCTGCTAGTGAACAAATTCTTAATATAATTTTCCGATTTTTATGCCTAAGAAAAACATCGCTGAACCCCAAGCCGAGCCAACCGCGGAAGCGAAAGAGGCCGTGGAAACCCCAAAACTCAAGTCGGACGCGCCTTGGTATGTGATTCACACCTACGCCGGCTATGAGGACAGTGTGGCCAAAAGCCTGCGCCAGCGCGCCCATTCCTTGAATATGGAAGACAAGATTTTTGAGGTGCTGGTACCCACCGAGAAACAAATCCGCATCCGGGGTGGGAAGCGCAAGGTGATTGAGGAAAAGATTTTTCCCGGCTATGTGCTGGTGCAGATGACGGTCACCGAGGAATCCTGGTATATTGTGCGCAACACCCCCAACGTCACCGGGTTTGTCGGCACCGAAACCACGCCGATCCCACTTTCCGAAGCCGAGGTGAAGACGCTCAAGAAACGAATGGGCAAAGAGGAACCCGACTATGACATTGATATTGCCATCGGCGACGCCGTCAAAGTGGTGGACGGTCCTTTCAAAAATTTCGATGGCAAGGTGGAAGTGGTGGACCGCGAAAAGGGCAAAATCAAAGTTCTGGTTAATATGTTCAGCCGCGAAACTCCAGTCGAGTTGGACTTTTTACAAGTTAAGAAAGTGTAAATGAAACCGATTAAGACCAAGATCAAGCTGCAAATCCCGGCCGGCAAGGCCAGCCCCGCTCCTCCGATTGGACCGGCTTTGGGCCAACATGGCCTGCCAATTCAGGATTTCTGCAATCAATTTAATGAACGCACCAAGGATAAAATGGGCGATATTACCCCGGTTGAGATAACCGTTTACGAAGACCGGACCTTTGATTTCATCACCAAAACCCCTCCCGCTTCCGAGTTGATCAAAAAAACCATCCGTTTGGCCAAAGGCTCCAAAGAACCACACAAGAATAAGGTGGGCGAGTTAACCGACGATCAACTCACTCAAATTGCCGAACAGAAAATGCCGGATCTCAACGCCAACGACGTCGCAGCGGCAAAAAAAATTGTGGCCGGCACCGCCCGGAGTATGGGAGTTACCATTAAGAAATAATCATGAGGAGAAGTAAAAGATACCGGGCCAATCAAAGCCTTATTGAGAAAAACAAGATTTATACGGCGCAAGAGGCCATCGGGTTGCTGAAAAAAGCCCAACCCGCCAAGTTTTCGGAAACCGTGGAAGTCCATTTCCACCTGAACATCAACCCGGAAAAAACCGAACAGCAGGTTCGTTCCGGCGCCGATCTGCCTCATGGCACCGGGAAAAGCGTTAAAGTCGCGGTATTTTCTGAAGACCCCGCCAAGTTGGCCGCGGCCCAAAAGGCCGGGGCGGAAGTCACTGGCGGCGAGAGCCTGATTGAAAAAGTGCGCACTGCGGGAGCCTTGGGGGCGGACGTGGCAGTGGCCACCCCCGATATGATGCCCAAACTGGCCAAAATAGCTAAAATTCTGGGCCCCCGGGGGCTGATGCCCAATCCCAAAAACGAAACCGTGACCGAAGAGGTGGAAAAGATTGTTCTGAAGCTCAAAAAGGGCAAGGTCAATTTCAAGAGTGATAAAACTGGCAACATTCATGTTCCCATCGGCAAGCTGTCTTTCGATGATAAAGCTTTGGCGGAGAACTATGAAGTGCTGAAAAAAACTTTGGATAAATTGAAACCGAGTGGAGTGAAAGGAAAATTTTTGAAATCGATTACGCTTTCCAGTACCGTCGGGGTGGGAGTCAGAATCGGCTAATATTGCCCGCGACTTTTTCCGATGTTATTATTTTGTTAGCCAATCGTGCATATTTGTTTTCCGAAAAACAAATGGATAAAAACAAAATTCTTCTGTCAGGGGTAATTTTAATCGCGTTACTTGGTATTGCGGCGGTGGTTTTATGGGCCATGAATTCCAGGAAAACCGGCAATGAAGCGATACCGCCCCCACCCTCTCAAGAGCAGCCGGCGGCGAATCAGACCGGCGGCGGATCGGCAGGAGATGACGGCTTTCTGAGGGACATTCAGCAAAAAGCGGAAGAAATGAAAAAAAACTACGATAGCAGTTTGACTGAATTCGCCGAGAAAAGATGGGAAAAACTTTTTCAGGAGCGGAACGGTTTGAACGTCGACGCGGTCGCCAATAACTTGAAGATTGGCAGTCAGGAAGTCAGCCAAGAGGAAAATGGCAGTACGGTTTACAACATTAAATACCGCTACGGAGAAAGTGAAAATGCTGATTTTTTCTATCTTTTGCTTTCGGATGCCAAGCTTAACGAGCTGGGCCTCGCGGACCTTAAACCCAACCGATTTTTGTCGGAAGAGGAAATCAGAAAACATCTGAGCCAACCCAATTTCGCCAACATAACCAAAGTAAATAAGTAATTATGTGATGCTTGGGACGGGCAACTGTTTTTCGCAGCGAGGACTGTCGGGCCGCAGACCGAAAAACAGTTGCCCGTCCCAAGCTAGAGATGAAGGAATTTTCTCATAGACATTGGCAAATGAGAATAAAAGAGCTAAATTATATTTGAGGAGAGTCATTTTCGATTTCTCCCCAACTATTAACACCAACCATTAACAAATAAAATACAAAAATGGAAGAGAGAAAGGATAAACAAGACGCCCAAAGGATTTTATTGGTAAAGGAAAGCATCACCAACGCTGAAAAGAATTTGCAAACCGCAAAGTCGCTTTTGGCACAAATCGAAAGCAAATACACCCCCCAAAAGAAAACTTACGGAGTGGCCGAAGGGGGAAAAATTGTTGAAGGAACATTTGACGGCCAATTGATGATCGGGACCGACGGGAGACAGTATCCGGTGCCGGCCAATTATGCCAGCAAATCCAAGCTGGTGGAGGGTGACATGCTGAAACTGGTCATCACTGACGACGGCAATTTCATTTATAAGCAAATTGGGCCATTCAAACGAAAAAGGCTGATCGGAATTCTCAAAGAAAATCCGGAAGAGGGAGGTTACGTGGTGGAGTCCGAAGGCAAGGCCTATAAAGTCCTCCTGGCGGCGGTAACCTACCATCACGCCGAAGTGGGTGACGAAATCGCTTTGGTGGTTGCGGACAATGATGAAGCCCTGTGGGGAGCCATTGAGAACGTCACCAAAAAAGGCGAGGGAGGGGCAATGATTCCTCCCGGCGAATCGGGCAGGATAGAAGATTTTCCTTCCGAAACTGAAGCCACAGGGGAGGAACCGAAACCCAAGAAGCCGGCCAAAAGCAAGAAAAAGAAGATTGACGAGGCCGGCGAAGAAAATATGCCTCCAGAGAAGACCAAAAAGACCAGCCTGGATGAGAAAGGCGACATCGACGAGGAATTGACCCCGGATTTGGCAGAGATGGAAGCGGAGCTCAAGAAGCAAATTAAGCCCAATAATCAATAAAAAATAAATATGACCGATAAAAAAGGGATCACTCTCAAGCGGAGCGACATTGTTTACGCCGCGATTAACGGTTTGATTTTTGGGGCCCTAATCCCAATTGTGCTCAACAACCTGGGAGTGCAGATCAATTTGGCCAGGTATCTGGTAATCGCGATTGGCTTTATGGTTTTAGCGGCCGTCGGAGTCTACATCGGCTATTGGCTTTCGCGGTTTCTGGGCTTTTTCTTCCAGCTGGCCAAATTTGGAGCGGTGGGAGCAGCCAATTTCGCGGTGGACTTTGGGGTATTGAATCTTCTCATTTTCACCACCGGGACTGCCAACGGCTGGGGATTTACCCTTTTTAAGTCAATTTCCTTCATTGTGGCCGTCACTAACAGTTTTTTTTGGAACAAGATGTGGACTTTCGGCAAGAAAGGGCAAAATAATGCCGGCCGGGAATTCGCCCAATTTCTGCTGGTGAGCGTGATCGGGCTGCTCCTTAATGCCGGGATTGCCTCCCTGATCGTCAATGTAATCGGGCCATTGGGGGCCATTGGTTTGAAAACTTGGGCCAACATTGGAACCGCCGCGGCCTCGATTCTGGTGCTGGTTTGGAACTTTTTAGGCTATAAATTTCTTGTTTTTAAAAAATAGGGTGAAATTAAATCAGGAGGAATAATCACGTTAATCCAGCTTATGGATATAAGATGGTTTGGCCAGTCATTTTTTGAAATAACCGCCGACACCGAAGTGAAAAAAGGGTTGAAAATCTACGTGGATCCTTTCGATGAAGCCATCGGGATCGCCCCCCCTGCCAATTTGGAGGGAGACTTAGTCTTGGTCACCCATAATCACCACGACCACAATAATCCGGGAGTGTTCAAAAACGTCGGTATGACGATAAACACTCCGGGAGAATACTCGGTTGGGGGAGCCGACATAAAGGGGCTGTCAACCTTTCATGACGAGCGCGAAGGGGGAGAAAGAGGGCCAAACGTGGTTTACATAATTGAAGCAGAGGACATCCGGTTGGTTCACCTGGGAGATTTGGGCCACCTGCCCACCGAAGCGCAGATTCAAAAAATTGACGGGGTGGACGTGCTGATGATTCCAGTGGGAGGCATTTACACCGTAAGCCCCAAGGACGCGGTGAAAATTATCAAGCAATTGGAGCCAAAAGTGGTCATCCCAATGCACTATAAAATCCCCGGTTACCAAGGTGAGCTTGGCGATCTCGACGCGTTCTGCAAAGAGATGGGCATCTGCGCGGCGGAGCCGCTCCGAAAGCTGTCACTCAAAGCCGGCGGCCTGATGGGCAGGGAGTTGGAAGTGGCGGTTTTGGAGCCTCAAAAAAACTAATAATTTTTTATGCTATCCCAAAGTGGCAGCTCCAGTCCCAATGAAGCTGATTCAGGAGGAAACAGTTTTCTGGATTTTCTGAACTCGGCTTATAATTCCAAGACTTTTCTGATTATTCAAATAATAATCGCCCTTTACTGTTTGATTTTGATTTTCAATATAATCTACACCAGCATTCAGCTCTCGCTTTTCAAAGGCCGGATGCGGCAATTCCTGACCGGCACCCGGGTCAAGCCCCAAAAATATGAATTATTGGCGGAAATGCCCGGCACTGCCCAAATCTCGGAAATAAACAAAAAGCTTACCAGCGACGTCCCCTCCGACTGGAAAATCGCCATTATTGAAGCCGACAAGTCTTTGGACCGAACTTTGGAGAAGAAAGGCTTCGGAGGCAAGACGCTGGGAGAACGGTTGAAAGAGATGGTCCCGGCCGATCTGCCGGAAGTTTACGAAGAAGTTTGGGAGGCGCATAAAGTGCGTAACCGCATTGTGCACGAGCCGGATTTCGAAATCAGCCAGGGCGAAGCCCGAAAAGTCGTCGGAATCTACGAAAGGGCTATCCGAAAGCTTATGTGACTCAAAGGCCTGAGATATAAATTGCATTTGGCATTTTGTTAAGAAAACCATCGAGCTCAGGCGAGCATGGTGTCGCGTCGGGTTTGTGCTTCTCAGAACCGCGTTCGGTTTCTTCCAGCGGAAACCGAACCCTTGGTACTCGGCGCAAAAACCCACGCCATTTGGCGGGGGACCAAGCTTTTTGCGCCTGCGTACATTCTTCGAAGCACAAACCCGACGCGACGAGCCTGAGCGAAGTCCTGAGCGAACGATTCTCGCTGGGAATTGGAGCGTGTTTTCGAACAAAATGCCAAATGTAATTTATACCTTAGGACTATTCTGAAATAAAATATAGTTCCAGAAGGGAAATAGCGCTGACGTAGAGCAGGGCGTCCCACCAATTGAGAATTCTGGCGCCCTGCATGAGCAAAAGCCCGATTATGATGATAGCCAGCCAAAATCCCTGCCGGAACGAGCTGGCAATAAAGGCAAAAATTATTTCGTTATTACTGATCCAGCGCTTCAAACTGAAGCTGATCAGAGTGAAAAAACCCATCAAACCCAGAAAAAGGGTAACGTAAAAAAGCGCCAGACCGATATAGCCCGAGTTGCCCGGGTCAATATACCATAGCACCAAAATCCAGCCCATAAAGGCGATGCTGGTGGCAACAGCCATGGAATTGAGATAAGCCCGTAGAGTCATCATCGTTGGTTAGTGTTACTGTTGGCCTGATTATTTGATTGACTGTTGGCCGAGTTGTCACCGGAATATTGGGAGAAAGTTTCGTCGCCCGGCTTGATCACCCGTCCCATATCCTCATTCATAGTTTTATCATCGGGCAGGGTGGTGTTGACCGCCCGAGCCGTGAGGCTGACGGTTTCCAACGTGAAAGTGTCCGTTCCCTTGACAGTGGTGTCTCCGATCAACTCGGGGGATTTTCCTGCCTGCTCGTCAGTGGGCGTAAGGGAAATTTGGAAGACTAGGTTGGAAGAGGGTTTGTCAATTCCCGCCCCCGCCGGCACCCGCTCCAAATTCCAGGTAATCTCCCTGGTCTGCTTATTATATTCCACTCCCGTTTTTGAAGGAAACGCCCGATCTTCCCAATCAACCCCGTAAGGCAAAACGGTTTTCACTTCCACTCCGCGCAAGTCGTTGAAAGCGTTGGTCAAAGTCCAATGGACCGTGTAGGTGGTTTTTTTACCCACCGTGGGAGGAATCGGCCCGCTGTTGGGAATGGTCCCGTCACTATAGAAAGCCGTGTTGGTGAGTCCGGCAGCGCTGCTCAATTTGAATTCAAGGGTATTACCGGTAACGACCTTATCTGCGCCGATGGGGGTCGGCATTTCGGGGCTTTCAATGCTCACCGCGGTCTGACCGGAAAAATTGCTCTTTTTATCGTTGGTGAAAGGGATGAAGCTGGCGACTTTAATGCGAAAATTCAATTTTCCGGCGTCGCCAGGGTTCACCAGGGCCAAAGCGGGCACTTTTCCGGCCTGCCAAACAATTTCCCGGTTATTCGAGTCATACCAACCGCCATCCTCCACCTCAATACTGCTCAAGTCGAAAATGGTTCCGTTTAATTTTGCTTTCACGGTTACCTGTCCAATCCCCCGATCGGCCTTGTTGGAATAATTGATGGTAAAATTCAAAGAATCGCCTTTGTGCACCACCGATTGGCCACTGTCTATCGCCTGATTGATCACGATGGGCGGATCAGTTATCAGGGTGGAGGCATCTTTCTTGATGTACTCTTTGAATCCCGCCGTATCATCCTGGCCAATGCTGGCGGTCAGGATTTTTTGGTCTCCCACAATGCCTTCGACTTTCCCGTCAATTGCCAGCACTTTTTCTTCGTTGCTCAGCAAAGTGGGAATGCTCCAGCCATTTTTGCTGTCGCCGACCAAGGCCTCAGAGCTGTGAACCAAGGAAAATCCCTGGGGATAAGTCAGATTGACCTTCAAATTTTGGAAAGGGTCCCCTCCATTGTTCCTCACTTTGATTTGATAGGCGATGGCATAGCCGGTGGCGGCGGTGCGGGTGGCATCCACAAAAAGACTTAACGGTACCCCCACCACTTTGGTTGAGGCGCTGGCTTCGTTTTGAAACTTGGAATTAAAGTTGTCGGGAGTGTAGACCACCAGCACTTTGAAAGAGGCCGAGTCCTCGTCCCGACCGGTAAAACGCCCCCGCAACTCCAATGACTTGCTTTGCTGGGGCGTGATATTCCCCAAGCTCCACTCCGCTGTTCCGGTGCCGGTGCTGTCGGCCTGAGGATTAGTGCTGGCAATCATAAAATTGGGGGGCACATTCACCACCAGATGTGCGTCCTTCAGGCCAACCGGGTTGTTATTGGCAAAAGGAATCGACAAAGCCACCTCGTCGTTCAGGTTTACCGCTGGCGGCACTTCAATTTTCAATTGCACCTGCTGCTGCTTAAAATCTTTCCGGAAAACCCGGTAGAGAACGTAGCCGCCGCCTCCCAGCACGATCACCCCTACCAGCACCGAGGCCACCAGAACCAACATGGTTTTCTGTTTTTGGGTGGTTCCCGTTTCGATCTTCCAATCTTTATTCTCGGACGAAGGCTCCGGACTTTGAGGGGCTGTTTCGGCGCTTTTCGAGCGGGGATCATAGACATCCGTTTGAGGCTTGCGGCTTTCGATGTCGCTTTGTTTGGAATATAATCTCTGCCGCAGATCTTGAAGACGCATAGCAATTATTGTTATTTGTTTTTTGTGCTAAAAATGTATTGGCATTATTTTAACATACAATATCAGAAACGTTAAAATTTTGAAACTCGAAACCTGAAACTTAAAACTTGAGCAAGAACCCAGGAGAAAGAAGTTGACTATGTTTCAAGTTATAAGTTTCCAGTTACAAGAGGTGGTTGACACCCCAGAAATAAGCTAGTAAACAATAATAGTGACCAGCAATCAGTTACCCGGCGTAATTGAAGTTTTTTGATTTAAGCCACAAATACTCAAGAGGCGGCGTAGCTCAGTCGGTTAGAGCGAGGGACTCATAAGCCCTAGGTCGGAGGTTCGAATCCTCCCGCCGCTACTTGGTGAGGTTGAGTTAATAATGTTTTAATCACTTTTTAATTATTATTGTTTATAATGAAAATATGAATAACTTAAATGAGGAAAAAAATGGTCGGCGGATGTATGAGCTGAATTACTTGGTGGAGCTGCGCCACGCAGAAAAAATCAAGGAAATTGCCCGGAAAATCGAAGGTTGGATCGAAAAAAAGAAAGGCGAACTGGTGGAGACTGAGAAAAAAGAAACCGCAGAGGTCAAAGGAGGAAAAAGCAAGATTTGGATTGAAAAAAAGCGCTTGGCCTATCCAGTGCGCAAAGGTAACTCGGGATACTTTTTGAATTCCCGACTCTGGCTCAAGCCGGCGGATGTCAATGACTTAAAACGCTTTTTAAGATTGGAGAAAGAGATTGCCCGTTCTTTCATTCTGACCGGAGAAAACGCTGCCGCTCCCGCTCCCTTGAGGAACGCAGTGCCGCTGAGTAATATGGAACAACTGGAAGAAAGAGGAACGGAAGCGAGACGGACGGAAGAAAGAGCTCCGCTCCCCGCCCCCAGACCGAAAGTTGAACCGGAAGTGCGCAAAGAATTGCTGGCTGAGTTGGAAACCCCGGCTCCCAGTGAAGAAAAGGTTCCCGAAAAGCCGCTGAAGGTGGAAGAAAAAGAAGTGGCCGCCCCGAGAGAGGCGGAAAAACCAGAAGCCAAGCCCAAGAAAGAACCGGCTGAGAAAAAAGTCAAACCCACGATTGAAAAAGAAGTCCCGGCCGAAGCCGAGAAACCCGAGAAAACTGAGAGAGCCGGGAAAGCGGAGGAGGAAAAGCCTGCTCCCGACACCGCCTCCAAAGAGAAAGAGGAAAAAGCTTCCAAGCACAAAAAGATCACGCTTGAGGAACTGGACCAGCGCTTGGACGACATTTTGAACGAAGACATTTTATAATTTTTTAACTTAAATAAATGGCGCTATCTCTCAACAAGGCCTTCATCATCGGGCGTTTGACCAGAGATCCGGAAAGCCGCACCACCCCCAACGGCCAACGGGTGACCTCAATTTCGGTGGCCACCAACCGCACTTTCAAGGACAAGGAGGGAAATAAGCAGGAGCAAGTGGAGTTTCATAACGTGGTTATTTGGGGCCGATTAGCGGAAATTGCTTCCCAATATTTGATCAAAGGGCAGGAAACGATGATTGAGGGGAGAATTCAGACCCGATCCTGGGACGGCCAGGACGGAGCGAAGAAATACCGCACCGAGATTGTGGCGGAATCGCTTCAGCTGGGCTCCAAACCGGGCGGCAAATCCGGCGGTTTTGTGCCAGCCGACGAGGCCGCCAGCCAGGGAGACTCCGCTCCAGCCAAAGGCGGAGAGAAAGAGGCCCCGACCAATGAAGATGTTGAAGAAATCAAGATTGAAGATATTCCGTTCTAAACCATAACCAAATTTATGCCGAGAAAATCCACCAGGACCCCGGCTCCCCAAGAGCCATTGAAGTGCTATTTGTGTGAGCACAAGCTGGACGAGTTGGACCACAAAGACTACTATCTTTTGCGCCGATTTGTCACTTTGCAGGGCAAAATCCGCCCGCCGCGCAAAACCGGCACCTGCACCCGCCATCAGCGGGTGGTGGCCCGGGCCGTCAAACGCGCCCGCGTAATGGCCGTCCTGCCAGTCAAAAGAGTCTAATCTTTTATTAAAAATAAAAACCAATGGCAAACCCATTAGAAAAGATCCCCGTATTTAAGCCCAAGGATCAAGAAGACGAATCCGTGACAAAGGTTGAACGAATACCCCACCCCAAAGAAGTCTGGGTAAACCCCAAGGCGCAAATCCAGCAAAGAGGCCTTGATGAAGTCAACAGACAGTTCGAGTCGAAAAGAAATGAGAATCCAAGAATCAAAAAGCACATCATTACCATTGGAAGAAAAGGAACGCCTCCTAGAGAAGTAAAAATAATTGAAAGAGCGGCTTAAAAAACTTGGGTTATATCGCTTTTACGGAACTTATTCGAGGTGGTATAATATAAATGTAAATAAGCTTATTTCGGGGGGCGGTCCACGAGCCGCCCCCTTTGTATACAAAAGGAAAGAGCCCCGATGTTGGGGCTTCGATCTTCTATTGCAAAATCATCTTGGGGCTAAAGGTAAAAGGGCCGCCGGAGCGGGGTCTTCTATGGGGATGGTTTTCACAAAGGCATACCCTTGCTCTTGGGCTAATCTTTGAGGATTAAAGATTTTCGAATAGCCCTTGGCGTCGACAATAATCGCATCAAATGACCCAACGACTCCCTCTCGCCACCGGTTTCTTTTTGCTGATTGATTCAGGCGCTGGAGATCGTTGACTCTTGCGAAACTTTCGTAAACTTGAACATAAGTTCCGATAAATTCGCGGCCCTCTCCTTCGAAGATTTTCCAGCAGAGACAGGGCCTGTCGAGATTTTTACGGAGAAATTCTTCCAGCTCTTTTGAGTAACTGCCAATCCCCACAATACTGTTGAGCCAGATTACTTGTTCTAGAGTGTCGATAGTGTCAAGCGTTGTTATTATGGCGGAACCGTTTTCTTGAATATGGATACTTATTTCTCCTTTTTCTTTCGTCTGGTTCTGCGCCATAGTGGAAAGATAGGTCAGCAACAGCAACAATATCGCCCCCAGCGTAAAATAATGTTTAGCCGTTAATTGATTTTTCATCGTGCCTCTTTTCTTTTTTGCGATGATTTTTTAAGAACGACTAATTATTCTTACGTTTTATTTTTGATTAGGCAAATCCCCCACAGTTTTATCTTTTTAAGGTTCGTTATTAAATGCTAGGATATAAAATAAATTAAATTAATAGAATCATGCTTGATAATAAAATTATTGCCATTTTTGCGATAGTTTTGATAGTCTCAATAATAATACTCACTTTCCTTTTTTATGAAAATTTCAGAGATGTCTACTCTCATCATTTCAACAATAATGCTCAAACTTCTTCAAATGAAAGAAACGAACCCGTTGTGCCGGCGGGAACGGAAATCCCCTTGGTGACTCCGCAGCGTGATCCCTTGCCGATTTCCAACAGCTCCGAAGGCGGCCAAATCTCCTTGGGGACCATCGGCTCGACCAATGCCCCCGGTGCTCCCGCCAATAAGAATCAGCCAAACGAAAATAACAACAACCAAGCCGCTCCTCCGACAATCTCGATGGACCCCGCCAGCTGGAAGACCTACACCAACAAAAAGTATAATTATTCATTCAAATATCCCCAGGAATTCGACTATGGCCCTTGTGACAAAACCAGTCCCTGCCGCTTCGGGCAGGTCCACGAGAAAGACGGGGGAGACTCGGCCTGGCTGAACGGAGCGCTGAGCAACCAGGGGTGGCCTTTCATCATTATCACTCACTACGACAATGAGTCTTACACCCTGCCCAAAAATGTCAAATTTTTTGACTGGCTGACCCAAAAAATGGGCTGGACCAAAGATAACGCGCCTAAAGATTTCAATCTGAGCATCCCGACCACCAAAGGCGACCCCAAAAAAGCCATGAAAGTGACCGTCCCGCAAACGCCTCAAGCCTACGCCCGCGACGAAATATATTACGAAGAAAACAGCAAAATTTTTGAGATCCAACTGATGGCCCCCAACTACGAGGCCGCCCAAAAATTCTACGCCACCTGGCTGGGAACTTTCATCATCAACTAAAACCGCTATTTTTTCATTGCGTCCTCCCCTTCTGCAATGAGTGATTTGTGCTAGAATATAATAAAGTAAACACAAGTTTTTAATTATCGCTATGAATAAAGTTATTATTTCATTAATATTTACAATTTTGTTGCTGCCAACCTATTCTTTTGCCCAAGATCAAGCTTGGAATTACCCGATCCAAGGGTTTGAAACCCGCAATCACTACAAGACTTTTGACCAGTATTGGAGCAAGGCTTCCTACCAGGGCCGGGAACAGCTGTTTCCCACTCAATATGTCGGCTATCACACCGCGATTGACTTGGAGATCAACCCTGGCGAGGAAAATCAGGACGTGCCGGTATACGCCGTCACCGACGGAAAAATCACTTTTGCCGGGCCGGTTACCGGCTATGGGGGAGTGATTTTGCTGGATATGGCCAATGATTCACACACAGCGCTATATGGGCACATCCGTTTAAGCAGTTTGAAAGTGAAAACCGGCGATTCGGTGAAGGCCGGGCAGGAACTGGCAGTGTTGGGCAAAACTTTCAGCGCCGAAACCGGCGGTGAGCGTAAACACTTGCACTTTGGGATCTATAACGGCAAAGGAATTTATTACCGTGGCTACGAATCGAGCGAAGCAGCCGTAAAGAGCAAGTGGATCGACCCAAGCGCCTACCTGAAAGACAAAGGCGCTCAATATCCAAATTAGATAGAAAACTCTTCGCTGTTTTTCTTGAGCCATTTCCTTCTTTCCTTATAGTCCGGCAGCATCTTGCCGACTTGGGCCCAGAAGCTTTTGGAGTGGTTGTGGTGGACCAGATGAGCCAGTTCGTGCACTACGACATAATCCACAATCTTCAAAGGCAATAGAATCAATTTCCAGGTGAAATTCAAGTTTCCCTGCGTGGTGCACGAGCCCCAGCGCCGGGAAGCGCTGGTGATGCCTATTCGGTGGCAATTAAGGTGATGTAGCTGGGCATACCAGCGCACCCGTTTGGGAATATTCAATTTGGCCTGGCGCCGGTACCAATCAATAAAGATCTTCCGACCGTATTTGAGGTTGCTCTCGGCCATAAAAAACCCGTTTTGGAATTTCAACTTCGGATGATGCGTTTCTGCCAGCTGCAAAGGATATTTCTCGCCCAAATAATAAAATTGCTCACCCGGCACAAACCTCTTGGGAGCGTTTTTCTTGACTTGCGAACTGGCCTCGGCCATTTTCTGCTCGATCCATTCCTGCTTCTCAAAAATAAACCGCTTCACCGCCGCCAAACTCCCCAACCGCGGCATCCGCACCACCAACCGGCCTTCCCGCGTAATCTCAAGCGAAATGCTCCTGCGCGCAGAACGAATTAATTTATCTATTTTAATCATTTTCGATAAATAGAGATTGACAATCTAACGTCTAATTCTCCCGGCTTTATATACTTTCCCGGAAAATCAAACCAAACCTTCAGAAAATCGTCTCTTTTAATTTTTCTCACCTTTCCAATTTCAGGATCTTGGAGATAAATATGGTTGTCATCCAAGCCAGAAACCACCGAATAGTGACCCTCGGCAATCTCGGAATCGGAATAATCGCTTCGGCCGCGGGTAAACCAATTGACTATTACTGGAGCTTTTTTGTCTAACCATTTTTCAATATCAGCGAAGTTGCTATTTCTTTTTAGCTTGGTCTGGAACCCTAATTGTTTTGCCACCCGCAGAATATCTGCGTCGTTGATACCGCTTTCTTTGTTCCAATTTAGCATTTTGGCCAGCTCTCTTTCGGATTTATCAATCCCATAATAGCTTAGCGCGATTTTCAAACTGGCTGGCCCGCACATGCTCATAAAAAGAGTTTCCTGAAAAGGCTTGATTTTGATAAACTTTTTCATAACTTTATTTCACTTAAATTTTCAACCAATATATCCGCTGGATAATCTTTACTGTTTTTGTTCTTTACTAGCCCAATGCACTTCATTCCCGCGGCCTTGGCCGCCGTCATCCCGCTGCGGCCGTCTTCGATCACCAAGCAATTCGTCGGCTTGACGCCCAGTTTTTTCGCCGCCAGCAAAAAAATATCCGGGTGCGGTTTGCCCTTTTTTACATCGTTTATGGTAACAACCGCTTCAAATTTCCTTTCTATTCCGAGCTTCTTGAGTATCGTCCATGCAAAATCAGGTTTGGACGAAGTCCCAACAGCCAGTTTAAGCTTGCGTCTTTCACATTTATCGATTAGTTTGAACACCCCCGGCATTGGAATCACCCTTTTTCGCACTGCCCGGTTGACTCTTTCCCATTTTTCTTTGACCAGCTTGTTAACATCGGCTTTGATTTTGTGTTTATCCAGTATTTCTTTCAAAAACACATTAGAGGGCACCCCGGCATATTGGTCGGTGAACTCCTCCACGCTAAAGTTAATCCCGTATCTTCCCAGCAAATCACTTTCCACGGCAGCGTAGACTTTTTCCGTGTCTGAGAGCACTCCGTCCATATCGAAAATAACGGCTTTAATGGCGTTTTTTGATAAATTAGCCACGTTCTGCAGCAGGCAGGCGATGGTGACCGGTCCGACGCCGCCGGGGACGGGAGAAAGATAGCGGGCAACCGTTTTAACCGACTCAAAATCCACGTCTCCCAGCACTTTTCCATCTTTTTTGGTAATCCCGCCGTCAACAACAATTGTCCCTCGCTTTAGCATTTCATCTTTAACCAGACCTGCTTTTCCCACTGCAGTCACCACTATGTCAGCCTTTTTTAGCCAACCCGGTTTTTTGTCAAAATCTTTTGACAAAATATACTTGGCCTTGACCTGTTTAAGCTTAAGCGCCTGTTGCATAACTGAACCGAATTCTTTTGAATTGGCGATGACCACTGCGTTTTTCACGTTCAGTTTTACTTTGGCAGCCTCCAACAATTTCATAATGGCCATTGGGAAAACCGGATAGACGCCGGACTCTCTGGCCAAAAACTTATTAATGTTTTCGGGATGAAACCCGTCAGCATCTTTTTCCGGATCAATTACGTTGATTATTTTCTGAGTGTGAAATTTCTTCGGCAGCGGCAGCTGGACAATTACGCCATCAATTTTTCGGTCGGTATTAAGCTTTTTGATGGCCGCTAGAATTTTACTTTCCGCTGCGCCCGCGCCAAATCGAATCAATTTGAACGCAATGCCCGCCCGCCGGGCCGCCTTGGCCTTCAAATTCACATAAATCTCCGAAGCCGGATCAGCGCCCACCAGAATCACCGCCAGTCCCGGTTTTTCTCTCCGGCCCTTGATGTCTTTTTTCAGACTAAGCAACAACCCATCGGCAATCGGTTTGCCTTTTAACAGCTGCATAAATGTGATTATTACGGTAATGAATACTAGCTTATTTTTTTAAAATCTGGTATCAATCAGGTATGATAAGCAAAAATAAATATCAATATGGATATCACAATATTTCTGGTTGCCGTCGGGCTGAGCGCCGTGACGGTGATTGCTGACAGCATGATCAAGAAAGCAACGCTAATAAAGCCTGGCATAGCAGTGTTGCTCCTGGTTATATTGGGAGCCTTGATCTACGGTTTGACGGCTTTCGGATGGTTCCGAGTACTGCAGAAAATGGAGTTGCTCAACGCCGCAGTTATATACACCCTTAGCTGCATTATCTTGATTGCGTTAGTCAGCGTTTTTTATTTCAAAGAGAGACTTCTTACCATAGAAATAATCGCCCTGGTTATGGCGGTTGCCTCGATGGTGATTTTGTATCGTTTTCATTAGGAGAGGTGCCAGAGTGGTCGAATGGGCCGCACTCGAAATGCGGTGTGCCGCAAGGTACCTAGGGTTCGAATCCCTACCTCTCCGCAACTGATCTATGCTCAAAAACCCTCATTAATTGGGAGTTTTTTCGTCTATTGACAAAAACAATCTATTTTATGATACTTTAGGGTCAGAACAAAGCAGTTTACCGTTTATATAGCACATTGTGAGAAACAAGAAGGGGGTATCCAGGAATGTCTAAGTATTTAGAGAGAGCGATTCGAATCGCTCAAAAGAAGGCGACAGAAGAAGGAATCGCAATTGGCGAAAGAATCTCCGTTCCCGATGAAGATTATTCTTACATCCTAAGGGAGATTAAGGGAGATGTCGCCATAGGATTCATTCCGGCAGAAAACAGCAGTACTGGTCAAGAAATCGTCAAGGAGTTTCCGTTGGATGAAATCCTTAATGTAAATGTCGCACATGACATATCTCTGGAGCTAAAAGCACGAGACATGCTTCAAAACCGGAACTGATTTAGACACAAGCGAAACATAAGAAGACCCAGTGAAATCACTAGGGTCTTCATTTTTTAATGATTTTGCATAAATCAGACTTTTTCTGCACAATAGCAATGCAACGCTAAATACGTTCCAAGTTCGTCCCACCCTCTCCGCACAATATTTTCGGTATCGAGGGACCGACCCTCTTTCCGCATGGTTAAGCGGTATTTTGGTTGTTCCAAAGTAAGTAAAAACTAGCCAAAATGTAAAAGGATCTGTCTGCCTGCGGCAAATAAAAACTACTTTTTTATTTTGTATTTGTCTGGAGATCCCCATTGCCAGCGAGGTTTTTCTCCTTTCCAAAAACCAAAAACAAATATAATCGCAATCGCAAGCAAAATACCCATTAGCGCTGCGCCAGGTGCGTCATCAGTATCTCCGATGTAAATACCGGCGACAGCAATGGCTATTCCTATAGAAACGACAAGCCAACCCTGCCATTTAACTGGCACCCACCCCCAGCCATAAAGCTTTGCTTTGAACCAGTAGCCCTGCGGATTGTCTTTAAGATATTGGATGTATTCTTTTATCATATTGGGGATAATAGGAAATTTGTGTGGCTATTTTCTCTGGATAATATGATAGTTATGCTGTAAACAGTATATTATTTAATTAAGAAATTTAGAAATGGGTAAAAAAGGTGTCCCGGATGCAATTCAA
>Ga0172371_10002802_pt1 | contig 27424 bp, 32 predicted proteins | sample Lak12m_FD_114543 | JGI IMG/M metagenome (GOLD analysis project Ga0172371, IMG submission 114543) | Freshwater microbial communities from Kabuno Bay, South-Kivu, Congo - kab_022012_12m | ecosystem: Environmental > Aquatic > Freshwater > Lake | place: Democratic Republic of the Congo: South-Kivu...
CTATCGAATCTGGCCGAGCAATCTCGCCTTCAGCTTTTCCAGGCTGTCAAACGGCCCATCCGCCGCGCCGAGGCGGCCGAATTGCACGCTCAACCGCTCGCCCGCCTCAGGCGGTTTGCCGCGATCCTTGAGCGGGTAAAAGTAATCCAGCGATTGCTCCAACCGGCTGCGGATGCGCTCTTCCAGCGCCGGCAGGTTGGCCGGCGAAGTAATCAGTACGAATTCGGCGGCCTCCATCTGACCGATAAAATCGTTGGCGCCGCCCAGCCCGCGCATGGCGTTATGGATCATCAGGCTGACCGCCCGCAGCACATCATCCGAAGCGATAAAGCCATAGGCTTCGCGGAAATGGGTCAGTCGCCGGATACTGACCACCAGGGCCGCCCAATCCTGGCTGTGCAAACACTCACGCAGGCGCTCATCCACCAGGCTGCCTTCCGGCAGCCCGGTGACCGGGTTGGTCAACGGGCTGAACGAGCTGCGGTGCAGCGAATTGCGCACCCGCAAGCGCAGTTCCTGGATATCGAATGGCTTGGTGATGTAATCGTCTGCGCCCAGCTCCAGACCGTGCATGCGGTCGGTGCGCCCGCGCATATCGGTCAGAAAGATGATTGGAATATCCAGCGTGCGCTGATTGCTGCGCAAGCGCTGCGCCACTTCGAAGCCGTCAATATCCGGCAGGCGGATGTCCAGGATCACCAGGTCGGGATGGGTGGAGCGGCAGGATTGAATGGCGTCCTCGCCCCAGTTAACCGCCTGCACTTCATAATCCTGGGCGCGGAAATAAGCGGTCAACATCTCCGCCACATCCACATCGTCTTCAACAATTAACAGGCTATCTTTATCTGCGCCCACGGTTTCTCCTGGCAATTGCCGCCATCCATCGCCCATCAGCCAATTGGAGCTTTTTGGATAACGAACTCGCACACCTCATGGCCCATCGCCACGCATTTTGATTCGTTGACGCGGAATTCGCTGCCGCCGGAGACCCATTTCAAGCCTTCTTGCAGCAAGCCCGTGGCGATAAAACAAACCGGCTTATCCGAGCCGCTGCGCCCCCAACATACCGGGCAATGGTGGATGGTGTAGATCAGCTCATTCCCTTGATCTTCCACGGTGGAAAGTTGGTCGCTGATGGTAGAGAAGATCTTAGCCATCGCCGGCACGCCGATTTTCAGCTTGGCCGAAAGCGGCAGAATTTTAAAAGCCAGGTCGCCCACGCCGGCCAGCGCGCCGAAATTGCGCAATGCGCCGGAAAAAGCGGCGCGTCCGGCGCGCAACGCCAGCCCGCGCCCGCCGCGCGGCCCATACATCTCTTCCAGCGCCAGGTTCAGCGCCGAAAAATCGGAGAAATTAAAGCCCTTCTCCAGGTTATCGGGAGGATAATGGTCAATCAATTCGGGCAAATGCGCCAGATTGAATACCGCGTTCAACCCATTTTTTCCGACCACCTCTTCCAGCGCCTGGATCGAGATGAGCGCGATCTTATTCGCATAGTTATACTGACTTTTTGGGATCGGTTCCATCGCTTCTCCCCGTTCCTAGATCAGTCGTTCCAGGGCTTCTACCGCCCGGCGCATGTCCAGGAAGATCAGCCCCAGCTTGGCTTGCTCGCGCGCCAGCGCGGTCAACACAGCCTCTTCGCCGACCGACATCAAGATGACGTAGCCTTTTTCGCCTTTGATGTAGACCTGTTCGAGCGTCCCGCGCCCCAGTTCGGTCGAGATGCGCTCGCCCAGCGAGAGCATGGCGGCAGACATGGCCGAAACGCGGTCTTCTTCTACTGCCTGTGGCAGCGCCGAGGCGATGCTCAACCCGTCCACACTGACGACAGCCGAGGCTTCGATATCTGGCGAGGAAGCTTGCAAATCCCTCAATCGCTCTACCATGAGTTGAGAACGTGACTTGGTCAATGCTCAATACTCCTTGTTTGTTTGAATATTCTAACACAATCTTTAGCCGTGAATAAAGAGGCCGTGCTATAATTTTTGCGTTTTTGAAAGGTGTTTATATTTCGTTTCGGCGCGCCGCGCCGCAGAATGAAGTTTTTATCCTCCAGCCTGTCATGATCGTCCCATTCGCCATCTAAGGAGTTCAACTGAGATGAAAATTGTCCTTTACGGTCGTTTGATGTTGGCCGCGCTGGTCTGTGGCAGCCTGTTGCTGGCGGCTTGCGCGCCAGCCCCCGCCCCATCCACCGCGCCGGCGACCTTGCGTTTCGCAGTGTTGCCCATTTTGGAATCGCTGCCGCTGGTGGTGGCGCAAAAAAACGGGCTGTTCGAGAAACGCCAGCTCAAGGTGGAATTGACGCCAGTCGCCTCCGCCCCCGAACGCGACCAGGTCTTCGCCGCCGGTCAGGTAGACGGGATGATTAACGAGGCGCTCTCGACCGCCATGATCAACAAAGACCAGGTGCGCGCCCAGGTGGTGCGTTTTGCGCGTACCGCTACCAAACAGGACGCCCTGTTCAGCATTGTCGCCTCGGGCAAGAGCGGTATCAGCAGCGTAGACGAATTGAAAGGCGTCGAGATCGGCGTCTCGCAGGCCACGATCATCGAATATCTGACCGAGCGGCTCTTGCAGGCGCAAGGTTTCAGCGCCGGCCAGATCAGAACCATCTCCGTTCCCAAGATTCCCGACCGGATCAACCTGCTTGGTACAGGCGAATTGAAAGCGGCTACCTTGCCTGAACCGCCGGTCACATTGACATTATTGCAAGGCGGCAAGGTCGTGTTGGATGACCGCGCTTTGCCGCAAGCCAGCTTCAGTACGATCACCTTCCACAAGGATTTCATTGACCAGCGCTCTGCCAGCCTGCGCGCGTTCCTGGCTGCCATCGAAGAGGCGGTGACGCTGATTAACGCCAACCCTGCCCAATATGGCGATCTGCTGGTGGAGCAAAAAATCGTCCCGCCGCAACTGGCCGGGAAATTTAAAGTCCCCCCCTTTGTGACGGCTGGCGTGCCAGATGAAGCGCAGTGGAAAGATATGTTGGCCTGGGCCAAGGAAAAGAAGCTGCTGTCTCAGGATGTGTCATACAGCGCTTCGGTGACCGCCAGTTACCTGCCGAAATAGAACGTGGCGGCGCGGCGCCATTTTATGGGATGATGATTCAGCTTGACTCGCTCACTTACTGCTACCCTGGCGCGCCGCCGGTGTTCCAGGATTTTTGCTGGCAGGCCGGGACGGGCGAGGCCTGGGCGGTGCTGGGGCCTTCCGGCTGTGGCAAGACCACCCTGCTCTACCTGTTAGCCGGGCTGCGTTTCCCCGCCTCGGGAGGGGTGCGTATCGCCGGGCATCCGTTGGCGCGTCCGCGTCCGCACACTGGCCTGATCTTGCAAGATTACGGCTTGTTGCCGTGGGCTACCGTGCGTCAGAACGCCGAACTGGGGCTGCGTGTGCGCAGTTTCTACGGCCCGGATGGCAAACATGCCCCGGAAAAATTCCAGCCGCAGGCAGACCTGCAAGTCTGGCTGGAGCGGCTGGGACTGACGCCCTTTCAGGATAAATACCCGGCCCAGCTTTCCGGCGGTCAGCGCCAGCGCACAGCCATCGCCCGCACCCTGGCGCTCAAGCCCGACCTGTTATTGATGGATGAGCCGTTCTCCTCGTTGGATGCGCCGACCCGCGCTGGGTTGCAAAACCTGACCCTGGAATTGTGGGCGGAGCAGAAACTCACCCTGGTGGTGGTCACGCATGCCATCGAAGAAGCCGTGGTATTGGGGCAGCGCATCCTGTTGCTCGAAGCGCCTCCCAACCGCCAGCCGCAAGTGATTGAAAACCCCGCCGCCCGGCAACCGGATTTTCGCGATACCGCCGAATATAATGAAATGGTGCAGCGCCTGCGCCGCCTGTTGGAGGCTGGCGGATGAAGCGTCGCGATCTTGCGCTGGCTACCCTGGCGCTCTTGCTGGTCTGGCAGCTTGGCGCCTACCTGCTGGATAAGCCGATCCTGCCCGGCCCGCTGGCCGCGCTCCAGGCGCTGCTGTACGAGTTGTTGTACGGCGATCTGCTGGAACATTTGTTAGCCAGCCTGTGGCGGGTGTTTGCCAGCACTGCCCTGGCGATTGCGCTGGCCGCCCCGGCCGGGCTGGCGCTGGGGCAATCCAAACGGTTGAACAATCTGTTCGCCCCGCTGATTTACCTGCTCTATCCGATACCCAAAGTCGTGCTGACCCCAATTGTGCTGCTCTTCTTTGGCCTGGGCGACCTGCCCAAGATCATTCTGATCTTCTTGATCCTGTTCTTCCAGATCCTGGTGTTGGTGCGCGACCAGGCGGCTGCCATCCGTCCTGAACTGGCGTTGAGCGTGCGCAGCCTGGGCGCCGGGCGGCGGGCGCTGTTTCGCTTTGTCTATTTGCCCGCCAGCCTGCCGGCCATCCTGACCGCGCTGCGCCAATCGGTCGGCACAGCCGTGGCGGTGCTATACGTCGCCGAGCTATTTGCTACCCATCGTGGCCTGGGCTACTACATCTACCTGAATGGCAGCACGCTCTACAATTACCCGGCCATGTACGCCGGCATCCTGGCGCTCAGCCTGATGGGGCTGGGACTATATTTTGGCGTGGATTGGCTAGAGAGTAAATTGTGCGCGTGGCAGTCCGTGACCTGAGGAAATTTCGTTTTCATCGCGTGATGTGTGTACTGACGATTTGGTAATGGCGGCTGCCTTCGGCCGGCGTCAACAAGATCGCGGTTTTACCATATTTAGCTCGAATACGCTTACGCAAGACGTCCTCATCGGGATCGTGGTCTATTACTGCATGTTGGTGGATCGCCACAAACTCTCCAAGATAGGAGGTTTTTTCGCCTGCGGGTTGCTGGGCCCACCATTCTGCTTCGGCAGCCACGATTGTCCGCTGCGTATGAAAGCGATAGTGTTTGATAACTGATTCTAAATACTTCTCAATCTCGATTCCTTGAGCTTTCGCCTCCTGGCGAATTTGAGAAGCCAATGGGTCGTCAAGTATGATCTTGCTCATTCTGCTCACTTCCCTTCAAAGGCGCTCACAAGTCAATTATAGCAAAGTCCAGCCACTTTCACTACAAAGCGGCAATGATTAAGCCCACCGCCAGGAAGAATCCATAGATCAAAGTCAACTGCCCGGTCCCTGCCAAAGACTTATTCAAAGGGCGGCCTTCGTCTCGCCAGACGGCGCGCAATACCGCAATCGCCCAGGGCAGCGACAGGCTATATAACCCGCTCCACAGTGGGATTACTCCGCCGGCGATGAAAACCAGCGGCGCCAGGTAAGCCGCCGCCAGGCACAGGCTATATTCCCAGCGCGCCCCACGCGCCCCCAGGCGCACCGCCAGTGTGCGCTTGCCAGCCGCCCGGTCGGCGGTAATATCGCGCAGGTTGTTCACCACTAAAATGGCTGTAATCAGAAAGCCTATCGGCAGCGAGCCAATCAACGCCAGCGCGCTGATGGAGCGCGCCTGGACGAAATATGCGCCGCACACCGCCACCGGTCCGAAGAAGATGAATACAACCAGGTCGCCTAGCCCGTAGTAACCGAAGGGGAACGGCCCGCCGGTGTAAGCCAGCGCGGCCAGGATGCAGGCCAACCCGATCCATAACACCAGCCAGCCGGCAGAGAAGGCCAGGTAAAGCCCCAACAGCGCAGCCAGCCCAAACACGACCCACATGCCAACCAGCGCTCGCCGGGGACTGAGCAGCCCGGCCGTCGTAACCCGCAGCGGGCCGAGTCGCTCTCGGGCGTCCGCGCCGCGATAATAATCGAAGACATCGTTAGCCAGGTTAGCGCCGATCTGCAGCAGCAACGCGCCGAATAGGGCGGCCAGCGCCGGGCCAGCCTGGAAATGTCCGTCGTAGAATGCGGCCGCCGAGCCGACGATGGCGGTTGCAGCAGCAGCGGGCAAAGTCTTGGGCCGCGTTGCCAGCAACCAGACCTGGAGCGGGGTCAGAGAGGGCGGGGTTTGTTCGTTCATCTGCTAGACCGTCGCCGGGCTGCGCGAGGCTGCATAAATCCCCGCCAGGATCAACGCCGCGCCGGCCAGTTTCAGCGCGCTGGGCGTCTCGCTTAGCAAGAAATAGGCCAGGATCGTCGAACCGACCGGCTCGGCCAAGGCCGCTACCGACACATAAGCCGCCGATAGGTACGCCAGCGCGTAGTTGAAGGTTGTATGCCCGAGTAGTTGCGGGATCAATGCCAGGCAGGCCAGCATCAAGTAGGTGAAGGGGGAAAAGCCAAAGAGCGGCGTTCCTGTTACCAGCGCGGCAAAGACCAGCGCCAGCGCGGCCGTCCCATAAACCAGGAAGATATAGCTGAGTAAGGAAACTTGCGCCCGGAGCCGTCGCCCGATGATCAGGTAACCGGCCACTGCCCAGGCCCCAACCAACGCTAACAGGTCGCCCCAAAAGGCTTGCCCGCGCATGAATTCGGCCAACGGTGGGCAGGCCAGGCCGGCCGCGCTCAAACGACAGGTGTCGCTGGCGCCCACCACTGCTCCACCGACCAACGCCAGCAGCATGCCCAACAGTACCGGGCGCGCCAGCGGCTCTTTGAGCAACGCGGGCGAGAGCAGCGCCACCCACAGCGGCGCAGTGGAGACCAAAACTACCGAGCTGGCGACGCTGGTGAAGGCCAGCGAAGAGATCCAGGCCGCGAAATGCAGCGCCAGGCACACGCCCGCCAGCAATGCCAGCCCCAGGTCGGCGCGTTTCAATGTCGCCAGCTCGGTTTTGCGGCGGGTCAGCGCGGCGGGCGCCAATACCAGCGTCGCCAGCGCCAGCCGCCAGGCGGCGATTGCCAGCGAGGGCGCTTCGTGCTGTGCGTAGCGGATGAAGATCGAGGCTGCGGATACTGCCAGGATGCCAAGCGCCAGCACGATAAGGGGCGGGAAGGGAGGCTGTTTCATTTGCGGATATGCCAGATCACTTTGCCGATCAACTGACGGCGGCTCAATGCGCCAAACTGGCGGCTATCTGTGCTATCGGGATGAACGCCCAGGACAAAAAGCTGCTCGCCGTCCGGTGAGATGCGCTCAACCCGCTTGATCAACGTCCCATAACCCGGCTGTCGGAACACGACCGTGTCGCCGGGCTGAATGCGCTGAAAAACAAAGGGGATTTTGCTCACCACCACAAAATCCCCTTCAAGAAAAAAAGGCGACAGGCTTTCGCCTGTCACCTTCAAAATCTGGATCATTCGATAACCGGGTAAACCAGTTCGAGCGGCGGGTTATAGGGTGACTTTGCCCGGCGCGTCTTGATATTCTTGGTAGCCCAGAAGATTTCAGCGAACTTATTGATCGCTTCCACCAGGTCCAGGGCGGCCTGGCGGTCGGTGGTCTGACGAACTTTCGAGCCAAGCTGCATGATCTGATGCACCAGCCCGTGCAGCTCGGGGAATTTCTCCAGGTGCGGCGCTTTGATGTAATCGCCCCAGATCACGCGCACATCGGCTTTGGCTTTCTCGGCGTGTTCTTCTTTGACCGCAACATAACGCGACATACTGTTAAAATAATCCTTGCCTTTTTCGCCGCCTTTAGCCTCCAGGTCGGTCGCCAGATCCAGCATACGCACGACAGTCACCGCGGCGATTTGAGCCGTGATGGGATCATAGATGCCGCAGGGGATATCGCAATGCGCGTCGGCTTTCTCAAAGCCCAGCTTCTTATCCAGGGTTGAAAGGAACTGGTAAATCATACTGTCCTCCTAAACAAGCTACATAGAAATGAATTTCACGATAGGTCACATGGAAATGTGACCAAACTTGTAAACTATCATACTGAGGATAAACCTTCTTGTCAAGATAAGGGGATATAAACCTTATCATCCTCTTATCTTGAAGAAACTTGACAAAGGGATGATGCAAGGCTAAAATCCTTTCCAATCAATATTGCTTCGCTCATCACCGAAGGAGAAGCCATCCAGCACGTCAATTTCATATTAGCCTGTTGATAGGAGGAACATGCCATGAGTCATATTATTACCAGCTTGTGTTTGCGCGACTCCGGTTGCGTGGAAGTTTGCCCGGTGGAGTGCATTGTCCCCGGTAAGCCGATTGAGGAATGGCCCTGGTACTATATTGATCCGGACACCTGCATTGATTGCGGCGCTTGCATCCCCGAATGCCCCTATGAAGCCATTTTCCCAGAAGATGAAGTGCCATCTGCCTATAAAGCCAAGGGCGGCGAGTATATCGCCCGCCTGGGATTGACCGGTCACTACGAAGGCATCAATCACCACGGCGAGAAGGTAGTTCTGGATTGCGCTAAGCAATTAGCAGCCGGCGAGACGGTTGACTTGACCCCCGACATCCAGCCCAATTACGATTACTACAAAAAGGGCGCTGGTTACAAAGCTCTGGAATAAGCCAAAAGTTTGGGATAAAAAGCTGCGGGCGTGAAAGCGCCCGCAGCTTCTTTAATTCCTTGCAATCAAACCTGCAAGCTGTTTATTTTGTGCGCAGCGTCAGGTTTCCGGCGCCCAAATCCATACTGATTGTGATCAACGGTCCGCCGCTGCCCAGCGCGTATGCCTCGCCATCCTTCTTCCATCCGCCAGAGAAATCTACGTTGGTCAGTCCACCTTTGAAGATTACTTTTGCGGAAGTTCCCTCCGGTACGATAATCGTCAACTGGCTAAAGCCTGATTCGACCGTCGCCACAGCGTCGCGCTGCAACTTACCGGAAAAGTCGAGCGTATAATCGCCGGCTCCGCTCCGAAAAATCATCGAAGTGAAATTGGCGTTTGCCAGACCGCTTAGTTTCACGCTTGAAGCGCCGGTGATGTAACGTAAGAATTCCATTTCGGTCTTATTGGGCGTGGAGAATTTGAGCCGGGACTCCGCCGCGCCGTCGTTCACTTCGAGCGATTTCAGCGCCAGGCCGCCCAGTTCGAGATTGCCCTGGTAAGCTCCGGCGTTGATCTTCAATCGCAGGGGTAGTTTGCCGAGCTGTAAATCCCATTTGTTCTTGACCTCATTCCCATTGAAGTTTGGGATGCCTTTGATATCCAGGTTGCCTGTCTCCAGGCGCACCGATGATCCGTCGGTTTTGATTTTCGGCTTGAAGGCGCTCACGTTGTAGGTGGCTGTTCCGGCCACCAGGGACTGTTGCTCTCCGAGCTTGATGGTTAGCTCGCCAGCGCCAAAGACCAGCGTCAGTTCAACTGGCTCTGTTTGTGGTGCGGGGATGTTAATCTCTTCGGTTTGGGTTGGGCCGGCGGCGATTTGCTGCACCGGCAGGTTAATCGTGACTCCGCAAGCCAGGCTGACCAACGCCAGGGTCATGATTATCAGGACGATTTTCTTATTCAACATCATTGCCTCCAATAATTTCTTATTCCAGGCGTTCCCAGCTCCTGCGGGTTCTCCTGGATGTGTATTACCGTATACGTTGCCGGGTAGGGAAGGTCGCGCATCCGCCACACTGAGTAATTGCTCATCTAGCGAGACTGCCTCTTGCGTGTTAAATGGAATTGGGGCAAAATTAGACCACCCAACAGACAATTGATTGACGGAGGCGACCGATGACCGATAATCCAAAACCGGAAAGCAACCTTGAAAATGAATTTAAGGCTCTGGGGCAGAACCTGGTAGCGGCATTGCGCGCTGCCTGGGATACTCCTGAAAGGAAACGCGTTCAGGATGAGCTGGCTAACGGCTTAAATGAGCTAGGGACAACTCTCAAACACGAGGCCGACCAGCTTGCCGGCAGCCCGGCCGGTCAACAAATCAAGAGCAGCGTTGAACACGTGGGCGAGCGGCTGCGCAATGCCGAAGCCCAGGAAAAAGTCCGCCAGGAAATTCTCAACGCTTTGATGGTCGCCAACACGGAGCTGCAAAAAGTGATTGAGCGCTGGTCGGCGAAAGATACGGCGACCGAGGCGGATTCGGCCAGCCAAACGGGTTCTGAGGACCAACCGACCTAAATATGCTTGACAGGCTTTTGCGCCTGCGATAGCATAACACGGTATTTTGACTCGTTGTATGAAAGGTAAACGATACTGGTGGAACAGGCCACGGGTAAAACAGCCAATAAAGAAGTCATTACATTAACAGACCAGGCGCGCGTTGCCTTCAAAGGGATTTTAGACCCCCTGGCGAAGCTACTGAACCGCCTGGGATTCATGCCCAATACCATCACCATTCTGGGCCTGGTCGGCAACGTGATTGGCGCCTTCCTGATTTCGCAGGGTTACATGACCGCAGGTGGAATCATCGTCTTGTTGATGGGCCCGGTGGATGCCCTGGATGGCACGATGGCGCGGCTGCGCGGGATGGCCGGTAAATTCGGCGCGTTTGTCGATTCGGTCACCGATCGCTATTCGGAGCTGGTGATCTTCGCCGGCTTGCTGTATTATTTTGTGCAGCAGGACAATCACACGGCCATCCTGTTAGTTTATTTCTCCGCTGCTGGTTCGGTGTTGGTTTCATATGTTCGCTCGCGCGGCCAGTCGGTGGGTTGGGATACCAAAGTCGGCATCCTGACCCGCATGGAGCGTTACCTGGTGTTGGCGCCGGCGATCATCTTGAATTATCCGCTGGTTGGGCTGTGGATCCTGGCAGTATTTTCGAACCTGACCGCGGTCCAGCGGATCATTGACATCCGCCGCCAGGCTTATCAAGAACAGGCCAAATAGGCAGCTATTCGACAATCAGACTACCCAGAGAGGTTCATCATGCCAACTGGATTTCATATCGGCCCCATACCGGTTTACTATTATGGCATTATTTTAATGTTCGGCGCGCTGGCTGGCGCGTTTCTGGCTAGCCGTGAAGCGCGGCGACGTGGACAAGATACCGAATTGGTCTGGGATGGCCTGATCTGGGTGCTGGTGGGCGGCATCCTGGGGGCGCGCATCTGGCATATCCTGACCCCGCCGCCCTCGATGGTCGCGCTGGGCATCACCACAGGCTGGTACCTGCGACACCCATTGGATATGATCTCCACCTGGAATGGCGGTCTGGGCATCCCCGGGGCTGTCATCGGCGGCGCTATCGCTTTGTATCTGTTTTGCCGGCGGCGTAAAATTTCTTTCCTGGGTTGGGCTGACATCGCCGCGCCGGGTCTGGCCTTAGGTCAGGCGATTGGACGCTGGGGCAATTTCGTCAATCAAGAGGTTTACGGCGCGCCTTCCACGCTGCCCTGGGCGATCCACATTGATGAGGCGCACCGCTTGCCAGAATATAGTAGTTTTGCTACTTACCACCCCATATTTCTTTATGAATCCTTATGGAACCTGATCAATGTGGGGGTCTTACTCTGGATAGCCCGACGCTATGCTGAACGGCTCAAATCGGGGGATGTTTTCCTGGTCTACCTGGTCATCTATCCGGTCGGACGTTTTTTGCTGGAGTTCCTGCGTCTGGATGCTTCGCGAGTGGTCGGTTTGAACGCCAACCAGACCATTATGGCGATAGTGGCGCTGGTTGCCGCTGCGTTGCTGATCTGGCGACACCGCAAGCCGGCGTTGCTATTGCCTGCCCCGGCCGAGTCGTCTGAAGAGAGCCAACTGTAAGCCTTTTCGATGATTCTCACTCAAAATCTCGGTAAACGGTTTGGCGATTTCCAGGCGGTTGAGGCGGTCAACCTGCGGATAGAGGCTGGCGAGGTGTTGGCTTTACTGGGGCCAAACGGCGCCGGAAAAACTACTACTGTGCGCATGTTAACTTCGTTATTGGCGCCCAGCAGCGGTTGGGCGCGCGTGGCGGATTTTGACACCGTTCGACAGGCCAGCCAGGTGCGCGCTAGTGTGGGGGTCTTGACTGAGAATCACGGCCTGTATAACCGCATGCCGGCTGGCGAATACCTGGATTTCTTCGGTCAGATTTATCACCAAAGCGCCGCTGTGCGCAAACAGCGCTTGCGCCAGTTGCTGGAAGACTTTGGTTTGCTGCCCTATATCCGCCGGCCGATCGGCGAGTTTTCTAAAGGAATGCGCCAGAAGTTAGCCCTGGCGCGGGCTCTGTTACACAACCCGCCTGTGCTGCTGCTTGACGAACCGACCTCGGCCATGGATCCGGAAAGCGCCCGCCTGGTGCGCGACGCCATCCGCACACTGCGCTCGGAAGAACGCACGATTGTCATTTGCACTCACAACCTGGCCGAAGCGGAAGAGTTGGCGGATCAAATCGCGATTATCCGCCGCGGCCAGATCATCGCCCAAGGCTCTCCGCAGGCTCTGAAGGCGCGCATGCTCGGCCCGGAAGAGTACGAAATTCAACTGGCGCTCCATCTGAATGGCAGCCTGCCCGATTTACCTGAGGCGGTGCAGATCACTGCCAGTGGGACGAACTGGTTGCGTTACCGGGCGCACTCTCCCGCCGAAGCCAATCCGTTGGTCATCCAGGCTCTGGTCCGCCAGGGCTTGCCGGTCATCACGCTCCAGGCCGCGCCGCGCAGCCTGGAACAGGTCTATCTCCAGGCGATCAATGCGGCCAGCCCGGTGGAGGCGACCCATGTTGGGTAGCTGGCGTACCTCGCTACGTATGGCGTTGGTGGTCACTCGCCGTGAAGCGCGCGACCAGTTTCGCGATTGGCGGATCATCTTCCCGGTAGTTGTCTTGACCCTGGTATTTCCCGCGCTGATGAACTTTACCGCCCGTCAGGCGATGAATTTCGTGCAGAAATATAATGCGCCATTAGTGGGCGAGCGCATGATCCCCTTCCTGTTGATGGTGGTCGGTTTCTTCCCGATTTCGGTCTCGTTGGTCATCGCTCTGGAAAGCTTTGTGGGCGAAAAAGAACGCCACAGCATCGAGCCATTGCTCTGTTCGCCGCTGACCGATGGGCAGCTTTATTTTGGTAAGTTGACTGCGGCCATGCTGCCCCCGCTCATCGCCGGTTACCTGGGCATCCTGGTCTACTTGATTAGCGTGTATGTGCAGATCGGCTGGTCGCCGCCGCTGTTGTTGCTGGTGCAGATTCTCTTGCTTACCACGATCCAGGCCATCTTGATGGTCAGCGGAGCGGTGGTGGTCTCCTCCCAAACGACATCGGTGCGCGCCGCGAACCTGCTGGCTTCATTTATCATTATTCCCATGTCGTTTCTGATCCAGGGCGAGTCTATTGTGATGTTTTGGGGGCAATATAACGTGTTGTGGTGGGCGATCATCGGCCAGGTGATAATTGCCAGCCTGTTGATTCGCACCGGTGTTGCTTATTTCAACCGGGAAGAGATGTTGGGGCGCGAGCTGGATACCATTCGCCTGGGGTGGGCCTGGCGACAGGTGCGGAGCGCATTTATCGGCCAGGCGCATTCGATGATCCAATGGTATCGGCGAGAAGTGTTGGCCGCCATATGGAGCGTGCGAATCCCAATCGTTATTTCGGCGCTTTGCCTGGGAATTGCCTACTTGGCTGGCGCCAGCCTGGCGCCGCAATTCCGCTTACCGTCCGATATCGTTTCTTTTGACAAAATCAGCCAGGGATTTATTGAGGGTTTGCAGGCAGCCCGTTTCTATTCCTCATCCGGCATTCTGGTGATCTGGCTGCAAAACATACGGGCAGTGTTGATCGCTGCCGTGCTGGGTATTTTTTCTTTCGGTGTGTTAGGGATGCTGGTTTTGATGCTGCCGCTGGCGCTGATCGGTTATGTAGCTGCGAATGTTTCTCTGGCTGGACATTCTGCGTTGACTTTCCTGGCAGCCCTGGTGTTGCCGCATGGTCTGGTTGAAATCCCAACGATGATCCTGGCTGGCGCTGCCATCTTGAACCTGGGCGCCACGTTCACTGCGCCGGCAGAGGGTAAGACGATCGGAGAGGCCTGGCTGCATGCGCTGGCGAAATGGGCAAAAATTATGCTTGGCGTCGTGATTCCGTTGTTCTTCATTGCCGCGCTGGTGGAAGTGTTTATCACCCCCCAGGTCGCCGTCTGGTTATTAGGCAAATAAATCCATCCGGTTACCAGCCCTGAATAAAAGGCAACCAGTCCTCATTGTCATGCAGATGCCGGGAGAATAGATAGAGCGCGGAAGAAGGGGGTTCTTTTGGGTCTTGCAACAAGCGCATTTGCACCTGGTCTAACGTCCGCCCACCCTTACGGTGGTTGCAAGAGGGGCAGGCTGCCACCAAATTCTGCCATGAATGGACGCCGCCCAGGCTGCGGGGAATCACATGGTCAATCGTCAGGTAAGACATTTTCTGCCCGCAATATTGACAGGTGTAATCGTCCCGGCGCAGGATTTCGCGTTTGGTCAAGCGCACAGCCAGGCGTGGACGTTTGACCATCTCGTGCAAGCGGATTATCGAAGGTTGGGGATAGGTGAGATGGACAGTATGGATCGTACCGCGGCCATTTAACACCAGGCCAGCTTTCCCGTTCAAGACCAGGCCGACCGCCCGGCGTGTGGTGCAAACATTGATGGGCTCAAAGTTAGCGTTAAGAACCAATACCGGTTCGATCATTGTGCCCTCACAAACTGGTCGAATTATAGCACGGGAAATAAACTGCAACCAACTTCCCTTCCCCCGGTCCGGTTCGATTACCTTAAAGTTCATTTTTTAAGTAGTATAATGTTGGCAAATATCCACAATAATTGATGGAGAAAAATGTTGAAAACTATCCAGATGACGATTAATGATACGCTGCTGGCGCAGGTAGATCAGGCGTCCCACTCAATAGGCGTTACACGTTCGGCTTTTATCCGCCAAGCTTTGGAGCTTTCCTTACGCAAGAAAATAATCTCCGACCTGGAGCAAAAACAAATCGCTGGTTACCAACAGCAACCTGTAACTGTTGGCGAATTTGATCTCTGGGAAGCTGATCAAGTTTGGGATGAGATATGAAACGCGGCGAAATCCGTTGGTATCAGTTTCAGCCGCCAGATAAGCGCCGCCCGGTTCTCATTCTGACGCGCGATTCGGTTATTCCTTATTTGAATGAGGTCATCATCGCGCCTGTCACTTCAACAATTCGAGGTATTCCATCTGAAGTTCTCCTGGATGCTGAGGACGGGATGTCGCAGACCTGCGCGATCAATTTTGACCATTTACAGACTGTTCCAAAGGGGAAAATCGGGCGTCTGATGACCACCCTGTCGCAAGACAAACTCAGCCTGGTTTCCACTGCCGTTTGCTTTGCCCTGGGCCTGGATGAATATTTGACCCCTTCTGAATGAGCGCAGACTGCGTTGTCTTCATGATTTAATCAATTTTATGCAAGAAATTCTGTCAAGGAACATGCTACGCGTTCTGATCGCATCAAAAAATTGCCTTGTATGGCTCCTTTGCCAAAGGCAATCCATGTGACGTGAGTGATATTGACTATGAAATCATCTGGCAGATTATTCACCAGGATCTGCCCGATTTATTGCTCCAAATCCGGGAAATCCTCGAAAAAGAGCAACAATAAAAGCCCCCCAGTGATGGGGGGCTTTTGCAATCCAGGTTGCGTAAGCCGTGCGGGTTGTGGCTGCGATGACTTTAGCGATGAAACAGCAATGCCCGGCAGCGATGGATGGCGGTGTTCTTTACCGCCAGTGTGCGGTGAGCGCCGGGTAGCGGTGTGATTACGGCGTTGGCGTTACAGCAATCCCAGGGTATGCTGTGGTTATGGGCGCGGTCAGGGTTGGTGAGACCGTCACGGTCGTGGTGACCACTGTTCCGGAGGCGGGTACGGTAACCGGCGCCAGTGCGGCTGCATCGGCTGCGGTATTCGGCGCGCCGGCGGCTACCCAGCGTTTGAATATGTCAAGGACCTCGGGCTTGAGCGCCTTGGTCGGCGGCATCGGCCCGCCGGCGTCAATTTCCTCGCGATCCAACATGCGGATCAGGTTGGAACTTAAATCGCCCAGTTTAATATTCGGGGCGTTATCTCCGCTATTCATCACTTCGTCATAGCTGCCCATCAGATAATTGTTATTCTTCTTGCCTGACCGGTGGCAAGAGGCGCAGTAGCGCTTGACCAGCGGGGCAACATGCACTTCGTAAGACGGCGTTTCGTCCGCTGCCAGGGCGGGCAGCGCTGAAGCCTGTTGCACTTCCGCCGGAATCTCTGCCCGGTCGTCCCAGGTGTAGCGCATGAAGGTCACGATTGTATCCATATCACCGGGGCCTAACTCGCCGCCAAAGGCCTTGCCAAAGGGTTGCATTCCCAGGTTGGGTTGCCCGTATTGGATGATATTATACAGAGTTTCATCGGTGCGAGTGTACATCTCATCCTGGGTGTTGATGGCTTTCATTTGGTAGCCTTCCAACCCCTCCACACCTTTGACCTCGCCGCCCTCGCCTTCCGCGCCGTGGCATTCGACGCATTGCAGGGAATATAGGTCTTGACCGGCCAGGATTTTATCGCTGATGGTAGTCGCCGTCGCGCCGCTCTCGACCTGCGGCGGGGTGGTGGCGGCGGCCAACACCGTCAAACCGATTATGCCGGTCACGATCACGGTCATGATCCCGATTGCCAGCCGACGTTTGCTGAAATGCCGGTTCGGGTTGCGATCCAGAAGAGGCAGCAAGAACAGCGCGCCAATGGCGATCACCGGCAGTACAAACGTTCCAATCCATTCCAGTGAGCCGGGGAAATACTTTAAGAGCTGGAACAGGAACAGAAAATACCATTCCGGGCGCGGGATATAAGCCGAATCGCTCGGATCGGCTTTTGGCTCGTTCGCGACCCCCACAAAGGTCGCCAGCATGATGAGAACAATGAATACCGCAAATGTGACTAGTAAATCCTCGTAGATCACATTCGGCCAAAATTTGACGCCTTTGGCTTTGGCTTTGTGATATTTTTCCAGGTAGCTTTTCTTTTGTTCTTCGTTCACAGCCGCGCTCCTTTTCCCTTAATCCTCTTTATCCGGGATACCCGCGATGCCCAGCCGGATCACCATATAGATATGGACGCCGATGATCGCGCCCAAAACCGCCGGTAAGAACCAGATATGGGCTGAAAAGAAGCGGGATAAAGTCAGCGCGCTCAGGTCGCTCCCGCCACGCAGGACGTTATTAAGGAAATCTCCGACAAACGGCACGGTGCCAGCGATTTCGGTGCCGACTGTGGTCGCCCAATAGGCTCGCTGGTTCCAAGGCAGCAGGTAACCGGTGAATCCCATGCCCAGGGTGACCAGGAATAACACCACGCCAGTCATCCAGGTCAGCTCGCGCGGGTATTTATAAGCCGCAAAATAAAAGGTTCGTAGCATATGGCAGAAAACGATCAGCACCATCAACGAGGCGCCCCAATGGTGAATGCCGCGGATCAGCCAGCCGAAGGCCACTTCGTTCATGATGTATTGGATGCTGTCGTAAGCATGATCGGGGGTGGGAACGTAATACATCGTCAGAAAGATGCCGGTAACGCCTTGCATGATGAACAGGAAGCCGCTGGCGCTGCCCAGCGTGAAAAACCAGTTCACTTTGGGAATCTTGCGATCCAGCGTGGTGTTATAAATTGTTTGCAGCCCGAGGCGTTCATCGAGCCAGGTGAATATTTTGTTCGCCATAACTATCCTTTCACGAAGTGGATGAACAGGTTGCCGTCTTCGAGCTTGCTTTCGTAAACTTCCAACGGGCGGGGCGGCGGCCCGCTGACCACCTGTCCGTCGCTGTTGAACTTCGCATCGTGGCACGGGCAGATATATTCTTGGGCGACCTCATTCCAGTTGACCCGGCAGCTCAAATGGGTGCAAACGTTCGAAAGCACTACGGTTTCACTTTCGTTCTTGCGAAAGACGAAGACGCCGTAGCTGTTGGTGGATTTCTCCCAACCATTTACTTTGGAACGAGTAAAATTGAAAAGCACGGGCGCGCCGACCGGGTAATTGGTCAATGGGCCGAGCGGGATCCACGCCTCGGCTGAGCTTTTACGCAACGCTGGCGCCAGTATATAACCAATGGCCGGGACGCCTACCAACGCGCCCATCACGCCGCCCAGTAATCCTACGACCCCTTTGACAAAATCATTCCGGCTAATATTGGGGGTTTTTGTCATATGCCGCCTCCTGATAGAGCCACTGCGATCCTTTCTTTGAAGATCACGCCAAAGGGCAATCTCCGGGATAGTGCCACCGATTATAGATTAAAATGATTAATTAGATAGAGGATGACTGAAACAAAGAATGTATGAGTATTGTCACTTTTCTTAGATATTATTCCAGTGGGATAATGGATAAGCGAAACTTGTGCCCGAAATTGGCGGCTTGTTATCTTTTACCATCTCAATATGGATCTATATCTCAGGCAGGAGGCGCGCATGGCTCTAAAGCGAAACGTAGGGTTGAGGGGAATCAGTTACCGGGGTGGAGGTCCGATGCTCTCCTGGTCGCTCCACCGCATAGGCGGCCTGGCGATGGTGTTGTTTGTGGGTCTGCACATTGCAGCCGGGTTCTTTATGCAGCAATTTGGCAGCAACTGGGCTACGGTGCTGAACACCATTTACGAATCGGTCTATTTCCAGTTGTTGATCGTCTTTATTGTCTATTTCCACGGCTTGAATGGTTTTCGGATTATCATCCTGGATATCTGGCCCAAACTGCTGGAATACCAGCGCGAAGCTACCTGGCTGCAATGGCTGATTTTTATCCCCTTGTATGCTCTGACCGCGGCCATCATGGTTATGTTTACGCTTCAAGGCGGCTAAAGCGGGTTAGATTGCAGGCGATAAGGAGAAAAAATATGCGCTCTCGAACAGCTCCACAAATTGGTTTCAATTTTGATTATTTGATGTTTGTTTTCACCCGTATCTCCGGATTGACGCTCTTTTTGCTGGCGTTCATCGGCGTTGCTGCGGCTTTCTACTTGGGCGCCAGGACTCAGATGGATGTCGGCGCCCTGGCGCGTTGGACCTTCTTTCCGAATCCCAATCATGTCACCAATACCAATATCCCGGATGTAACCCAGGGCTGGGCGAACGCCTGGTGGCAGATTATGGAAATGGTGATTCTGTTCTTTGGGGTTACGCACGGCATGAATGGCCTGCGGATGGTGTTGGAAGATTATCTGGGCGGGTCATGGGGGCGTGTCTTGTTGCGCGGGGTTGTCTTTTTGCTCTGGCTGTTTGTGCTTATCATCGGTATTTATGTCATTCTGGCATCCTGAAGTCAGGAGATGAACTATGGGAAACTACCATCAATTTGATGTCATTGTTGTCGGCGCAGGCGGCGCAGGTTTGATGGCCGCTCTGTACGCTTCCAAGACCGCCAGCACGGCTGTTCTTAGCAAGCTGTATCCCACCCGTTCCCACACTGGTACGGCGCAAGGCGGTGTGGGTGCAGCCCTGGGTAACGAAGGTGAAGATCATGCGGAATGGCATACCTTCGACTCGGTCAAGGGCAGCGACTATCTGGGCGACCAGGATGCGATTGAATTCATGTGCTTTGAGGCGATCCAGGCTGTTTACGAGCTGGAACACATGGGTTTGCCCTTCTCGCGTACGCCCGATGGACGCATCGCGCAACGTCCTTTCGGTGGGCATACAAATAATATAACTGGCAAGCCGGTGCCGCGTGCCTGTTATGCGGCTGACCGCACCGGTCATATGATTTTGCAGACCCTGTATCAGCAGTGCATCAAGAACAATGTCAATTTCTTTGACGAGTTCCAGGTGCTGGATATGCTGATCGAGAATGGTAAGGCTGCTGGCGTGATCGCGCTGGAGTTGTCAACCGGTGAGATGCACACCTTCCACGCGAAATCGGTGATCTTTGCCACGGGCGGTCATGGGCGCATTTGGGAGATCACTTCCAACGCTTATTCCTTCACCGGCGATGGGCCGGCGATCCTGATGCGCCACGGCTTGCCGCTGGAGGATATGGAATTCTTTCAGTTCCACCCCACCGGCATTTACCGGCTGGGCATCTTAATTACTGAAGGCGTGCGCGGCGAAGGCGGCATCCTGATTAACGATAAGGGCGAGCGTTTTATGGAAAAATACGCCCCCAAAGTCAAAGACCTGGCCTCGCGCGATGTAATCAGCCGGGCGATGTATTTGGAGATGCGCGAAGGGCGCGGCATCGGCGGCAAGCGCTACCTGTACCTGGATATGCGCCCTGAGACGGTCAATAAATACGCTGCGGTGGATGGACGCAAACGCCAGGATGGTACGCCGTATGTGGTGACCGGTGAGGAGCTGCTCGCCAAGCTGCCCGATATCGTTGATTTCGCCCGCACTTACCTGGGCGTTGATCCGGTGGCGCAACCGATGCCGGTCAATCCGACCGCGCACTATGCTATGGGCGGTATCCCCACCAACAAGTATGGCGAAGTAGTCATTGACGAACAAAATACTGTCCTGCCGGGGCTGTACGCGGCTGGCGAGTGCGCCTGCGTTTCAGTGCATGGCGCGAACCGCCTGGGTACCAACTCGCTGCTCGATTTGATCGTCTTCGGCAAGTATGCGGGTTTGAAAGCCGCTGAATATGCCAACGGCGCCTCATTTGAGCCGTTGCCCGCCGATCCTTCTGCGGATATTCGCCAGCAGTTGGACGCCATCCTGAGCAGCCATGGCGAGGAAAAAGCTTATACGATCGGCAACGAAATGAAAGCCATCATGTTTGACGAAGTAGGCGTCTTCCGTATCCAGGCTGGCATGGAGAAAGCGCTGGCGAAGGTGCGCGAGCTGCAAGAGCGCCTCAAACACGTCCGCACGCCCGATCATGGCAAGCCCTTCAATACAGAACTGATGAATATATGGGAACTGGGCAATCTGCTCGATCTGGCAGAAATCACGACGGTTTCAGCCCTGGCGCGCACGGAAAGCCGCGGCGGGCATGCCCGTGAAGATTATCCCAACCGTGACGATGTCAACTGGCTGAAGCATAGCTTGATTTGGGTCGAAGACGGTAAAATTCGCTTGAGCTACAAGCCGGTTGTTATTACCAAGTACCAGCCGAAGGAACGGGTGTATTAGAGAGGAGCATGCAATGGAAGTCACATTAAAAATCTTCCGCTTCAATCCAGAAACTGATAAAAAGCCGCATTATGAAAGCTATAAAGTGCAGGCTGAACCGACCGACCGGGTGCTGGACCTGTTGGAGTACGTGAAGGGCAATTTCGATGGCACGCTCTCCTTCCGCCGTTCCTGCGCGCATGGCATCTGCGGCTCGGATGCTTTGCGCATCAACGGGCGCAATCGCCTGGCTTGTAAGATGTTGGTCAAGGAAGTGGGCGGTACGAAGATTACCGTCGAGCCGATTCTGGGGTTGCGTGTACTCAAAGACCTGATCGTGGATATGGAACCCTTCTTTGACAATTACCGCTCGGTGATGCCTTACCTGGTCAACGACGAACCAGCCCCGAAGCAGGAGCGCCTGCAAACACAGGAAGACCGCGAGCGCTTCGACGATACCACGAAGTGCATCCTGTGCGCTTGCTGCACCACCTCCTGTCCATCTTTCTGGGCCAGCGAACAGTACGTCGGCCCGGCGGCCATCGTAGCCGCTCACCGCTTCGTCTTCGATAGCCGTGATCGCGCCGGCGCCGAGCGGCTGCGCATCCTGAATGACCAGTTTGGCGTCTATCGCTGCCACACCATTTTTAACTGTACCGAGGCTTGCCCGCGCGAGATTCAGGTCACCAAAGCGGTGGGCGAGGTGAAGCGCGCGATCGCCGTTGGCAAGCTCGATTAATCCATTCCGTTTCCTGTCTACTTACCCGTGCGGTTTTGTTACAAGACTGCACGGGTAAGTTCATTAAATCACACCAAATCCGGCCTGTAATTTCGGAATCTATTTGACTCCCCCGAATGCTTCTGGTAAAATCAGCCCGCTCAGCGCGTAGTACCCTTCGCTTGCTGAGACATATCCTTTTGAAAGGGCTTGACACATGAAAGTACTACTGATTAAGGACGTTTACAAACTGGGGCGGGCTGGCGATGTTAAGAAGGTTGCCGATGGGTATGGACGCAACTTCTTGCTCCCGCAAGGCCTGGCAGTGCTGGCGACCCCTGGCGCCCTGGCTCGCACGGAGCATATCCGCGCCCAGGCTAACGCCAAGCGCGCCATCCTGAATAATGAATTGGGTGGCGTGGCGGATATTCTTTCGAAACTGACCCTGGCTTTCGCTGCCAAAGCCGGCGAAACCGGAAAGCTATATGGCTCGATCACCCCGCTCATGATCTGCGACGCAATCAAGAGCCAGTCTGGGGTTGAGGTTAACCGGCGGCAGTTGGATTTTGAACCGATCCGTACCCTTGGCGTGCACAAGACGCGTGTGCGGATGACCATAGATTTGATCCCCGAAGTGACGATTATTGTTCACCGCGAAGGCGAAGCGGTCAACCTACAGCCGGCGGTTCTTACCGACAGTGTCCCTGAAAGCAGCGCTGAGACTGAAGAGCAACCGGACTCGCCACAACAGGATCCAGGTTAACCTGTCTGATCGTCAACAAGTCTGATATCTAAATAGTCTGATAGTCGCATATCGAATGGGCTATCAGACTATCAAACCGCAAGAAGTTTGCATATGGGCATGAATGCCCTCTCGGAAAAGCTCCGCCAGGCGCGCGAGGCGCGCGCTCTCACAATCGAACAGGCGGCCAGCGCCACCCGTATCCGCGCCCATTACCTGAGCGCCATGGAAGCGGGTGATTTTAGTTCGCTGCCTTCGCGAGTGCATACGCGCGGTTTTTTACGCGCCTATGCGGAGTTCCTGGCGTTGGACGCCGAGCCGCTGTTGCTTGAACTGGAGGGGGGCGATACTGGTCCCGCCAAAGAGTCTGAACCGGAAATTCCCAATGCTGTTTCAGAAGTCGAGCCGGATGAAGCGCCGCCGGCCGAGGTAATCTTTCGCTCGGTGGGTGGAATGTTGCTGCGCCAGCGTGAGTTGCTCGGCTTGTCGCTGGAAGACGTGGAGCGCCATACCCACCTGCGCCAGCATTACCTGGAGGCTTTAGAGGCCGGCAACCTGGACGGTTTGCCCTCTCCTGTGCAAGCGCGGGGGATGCTTAACAATTACGCTGCCTTTGTCGGGCTTGACCCCGAACCGTTGCTGCTGCGCTTCGCAGATGGGCTGCAAGCCCGCTTGCAAGCGAAACGCGCCAACGAGGTAAGCTCGCGTCCGGCCGGCAGCTATCTCAAACAGCCCGCCTCCGTTCCTGTTCGCGGTGTTCTTGACCGCCGCGGTGTTTTTAACCGCCGCGGTGTTCTTTCCCGCCAGCGGTTGCTCTCTAATGATCTGTTGGTAGGCGGTTCGATCATCCTATTCCTGATTGTTTTCATAGTGTGGGGCGCGATCCGTATCTTCGATACGGTCTCTACCAGCCAGCCGACTGCAACCGCGCCTTCAATCGCAGAGGTTCTGTTAGCGACTGCTACACCGAGCGAGACTCCTACGCCAATGCCGCCCACCGCTACGCCGTTGGCGCCGCAGCAGTTGTTCCCGACTTTCCCGGTCGCGACCGGTACGCTGACCGGTACAATTGCCGGCCCCGGACAAGCGGGTGTGCAGGTGTACCTGACCATTCGGCAACGGGGTTATTTGCGTGTGATTGTAGATGGGAAAGTGGAATTTGATGGCCGGGTGACGCCGGGTAGCGCTTATCCGTTTGTCGGTAATAGCCAGGTGGAAGTGTTAGCTGGCAACGCAGCCGGCGTTCAGGTTTTCTATAATGGCGGCGATTATGGTGTGATGGGAGAGTTTGGTGAGTTGGTCAACCAGATTTACACCCCGCAGGGTGTGCTGGCGCCGACCCCAACTATTACTTCCACCCCGCCTCCCACATTACCTGCGCCGCCCGCTGCGGCGACTGCGCCCGCTTTACCATAAGCGCTTTGTTTACGGATATAAAAGGAAGACCATGAATCCGAAAACTTTCCATCTCATTTCGTTGGGCTGCGCGAAAAATACGGTTGATTCCAGCGCGATGGCGCAGCTAATGGAAAAATCTGGCTACCGATTGACGGAAAAGCCAGAAAAGGCCGCTATCTTAATTGTCAATACCTGTGGTTTTATTGGGCCGGCCAGGCAGGAATCCCTGGATATGTTGGGGGAATTAGCCGCCCACAAACGCAAGGGTCAAATCTTAATCGCAGCCGGCTGTCTGACTCAACGCTATGGCGCTGACGTGGCGCGCCAGGCGCCTGGCATTGACGGCATCCTGGGTACGCGCCGTTGGATGGATATCGTTGACCTGGTACAACGCCTGCGTTCGGGCGGCTATCCCGAACCGCTATATCATCTGCCTGATGCAACTACTCTTGGCGGCGACGAGCGCGGGGCGCCGCGCTCGTCTTTACCGCCGCTGGTTGCTCGACAGGGAGGCAGCGCCTACCTCAAAATTGCCGATGGCTGTCGCAGACCGTGCGCCTTCTGCGCCATTCCATTGATCAAAGGCCCGCTTGCCAGTCGCCCGCTCGAGCTGATTTTGGATGAAGCGCGTTTTCTTGGCGAAACGGATTTCGCCCAAAACCAGGGATTGCGTGAGTTGGTCTTAATCGCTCAAGATACCACTGATTATGGGCATGACCTGGGTCTGAAAGATGGATTGGCTCAATTGTTGGAAAAGCTCGTGCAGGTTGCGCCGCAAATTGATTGGATCCGCGTTCTCTATGCTTACCCCGGCTATGTCACCGATAGGCTGATAGATGTGATGGCGGCTCACCCTCAAATCTTACACTACCTGGATATCCCATTGCAACATGCTCACCCGGCGACCCTGGAACGGATGCGCCGCCCGGCGAACATAGATTGGGTGCGGCGCACGATTGAGAAAATGCGCCATGCTATGCCCGACCTGGCCGTTCGCACGACTTTCATTGTCGGTTATCCGGGCGAGACCGAGACCGAGTTTCAAACCTTGCTGGATTTTATAGATGAGCTGCGCTTTGATCGAGTCGGCGCGTTTCAGTTTTCTTTCGAGGTCGGCACGCCCAGCGAGCCGCTTGGCGATCCGACGCCTGCCGAGGTCAAGCAAGAGCGTTATGAACGGTTGATGGAACGCCAGGCTGCCATTTCGTTGCAGAAAAACCAGGCGCTGGTCGGCCAGACCCTCGCTACGTTGATCGAAGGACAGGGGGATGGTCTTTCAATCGGGCGCACCTATCGCGACGCGCCGGAAATTGATGGGTTGGTGGTGGTCGAAGGGGATTTGCCGGTGGGCGAAATCCTGCCGGTTAAGATTAATGGCGCGTTGACTTATGACCTGACCGGCCTGCCAGTGACCGGCTAAACAAAAACCACTGGCATACTCCACAGCAGTGATCTTACTGCTCAATTTCCCGAGGATACCTGATGTTAGACTTGAATGACTCCGCAATCCAATTTGCCATCCAGACCACCCGCCGCGCTGTGCAGCTTGTGCGCCAGGTGCAGGCTGATCTGGTCACCCCTGCGCTGACTAAAGAAGACCGCTCGCCAGTTACGGTAGCCGATTTCGCCTGCCAGGCGCTGGTCGCAAAATTACTCGCTGATGCCTTCCCATCTACTCCGCTCATTGCAGAGGAATCTGCCAGCGCGCTCCAGAAACCTGGCGCGGAGCAGACCCTGGAACTCGTCACGAGCTTTGTCCAACGCGCTCTAGTCGCGAGCGCTCCGCAGGCGGTCACTGCTCAGTTGGTTTGCGCCTGGATAGATCGCGGCCAGGCGGCGTCCTTTACCGGCGCGGTAAAGGACGCCGCCAATGACCGGCTCGATCGGTTCTGGACGCTCGACCCGATTGACGGCACCAAGGGTTTCCTGCGCGGCGATCAATATGCGGTGGCGCTGGCTTTTGTGCAAAACGGTGTGGTGCAGATTGGCGCCTTGGGTTGCCCTGATTTGGTTAACGCGGATACGCCCGATCACTCCGGCCCTGGGTCATTAGTGATTGCGGCGCGCGGGCAGGGCAGTTGGTGCACGACGATTGATGGCGCGGCGGAATGGAAACAACTGCACGTCTCTGCACGCGCGAATCCGGCTGAGGCGCGTGTATTGCGTTCTTTCGAGTCCGGTCATACCAACGTGGATCAAATTGGTCTATTCGCCCAGGCTATGGGCGTACAGGCTAAACCGGTTTTAATGGACAGCCAGGCAAAATACGCCGTGTTAGCCGCTGGCGCGGGCGAGATGCTCTTGCGCCTGTTATCTCCTTCGATGCCGGATTACCGTGAGAAAATTTGGGATCACGCAGCCGGCGCGCTGGTGCTCAGCGAAGCCGGCGGTCGCATCAGCGACCTGGATGGCAAGCCGTTCGACTTTACTGCCGGACGAGCGTTACTCCATAATCGCGGCGTGCTGGCCTCGAATGGCACGCTCCATGCACCTGCATTAGCAGCCCTCCAGCAAATTGGGGCTTAGTTTAACCCGGCTGATATGAATCGCTCTGACCGCGTTGCTTTATTGCTCAGTTTTGTGGCTGGGCTGGCGGCTTTCCTGGTAGCTGACCGGGTGTTCGAGCGCATGGCGCATATCGAGGACGAAATGGCCTATGTCTGGCAGGCCCAAGCAATTGAACACGGTTATCTGACCCTTCCTTCGCCGCCCTTGCCGAAGAGTTTCCTGATTCCCTTTGTGGTGGATTATCACGGCCAACGCTTCGGGAAATACCCCATCGGCTGGCCGGTGATCCTGGCCGTCGGCGAGAAGCTGGGCATTCCTTTTCTGGTCAATCCCATCCTGGCCGGGTTGGGCGTGTGGCTGACGTATCAATTGGGCAAACGCCTGTTCAGCGCGACGGTGGCTCTGCTCGCCGCTGGCCTGACGACCACCTCGCCATTCTTCTTACTGAATTCCGGCTCGTTATTAAATCATCCGTTGGGTTTGGCGCTCACCATCCTCTTCGCGCTGGCCTGGCTGGATGCATTCCATTCACCGAACGTTGCCCGGCGCTGGCTGCCGGCGCTGGTAGCCGGCGCCGTTCTTGGTCTATTGGCGCTCACTCGCCCGCTAACCGCCATTTGTGTGGGAGTGCCCTTCGGACTCCACGGTCTGATCCTGCTGGCGCGCCGCGATCGCGCCGCCCGGCGCAATGTGCTTTTGTGCGGTATCACCGCCCTGGCAATCGGCTCACTGCTGTTTGTCTGGCAGTATGCGGTCACCGGCGACCCAATACTCAACCCCTACACCTTGTGGTGGAGTTATGATAAAGTCGGCTTTGGCCCGGGGTATGGACATTTACCCGGCGGCCATACGCTGGATCAGGCCTGGATCAACACCCGTTTTAATATCGCTGTTGGCAAGCAGGATCTCTTTGGCTGGGCTGCCTATTCGTGGATTTTCCTGCCTTTCGGTCTACTGGCTATCCTGCGCGACCGCAACTGGCGCGCTTTGCTGCCAGGCAGCATCATCGTCGCCCTTTTCTTTGCCTATATGGCTTACTGGATTGGCGCCTGGCTGTTTGGCCCCCGCTACTACTACGAGGGCTTGATCAGCCTCACATTGCTCACGGCGGCTGGGATTGCGTTATTGGCTGGTTGGCCCACCCGTCCCGGCCAACCATTTCCACATTATTCGGGCTGGCGTAAAGCCCAACCTTTGCTGATGACCGCTCTGCTGGCTGTGCTGGTGACAGCTAACCTGGTCTTCTATCTGCCGCTGC
>Ga0172371_10002803_pt1 | contig 27416 bp, 27 predicted proteins | sample Lak12m_FD_114543 | JGI IMG/M metagenome (GOLD analysis project Ga0172371, IMG submission 114543) | Freshwater microbial communities from Kabuno Bay, South-Kivu, Congo - kab_022012_12m | ecosystem: Environmental > Aquatic > Freshwater > Lake | place: Democratic Republic of the Congo: South-Kivu...
GCAGGCAAGGCGCCTACTCTTAAAATCAAGGCTAAATCCTGGGCCTGCTCTATGCTAAACCTGCCGGTAATCACTGCTTCGCCGGAAGGTATGGCCTCCCTGATGCGCGGAGCAGACTGTACTTTGCCGTCGAGAACTATAGCTAACCTCTTTCCGATATTATCTGCGGTGATCTGGGCAAATTTCCTTGATCCCTCTGGGCTGAATTGCAAAGCTACCAATGGCTCATTAAACTGGCTCTGGTCAAAACGCACTGTTGCGTTCACCAGGGCATCTCCGGTTAAAACCGGTTTTTCCTCTAAAAGTAACGGCTCATTGTCATCGGCGCTAGTTTTATATTCGTACCCCGCTGCTACATTCCCGCCAATAGCCTCTTTTAGTAAATTCATATCCCCGGAAACCAGCTTGAACTCAAGCATGGCAGTCTTGCCGATTAAATCTATCGCCCTATTCCGGTCAGTCACTCCCGGTAATTGCACCACGATTTCATCCTCACCCTGTTTTTGTATGGAAGGCTCCCTTACCCCGAATTGGTCAATGCGGTTGCGGATAACCTCTATTGCCCGGTCAGCCGCATCCTCCTTAGACCCGCCTTTAAGATGACTGGTATCTACTTTAAGCAAAAGATGCATCCCGCCTTTTAGATCCAGGCCTAAATTTATCCTTTGATTCACCGGAAAGGCGAAATAAATACATACTCCGATGACTGCTAAAATAAAGATCAGTTTATATACCAGTCTTTTTTCCATATTATGATCCTTGGTTGGAAGTGGGTATTTTTTTAAGGTAGGCGACACAATTCTTTTCGATTTCGATCTTGACATTTTCATCTACCCTTAAAATCAGGGTTTTATCCTTAAGGTTGACTATGGTGCCGTGGATACCGCTGGTAGTCACTACCTCGTCGTTTTTCTTTAATTCATTGAGCATTTTCTGATGCTCTTTTTCTTTTGATTTCTGCGGTCTGATAATCAGAAAATAAAATATCACGAATATCAGGATTAAAGGCAGAAGGTTGGTAATTGGGCTAAGCGTTGTTTGCTGTAGCATTCATATCCTCCTTTTTGGCTTTCTTGAGTAAACTCTTGACCGTAGGGGAAAGCTGAGCACCCTTCTTGACCCAGGAATCGATACCCTGCTGGTTGATCTTTACCTTCCCGTTGGTAGGCGTATAAAAACCAAGTTCCTCGATAAACCTGCCGTCCCTGCCGCGCCGCTCATCAAAAACCGTAATCCTAAAATGCGGCCTTTTCTTAGGATTTTTTCCGATCCGGCGTAGCCGTATATGCACTGCCATTTGAACAACCTCCTTTGTTTTTAGTCGCTAAGCGCTAACCTATAACCTAAAGCAAACCTTACTATAGACCATAGACTATTAGCCATTGACTAATTGTTTTCTACACATTCGCAACAGGAAAACCTCGCCATTCATAGCGAGGAGGTATAGCCCTAGGTTGATTTACCGATTGCCTCGATTAAAGCCCTGGCTTTGCTTACTGATTCACAATATTCCTTCTGCGGTTTAGAATCTGCGACAATACCAGCGCCTGCCTGCACATAGGCAGAATCTCCCTTTATCACGATCGTCCTGATCGTAATGCAGGTATCGATGTTTTGCGAAAAACTAAAATACCCCACGCATCCGGCATAAGGGCCGCGCTTTAAGTTTTCCAGCTCGTCGATAATCTCCATCGCCCGGATTTTCGGGCTTCCGGTTACCGTGCCGGCGGGAAAACATGCTTTCAGCGCATCATAAATGTCATACCTTTTATCTAATGCCCCGGTTACTTCGCTGACTAAATGCATCACGTGGGAGTATTTCTCTATGCGCATAAAATCCCTGACCTGCACCGTGCCGGTTTTCGCTACCCTGCCTAAATCATTCCTGCCTAAATCGACCAGCATAAGGTGCTCGGCTTTTTCCTTGCTGTCATTTAAGAGCTCTTCTTGCAGCTTGCGGTCCTCTTTCTGGGTAGAGCCGCGCCTTCGGGTCCCGGCAATCGGCCGGGTTTCCAATAGCCCGTCTTCGCAACGCAGGAGCATTTCAGGGGAAGAGCCGATCAATATCAGCCCCTTTAATTTTAAAAAAAACATGTAGGGTGAAGGATTGAGGCTTCTTAAGTTCCGGTAAATATCAAACGGGTCTCTACTGCCGAGCTCTACTTTAAACCTCTGGGATAACACCCCCTGGATAATATCGCCTTTTTTAATATAATCTTTGGCGCTTGCCACAGCGCTCTTAAATCCAGCAGGCGTAAAGTTAGAGCTAACTTTTATTCCCGCGCTTGGCTTAATATCTTTTCTCTTACGTAAAGAAATTGATTTAGCGAAGTCACTTTTAATCTCTTCGATCTTCCGCTGCGCCCTTAGGTAAAGTCGTTTTTTCTCATCTTTAGTCATTCTGGCTGAATCAGGCAGGAAAACATTAGCGACAATCTTGATTGTATGATTAACCCGGTCAAAAATCAAGAGGTTATCGGTTAAGATAAAAAGATAATCCGCCAGTTTTAAATCATCCTTATTTTTATCCGGCAGTTTCTCAAATAAACGCACTGCCTCATAGCCTATATATCCAACCAGTCCGCCGTAGAAGCGCGGCAACCCCTTGACCGCTGCCGGCCGGTAATCCCGCATGATTTTTCTGATTTCATCCAAAGGCGACACTTTACACAAGAAACGCCGCAGGGTTTTCTTCTGTGGATCAATTATGCGGATATCCCTTCCTTTGCCTTCAAAGACCAGAGAGGGGGAATTTCCCAGGAAAGAGTAGCGGGCTACCTTCTCCTGGCCTTCCACTGACTCAAGCAGAAAGGCATAATCACTTTTATTAATTTTTAAAAAAGCGGAAACCGGAGTATCTAAATCAGCGTTAATCTCGGTATAAACCGGGACCAGGTTATATCTTTTGCTTAAATTTAAAAACTCCTTGCCTGACGGATAAACCATTAGAGCCTCATTTGAACTTACGGTAAAAACACGAACGATTTCCTGTATGACAGGCAACCCCAAGCTGGCGGACTTTAATCAGGATCGCATCCATATCGCAGTCATAAGCTACTGATTTAATGAACTGGAAATTACCGGAGGTTTCTCCTTTCACCCAGTATTTCTTACGCGAGCGTGACCAATAACAGGTTTTTCCCGATTTAAGAGTCCTGCTTAATGAGGTTTTATTCATATAAGCAAGCATCAGGACTTCTTTTGTTTTGTAATCCTGGATAATTGCCGGGACTAAACCCTGGCGGTCAAACTTGAATTTCTTAAGATTTATGCGTTTAATCTTCATTTTAAACCCTCTAAAAGATATTGACTCCTATCTTATAGCCTAACCAGGACCCCTTTTTCCCTAAGGTACTTCTTGACCTGGCCAACCGAGTATTCTCCGTAATGAAAGATAGAGGCTGCCAGGCAGGCTGAGGCATTGGTTTTCTGAAAAACCTCCCAAAAATCCTCTGGTTTTCCCGCTCCGCCGGAAGCAATCAGCGGGATATTTACGGAATCAGCGATGCTCCTGGTTAAATCTAAATCGTACCCATCCTTAGTGCCGTCATAATCCATGCTGGTTAATAAAATCTCGCCGGCGCCCAGTTCTGCAGCCTTCCTAGCCCACTCTACAGCGTCTAGGTCTACCGGCGTTCTGCCTCCGTTAATATAAACCTGCCAGGAACCATTGTTTTTTTTAGCATCGATCGCTACTACTATACACTGGCTGCCGAATTTACGGCTGGCCTGGCTGATTAAATCCGGGCATTTAACCGCGGTGGTATTGATTGAGACTTTTTCCGCCCCGGCATTTAAAAGATCGCGGATATCCCCTAAGTCACCGATCCCCCCGCCCACGGTAAAAGGCAGGAATATGTTTTGGGCTATTTTTTCGACTAAACCGATGAGGGTCTTTCTTTTTTCAAAACTTGCCGTGATATCTAAGAATACCAGCTCATCCGCCTTAGCCTGGTCGTAAAACTTAGCTATCTCTACCGGGTCACCGGCATCCCTTAAGCCCAAAAATTTGATCCCCTTTACCACCCGCGCATCTTTAATATCCAGGCAGGGAATAATTCTTTTGGTCAGCATAATCTGTTTCCCGTATATTTTTTATTACTCCCTAAAGATTACTCCAGCATTACAGTTCACACTTTACTTGCCTGCCGGACGGACAGGCAGGCAATCACACAATATTTTATTTCACTTTCTGGTACAGATATTCTCTTAAAAGTTTCCAGGTTTTTTTTCCTACCCGACCGTCGGCATTAAGGTTATTCGCTCTTTGGAACGCCCGGATCGCCTCTTTGGTCTGCTTACCCATTTTGCCGTCAATTACGCCCGGGTCATAGCCGGCGTTCTTTAAGGCAGTCTGGATTTGTTTTGCATTCGGCCTGGATTTCACTTCACCCACTACTTTTTTCGGCTTTAAATCTGCGCTTATTTTTACTTCTTCCTGGGGAACTTTATTTAACGCTTCCTTTAAACTATTAATCTCATTATCCTTGGCTTGTAGCTGGGTCTCTAAAACCGTGACCTGGTTTCTTAATCCCTGCATCTCTAGATCTTTTGGCTTTTTCGCTGTAGCACAGCTGCTTGATGTAACCACCAAGCCAAGTAAGACTGCTAAAACTAATCCCCTTTTTACCATCTTCTCCTCCTTTTTTTACTTAAGCTACAACTGGTTTCTGCGTACCGATTAACTTTATCGCTTGGGCCAAACTAAACTTTCCTTCATAGAGCGCTTTCCCTACAATCACCCCCTTGACCCCCAACTTTTCCAACGCCTTGAGTTTAATCAGATCGTCGAGTGAAGATACCCCTCCGGAAGCAACGATGCCCATCCCTGTTTTTTTTAAGAGCAATCCGATCCCTTTAATATCCGGGCCCTTCAAGGTGCCATCTTTTTTTACGTCAGTATAAATAAAATCCTTAAAACCTATGTTTTTTAAAGCCAAAGCAAAATCCAGGGCATTCTTACCCGGAGCCTTAGCGCGCCAGCCCTTGATTAGGACCTTACCGTCTAAAGCGTCGATACTTACCATAATTTTAGCGCGGAAATTTTTATAGGCCCTTGCCAAGAATCTTTTGTCCTCTACCGCCTTAGTTCCTAAAATAACCCGATGCACTCCCAGCTCAAGCAACATCTTAATCGTCCGGATATCCCTAATGCCCCCCCCTAACTCAACCGGCACGTCTACGGCCTTAATAATCTCGCTGACAGCCTTTAAATTCTTTAATTTTCCGCTTGCAGCACCGTCTAAATCTACGATATGGATCAAGGCTGATCCCTGTTTTACCCAGTATCTGGCAGTTTTCACCGGGTCGCGAGAATAAACTTTTTTATTGCTTAAGCCCTGCACTAACCTTACTACGCAGCCATCCTCTAAGTCTATTGCCGGTATAATTAACATAAATTGACAAAATTCTCGATTATTTTTAATCCGCTATTTTGGCTTTTCTCCGGATGAAACTGCACTCCATAAACATTATCCTTGGCAACTATGGATGCAAATTTGATACCATACTCAGTAGTGCTGGCAGAAACTCCTGGATCAGCCGGAGCAGGATAATAGGAGTGGCAAAAATAAGCGTAAGATCTATCCGGCACATCTTTCAATAGCCGGCAATCCTTTTGTTTAAGCTCCAGGTTATTCCAACCCATATGCGGGACTTTTAAGCCTAAGCAGTCATCAAATCTTTTCACTGTCCCTCTAATTATGCCCAACCCCTTGATCCCCTTGGCCTCATCACTTTCTTCGAATAATAACTGCATCCCTAAACAGATACCCAAGAACGGCTTTCCTTCCTTAATTTGTTCTTTTAGGGTAGAGATTAAATCCTGCCGCTCTAATTCGGCCATTGCGTCGTTAAATGCACCCACGCCGGGCAAGACCAATTTCTCGGCATACCTGATCTTATCGGCCTGATTAGTTACCCGACAAACTCCCCCCATTGTCTCAAGCGCCTTTTGCACGCTGTGGATATTACCCATGCCATAGTCAATAATTACGATCATCTTAATCAATAATGCCTTTGGTCGAAGGGATCCCCTTTCTGCGTGGGTCAAGTTGCATCGACTGGTCTAAGGCAATCCCTAAGGCTTTAAAGATAGGCTCTAATGTTGTATGCAGATCCTTATCAAGAGGTGTGACCATGATATTAAGGTTCAAGCCGAGATTTTTGGCCAAGGCTTCCAGAAAATGCTCGGCGTCCTTAAGCGCATATCCATCTTGAGGCTCAGGGACAATGCTTTCTATCCCCCCGTTAAAACGAAATGATCCCCTGCCGCTGATATCGATTACCACATTGGCTAAAACATCCTCCATCGGCACCGAGGCTGAACTAAACCTTTTAATACCCACCTTCTTACCTAATGCTTTTTTAAAAGCACCCCCCAAGACAATCCCTACGTCTTCATTGGTATGATGGATATCGACCTTCAGGTCGCCCCGGGCAATAATCTCCAAATCAAATAATCCGTGGAAGGCAAATAATTCCAGCATATGGTCGAGTATACCTATGCCGGTATCGATCTTGGCTTTGCCTTTTCCGTCGATATTTAATTTTACCCGGATATCGGTTTCCCGGGTCTTTCTCCTTAGCATTGCGCTTCTTTTCTTCGCTGCCATCTAGTCTCCTTCTAAAGATAATTAAAACCGCGCCTTTACTGAATCTAAGTGGTTACTCAACCCCTCAATACTGGCTATTTTTTCAATGGGGTCCCTGATTTTCTCCAGAGATTTCTTTGAATAGCTGATAATATGGCTGTGTTTGATAAAATCCGTTACCGACAATCCGGAGAAGAATCTGGCAGTCCCCTGCGTAGGCAAAACATGGCTGGGGCCGGCGATATAATCTCCTAATGCCGTAGGGCTATAAGGGCCCAGGAATATCGCACCGGCATTCCTTACCGCCTTAAGCAGTTTCTGGGGATTCTGGACTAATATCTCCAGGTGCTCGGGAGCGATCTTATTACTGATCTCAATCGCCTCCTCCAGATTTTTAGTTAAGACAATTGACCCATTTATCTGGACCTCTGATTTTATTTCCTTAGCCAGGCTCTTAGAGTTGGTAATCAATATTGCCAAGCCGCGGGCGTGCTCTGCCTGCGCCTTAAGGTCAGCGATAATATATTCAGGGTTGCTATAGCGATTGGCAATAATTACTAATTCTGTCGGTCCGGCAATCATATCAATATCTACCAGGCCAAAAACCTGCCTTTTAGCCTCGCTGACATAAATATTTCCCGGTCCGACAATCTTATCTACCCGGGGAATAGTTTTAGTCCCGTAAGCCAAAGCAGCAATCCCTTGCGCTCCGCCTACCCGGTAAATTTCATCTACTTTTAAAAGATCAGCTACAACTAAAATATGCGGGTTGATATAACCATTTTTATCCGGTGGGCTGACCATTACGGTCTTTTTTACCCCGGCTATTTTAGCAGGTAATACCGTCATATAAACACTGGAAACTAATGGGGCGGTACCTGCCGGAATATAAATTCCTACTTTATCTAAAGGTATATAATTCTCTCCCAGGATAGTGCCCTCGCTATCCCTGATCTTCCAGGATTTTTTTAGGGCCTTGCGGTAGAATCTGTTGACGTTTTCGATAACAACCTTTAAGGTAGAAACGAAATGAGGGCTGATATTCTGGTAAGCGCCGCTGATATCGATTTCCGAAACCTTCAGTTGTCGCGCCGATAGCTTAACCCCGTCGAATTTCCTGGTGTATTTGATTATTGCCTCATCCCCCAAAACACGCACGTCATCGATGATCTTACGCACCTTTTCTTCCAGGCGCCGGGACCTGGTCAACCCGCGATTGTAAATCTTCTCTAATTTTTTACTATTCGGGCGTATTATTTTCATCTCTCTCCCCCGCCAAGGAGTTCCCTTAACCTAAGGAAAACCTGGTTAATGTTCTCCGGTTTACTACCACCGGCCTGGGCAAAATCTTTCCTGCCCCCTCCGCTGCCACCCACTAAAACAGCAATATCATTGATTAATTTCTCTGCCTCTTTTCCCTGCTGGCAGAGATTCTCAGTTATCCCTAATACCAGTAATGCCCTGCCGGCATTGACAGAAGCCAAAAGAATAACAGCGCGCTCCAGTTTTTGCCTTAAGAAGTCTACGCTCTTACGCAAAATATCCATATCCGCATCCGCAAGCAAGCCGTAGACAAACTTAAAATCAGCGATCGTCTCGGCATTGTTGATCAAATCCTCCAGGTTGTTCTTGGCGACATCCAGCTTTTTAGCGTTCAGCTGTTTTTCCAATTCTTTTAACCTGGATAACCTTCTTCCTAAGTCCCGGGTTATCTTAGCAGCCGGCACGTTAAGCGCTGAGGCTACATCCGCAAGAATATCCTCCTCGCTTTTAATCATCTTGTAAGCAAAATTACCGGTAGCAGCCTCGATCCTACGGATGCCGCTGGCTACCGCACCCTCATGAACGATTTTAAATAAGCTAATCTGGCTGGTAGAATCAAGATGGGTACCTGCGCAGAGTTCTAAAGAAATATCCCCTATGCCTATAACGCGCACGCGCGATGCGTATTTTTCCGCAAAAAACGCCAAAGCCCCTTTTTTTCTCGCTTCCTTTAATGTGAGTTGTTTCTTGATTAAAGGATAAGCGCTCATCACGTATCCGTTTACTACCTCTTCGATCCTATCGAGCTGTTGGCGGTCAATATCTTTAAAATGCGTAAAGTCAAACCGCAACCTGTCTTCTGCCACTAAAGAGCCTTGTTGCCGCACGTGCTGGCCGAGGACTTTTCTTAATGCCGCCTGTAAAAGATGGGTGGCGGTATGGTTGCGCTCGATAGCCAGCCGGCGCTGGCTGTTAACGCTAGCTGATACCAGATCGCTTTTTTTAAAACTGCCCTCTTTGACCCGGCCGCTATGTAAGATTACCTTACCTATTTTTTGCGTATCAAGGACCTCAAATCTATTTTTACCTTTGATCAGTTCACCCTGATCGCCGACCTGGCCCCCGGATTCGGCATAGAATACAGTTTGATCAAGTATGATCTTAACCTTTTGCCCCTTTAAGACCTTTTTGATTTCTCGATCTCCTTCAAGGACTCCCAGAATCTTTGCCTTAGCCGAATAATTATCATACCCCAGGAATCTGGTGGCTTTAAAATCAAGCCCCTCCTCTTTAGCAGAAAAAACATCCCCCTTCATCATACTCTGTAGTTTTGAGCGGTTTTTCTGCTCCTCTAACTCCTGATTAAACTTTGATTCGGAAATTAGAATATTGTTCTTTTTCGCCCATTCCTGGGTCAAATCTAAAGGTATCCCGAATGTATCATAAAGCTGGAAGGCAATTACACCCGCCTGGTCGGCGTCGGGTTTATCTTTAGAGGCATTAAACTTATCTTTTAAAAGCTCTTCGCTTGAATCTAAGGTTGAAATAAAATTCTTTTCTTCCGCTAAAATAACCGCGGCAATATTTTCTTTACGCTTGAGTAGATCAGGACAGGGGTCTTTCATTATCCCTGCCAAAGTCGGGACTAACTTGTAAAGAAAAACCTTATAAATGCCTAATGCGCGCAGATGCAGGATGCTGGCGCGGATGATTTTTCTTACTACGTATCCCCGTTTTTCATTCGAAGGGAGTATCCCGTCGTAAATTGCAAAAACAATTGCCCGGATATGGTCGCTTACCGCATAAATATGCTTAAGGTTATTTTTATTCTCTTTTGCCAAAGCGGATATCTCATTGACTAACGGCGAAAATAAATCGGATTGGAAATTGTTTTGCACTCCCTGCATTACCGCTGCCAGCCTCTCTAAGCCCATCCCGGTATCAATATTCTTTTTCGGTAACGGCTCTAGTCTGCCATCTTCCTTGCGGTTAAACTGGGTGAAAACCAAATTCCATATTTCGACAAACCTTCCGCAGCTGCAAGCCGGAGTACAGCTATCCTTAAGGCAGCCGACGCCTTTACCAAAATCAAAGAATATCTCAGAACAGGGCCCGCAAGGCCCGTTCGGGCCTTTTTCCTTGGCTTCGGAAGGCCAGAAATTTTCCTTATCCCCTAACGTAATAATCCTATCAGAGCCTAATTTAATCTCTTCCTTCCAAATCTTATAAGCCGGAGCATCATCTTTATATACCGAAACCCAAAGCTTCTCTCGGCTAATACCAAGCTCGCGGGTAAGGAAATCCCAGGCGTAAGTAATAGCCTCCCGCTTAAAATAATCGCCGAATGAAAAATTGCCAAGCATCTCAAAGAAAGTATGGTGGCCGGCAGTCTTTCCCACTTTATCCAGGTCATCAGTTCTTAGGCAGCGTTGCGCCGTAGCTGCCCGGCTGAATCCTGAATTATGACCTAAAAACTCCCGCTTAAACTGATTCATTCCGGCAGGGGTAAATAATACCGTCGGATCATCCGCAGGGACCAACGAATCGCTTTCTACTATCTTATGTTTTCTGGTTTTAAAGAAGTCTAGGAATTTTTTTCTTAAAAGGTCTGCTTTCATTCTTGGTCCAGGCACTCACTGATTGTTCCGGCTGAGAACCCTCGGCGTAACAGATAATAGAATGTGCGTCTTTTAGCGCTCCGCGGTTCTATTCCTTTGAGTTTAGCGAGCCTCTGTCGGATAATCCCGCTCACTACCTCTTTTTCCGAATAATTATTTTTTATAGCGGCTAACTGTTCCTCAATAGTCTGATTGGCTATACCTTTTGCCCTTAATTCCTGTTTAAGCCGGCTTAAGCCCAGGGGTTTTTTAATCCGGGAATTAATCCAGCTGCTGGCAAAAGATTCGTCGTCCAGGAATTTTTTTGCTTTCAGGAAACCAATGGTATTACGGATAATCTCCTGGCTAAACTTTTTTCTCTTTAGCCTCTCGGAAAGCTCGTACTCGCTGCGTAATCTGAATTTAAGCAAAAGAAAGGCGTAAGCCCTGGCTTTTTCTGCCTCTTGTTGGTAATTCCCCACTTCTCTGGCGACAGCTTAATTATTAAAGAGAGATTTTTTTTCTGATTTCCTTCTCTATTTCTTCCTGTAGCTTCTGCTTTTCAGTAAATAGTTTCATTGCCTGCTCTTTGCCCTGGCCGATTTTTTCATTTTGAAAGGAAAGCCAGGTCCCTGACTTCTCGATTATACCCAAATTAACCGCAGCATCGATGATGCTGCCGGCTTTAGATATCCCTTCATCATGCAGGATTTCGAATTCTGCCTCACGGAAAGGCGGGGCAACCTTATTTTTAACTACCCTTACCCTTACCCTGCCTCCGATTACCTTCTCTTGGGCCTTTAAAGTAGCGATCCTCCTGACATCCAATCGTACCGAGGAATAAAATTTTAGCGCTCTTCCTCCCGGGGTTGTCTCAGGGTTTCCAAACATCACCCCGATTTTTTCCCTTAACTGGTTAATAAAAATAACGCAGGTGCGCGATTTACTGATAGCAGCCGTCAATTTACGTAATGCCTGCGACATTAAACGAGCCTGCAGGCCGACATGGGCATCCCCCATTTCTCCTTCAATCTCAGCGCGCGGGGTAAGCGCTGCCACAGAATCAATTACGATCAGGTCTACGGCATTGGAACGGACCAGGGTTTCCGTAATCTCCAGCGCCTGCTCACCCGTATCCGGCTGGGACATCAAAAGCTCATCTAGGTTAACGCCGATAATCTTGGCGTAAGTAGCGTCAAAGGCATGCTCAGCATCAATAAAGGCGGCTACGCCGTTTTTTTTCTGAATCTCTTTAATTGCGCTTAAGCTTAAAGTAGTCTTGCCCGATGCCTCGGGCCCAAAAATTTCTACTACCCTGCCCCGCGGTAATCCGCCAACGCCTAAAGCCCAATCTAAAGTTAAAGCACCCGTAGGAATAGTTTCTACATCAACCTTGATCTCCCCGCCTAATTTCATAATCGAGCCTTTTCCGAATTGCTTCTCGATCTGGGCCAGGGCAAGCTCTAGCGCCTTTTGCCGATCGCTGATATCTTTTGTGATTTCCTTCTTTTTCTCTATAACCATAATTTCCTCCAAGTTTTTTTAGGTTTAGCTGTAAATTGAGACCTTAATTATAACTTACTCTTATTTGTCTGTCAATAGATTCATATCCTTAAGTCTTGGCCAAATAATCCAAGGGTCCCCCGGTCACTGCCTGACCGGTTGCCTGGTTTTGGCATCCTCATCACCTCCTGACACAATAGACGTAAAGCCGAGGTGTTTCTAACGCGAAAAATAAAATGGCGTTTTGGCCTTGCATTGAGGACCGCCCATAAGGGATTGACAGCGGTAAGAAAATATGTTAAATTTACATAGTATGGAAGAGATTAATAAGCTTAAAAAAGAGATAGAACGTACTCAAGCTGAGCTGGCTATCCTCTATGAGGTTTCTAATGCTATGCGTACCACCCTTAAACTGGATGAGATCCTCTATATAATCCTCACCGGGGTCACCGCGCATGCCGGCCTTAGCTTCAACCGGGCCCTGTTATTCCTGGTAAATGAAAAAGAAAAACTTATCGAAGGCAGGATGGCTATCGGCCCGGAAAGCGGCGAAGAGGCGAATCGCATCTGGAATGATATTGAGCATGAAAAAATGGGGCTGGAAGAACTAATCAATGCCTACAAAGACTCTAAAAATATCAATGAATCTGGTTTTAACAGGCAGGTACAGCGGATTGTTATCCCCCTAAAACAAAACAATACAGAGTTGCTCAGCCTAGGGGTACTTGACGGCATGCCTTTACACCTGACCCGGGAAACTTTAGAGAATTACCACGATGACCCGATCATCCAATTATTAAACAGCGACGAACTGGTAATCACCCCCTTAAAAGCCAAAGATAAGGTTAACGGCATTGTCCTTGCCGATAATTTTATTACTAAGAGGCCGATCACCAAAGATGACATCCGCATGCTGATTATGTTAGCCAACCAGGCTGGCCTGGCGATAGAAAACTCCCAATTATACGAAAAGACCGTCCAGCGCGCGCATTCCGATTCATTAACCGAACTCTGGAATCACGGGTATTTCCAATACTTACTGCAATCAGAGCTGGACAAAACCAAAGCCTCTGGCTTAGCAATGAGTATCATTATGCTGGATATTGACGATTTTAAAATTTATAATGACACATTAGGACATCAGGCCGGGGATAAGGCCCTTAAAGAACTGGCGCTCCTATTAAAGAACCAGTCGCGTAGGATGGATTTTGTCTGCCGCTACGGCGGGGAAGAATTTACCATTATCTTGCCGCAAACCAATAAGAAAGAAACTTTTCTGATTGCCGAGCGTTTTAGGGCGGATATTGAGAATTACCGGTTTAGCCAGGAAGAAATCCTCCCTCATAAAAAGTTTACCGTTAGTATCGGCATAAGCTCTTACCCGGAAGACGGCCTTACTGGCTCTCAATTAATTTCCAACTGCGATAAAGCACTATATAAAGCTAAAAGTAAAGGTAAGAATTCTACCTGTTATTAGGCTCTAACAGTGGCAATTGCCTCCGGCTCCTTTTCCTTGTCCAGTTTATTTTCCGCAAATTTCACCGAGACAATCTTGGATACCCCTGATTCCTCCATCGTAATCCCATACATCACATTAGCATTGGCGATGGTTTTCTTATTATGGGTAATCACAATAAATTGCGACTGCTGGATAAAATCATGAAGGATACGGCTGAATCTATCTACATTAGCTTCATCAAGGGCTGCGTCGATCTCGTCTAATATACAGAAGGGGGAAGGCTTAACCTTGAAGATGGCAAAGATCAGCGCTATCGCCGACATAGACTTCTCCCCTCCGGAAAGTAAAAGCACATTCTGTAATTTCTTGCCCGGAGGCCGGCAGATGATTTCGATCCCGGACTCTAAAGGATCGCTCTCGTCTACCAAGAACACCTGGGCATCCCCGCCGTTAAACAGCAACCGGAAATAATTACGGAATTCCTCTTTCACCTTCTCAAAAGTCTCCAGGAACATCTTCTTGGTAGTACGGTTAATCTTTAATATCGCCTCATGCAGCGCCTCCTTGGCCGAAGTAAGGTCGCTCTGCTGCTGGATGAGGAAATCGTAGCGTTTTTTTAATTCATCATACTCTTCGATCGCTACCAGGTTAACCGTGCCATAGGAATCAAGCTTTTCTTTTAGTTTCTCGATTTCCGGCCTGAGAATACCCAAATCCAAAGCTGTCTCCTGGGGTATTTCGCTGATATTCTCCAGTTCTATTTTATAGGACTGCAGGATCCTTTCCTTGAGGCTCAAAAACTTGAAATCCAAGTCTTTATTTTTCATCTGCAATTCATAAAGGTTGTCTTTTATTGAATCCAGGTTTTTACGGTCGTTTTCAATTTTCTTAACTACGCCGCTTGAGCCCAGGGAAATCTCCTGGTACCTGGCTTCTTTCTCTTTTAATGAATCATTCTGGGTAGTTACCTGTTCTTTGATCTGACTGTTCTGCAGTTTTAACTGGTCGATATCCAAGGTAAGCGATTCCTTCTTGGTTACCCCTTCTTCGATCTGCGCCTTGAGGTTCGCCAGATTGTCCTTGTCCTGCAAATAAGTATCCTCCGCCATCTTAAGCGTAACCACATCCGAGTCAATACGTTTATTCAATGCCTCTAGCTCGGTCTTACTCTGGGTAAGCACTACTAATAATTCTTCCCTGGAGCCGCTGTTGATATTGATGCTATTCTGTTCAGTTATTATGGATTCCTCGACCTTTTTCTGTTCCGCTTCGGCTTTAGTTAAAGTTAAATTCAGGTTAGTTAATTTCTCCTCCAAAACGATGAGATCTTTCTTGATTTCCTCCAATTCGATGACGATGACCTCATCCTCCTCCTTTAACTTATTGAATTGCTCATTAATTGCCTGTTCGCTGGCCTTCTTGTTGGCCAGGTTAATCTCTTGGGAATGTAAGTCTTCCTGAAGGCTTCTAAGGGCATTCTTTAGTTGGTTAAGGCGCGCTTCTTTATTCAGCCGGTCGCTTTTTAATAACTCGATCTTCTGTTTTAAATACACGATTTTATTTTCTATATTAGTAGTATCTAACTCGACTGGTTTAGCCTCCCCCGATAATTTATAACTTGCCGGCTCAAAATAAGCGCGGTCTTCATCGCTTAAGTTTATATATTCCTTCACCTTGATCACTAAACCGTTGACCTTTTCGCCCGGGATCTTATCCAGATAGATAACCGCGTTCATCGATTCGCTGATATCCTGGTAGCGGCTCTTCAATTTCTCGATGAATTCTTTCTGTGATTCCAGGGTTAAAACCTGTTTTTCCAGGTCTAAGATTTCGTTATTTAAATTAACTAGCGACAAGTTTTCCTCTTCAAGGTTATTTTTTAACTGGCCAGCCTGGTGATTTAAATTTAGGAAAGTTTTTTCCAGTTCCCCCACCTCTCTAGTCATACGCTCCAGGTTTTCCTGAACCCGGGCTTTTTCTTCATTTACCTTGGCCTGCTCCATCTGTAATCTTCTTTGGCGGGCGAGAAAAATTTGCCTGCGGGAAACCGTATCATTGATTTCGTTCTTGGCATTAGAGGTCTTAGTCACCAGTTCGATAATATTATTTTTCGACTGGGAGATTTTATCCAGAGATAGCCTAATCGAGAAAGCAATATTATCGAGCGCTTTCTGGTTATTATCCAAAAACGATCTTTTCTCTTCAATATTCCCTCTTAAGTTCTCGTATTCTTTTTTGATCTTATCAAATTTCTCTCTGTCTAAAACTAACCTGCTTTCTACTTGCTCCACCTGGGCCTCTAAATATTTTCTGCTATCTTCTAATTCCTTAATCTTCTCCTGGTTAAAATTAATCCTCTCATTATTTCTGATCTCTGAATTATCCAAGCTTAAAATCTGATTCCTGACGCACATAATGGCTTCTTCCAGCGTTCTTAATTCCTCCTGCCGGCTGGAAATCTTCGATTCCTCCTCTTTAATCGAGGATAAAAGTTCTGCTTCCCGGGTTTCCAGTGAAGCCAACTGGATGATAATCTCCTCTTGTTCCTTCTTCAAGCCCGCCTTTTCTAAAATTGCCGCCTGTATTTCTTTGGCCTTAAGCTCTTCAAATACCTCCTTATACCTGCGGGCCTTGCTTGCCTGGCGCTCCAATGAACCGATCTGGCGTTTTACCTCAGTTACGATATCATTAACCCGCAAAAGGTTCTGATCGGTCTCCTCCAATTTTCTTAACGTCTCTCTTTTTTGGGTTTTATACTTGGTGATCCCCGAAGCCTCATCAAACACTAAACGCCTGTCTTCCGGCCGGGAACTCAATACTAAATCAATCTTGCCTTGGGCGACTAAAGAATAGCTCTCCGCGCCGATCCCCGTGCCCATAAGCAAATCTAGGATATCCTTAAGCCGTACTAAATTTTTATTCAGTAAGTACTCGCTCTCCCCGGAACGAAAGATCCTGCGGGTTATTGAAAGTTCCGGAAAATCAATATTAAAAAATCTATTGCTGTTATCAAAAGCGATTGTTACCTCTGCCATGCTCAATGCCTGTTTGGAGTCCGAGCCGTTAAAAATAACGTCCTGGCTGTCAGAACCGCGTAAAGATTTAATTGATTGCTCTCCGAGCACCCAGCGGACCGCATCAAAGATATTCGACTTGCCGCAGCCGTTGGGCCCTACTACCGCAGTTATGCCCGGCTCAAAATGTAAAGTCGTCTTCTCTGAAAAAGACTTAAAACCGATTAATTCCAATTTCTTTAAATACATAACATCTCTCCTTTTAAGTTAATGCGCATGGTTTTCCAGCCAAGCATCAATTTTATCCTTACGAAATCTCCACTGGCCTACTAACTTAAACGCGGGAATTTTATTATGCTTTAGCCAGTCGTAAATAGTCCTGCGGGTTACCTTTAAGTAATCCGCTAGATCATCAATCGTCATCAATTCGTTAAGCGTAATCCCCATATTATCACCTCAATCTGTTTCCTATTATAAACAAAGAAAATAATTTTGTCAAGGAAAATATTTACATTCTTTAACATATACATACAAATAGGTTAATTCTATTGCTAAATAATGTTAAATTAGGAATTCTATCCGAGTCCGGGTCTTGTAACTTATTGCGAAGAAGAAGGTTATAGTTTTAGGGGGGAATTTTCGGGGGTTTATTTTCTGAGTACTTCTTTAAATTTCTTAGTTAAGGCAGGAACGATCTGGAATAAATCAGCTATAATGCCGTAAGTAGCAACTTTAAATATCGGGGCCTCGGGGTCCTTATTAATGGCAACGATAATTTTAGAGGATTGCATCCCCACTAAATGCTGGATTTGGCCGGATATCCCGCAGGCAATATAAATTTTAGGAGCAACCGTCCGGCCGGTCTGGCCGACCTGATGCGAATAAGGCATCCAACCGGCGTCAACTGCGGCGCGCGAGGAGCCGACCGCCGCGCCTAAAACATGGGCCAGTTCTTCTAATATCTTAAAATTTTCCGGACCACCCATGCCCCTTCCTCCTGATACGATTATATCCGCCTCTGCTAAATTAACCAGCGATTCAATCTCCTCCACGATATCTAAAAGCTTAGTGCGCGAAAAATAAACGGAGCTTTCAAAGGTTTCTTTAATAATTTTCCCTTTTCTTTTTTTATCCGGCTCTATTGGCTGCATTACTTTATGTCTGACCGTAGCCATCTGCGGACGATAATTAGGACTGATGATCGTAGCCATAATATTTCCGCCAAAAGCCGGCCGGGTCTGAAGTAAAATCTTTTTTTGCGCATCAATATCCAATCCCGTGCAATCAGCGGTCAGACCGGCCCTTAAGGTAATCGCAACGCGGGAAACCAAAGACCTCCCGATGGCTGTCGCTCCGCAAAGGAAGATCTCCGGCTTATATTTTTGCACTAATCTCACCAATATATTAGTATACGGCTCATCCTGAAAATTAGCTAATTCCGGAGCCTGTACTAAATAGATATTGTCTGCACCACGCCAGATTAATTCATCTAATTGATCATCCAGGCTATTCCCTATGAGCACTCCGCTTACTTGGCAATCCAATTTTTGCGCTAACTGGCGGGCCTTGCCTAAAAGCTCGTAGGCCACTGATTGCACTTTCCCGTTTTTTTGTTCGATAAATACCCATACCCCCTTGTAATCCTTAATATCCGCAAGCGCGCAACTGGTTACGGGTTTTTCTAATAGTATTACTTTCAGCTTACAGGCAGGCACGCAAGCTCCGCATAGATTGCATTTGTTTAAATCGATTACCGCTTTTTTATCCATGACGCGAATAGCGTCAAAAGGGCAAGCCTTAACGCAGAGCGAACAGCCGCTACAGTTCTCGATAATTATTTTAATCGACATTACTAAAGCACCTCATCTTTTAAGAGGCTGACTAATTGATCGGCAATTTCCGGAATTTCTCCGCTTAAGATTTGGCCACCGGCTCTCTGGGGAGGGGTAAAAATTTTAACTACTTGGGTCGGTGACCCGCATAATCCGATTTTCTGAATATCCAAATCCAGGTCTTTCTGGGTGACTAAAATAATCTTCGCGGATTTTGCGCGCATCATCCCTTTTAAAGACGGCAACCTCGGCTCATTAATCTCTTTTACTACTGTTAACAAAACAGGCATAGGGGTCTCGATAATCTCAAAACCTTCCTCCATCATTCTTTCTACGCGCATTGATCTATCCTTAACCTCTTCGATTTTTTTCACGTAGGTAACCTGCGGTATGTCCAAATGCGTGGCTATCCCCGGCCCTACCTGAGCAGTATCGCCGTCAGATGCCTGTTTACCGCAAATAATCAGGTCAAAATCCGCGATTTTCTTTATCGCTGCCGATAATGTATAGCTGGTTGCCCAGGTATCGCTTCCGGCAAAGGCGCGGTCACAAACCAAAATCCCTTCATCTACGCCTAGGGAAATAGCCTCGCGTAAAGCTGCCCCTGCTTGGGGAGGCCCCATTGTAATAACCCTAACCTTACCGCCAAATTTTTCCTTAAGCCTTACTCCCTCTTCGATCGCGTACATATCAAAGGGGTTGATGATCGATTTTACCCCTTCGCGGATCAAAGTATTTGTTTCAGGGTTAATCTTTACCTCGGTGGTTTCAGGCACCTGCTTTATACAAACTATAATATTCATGCCTCTCCCCTACATACTACCTACTATCTACCTGCCTGCCGGCAGGCAGGCTACCTACCCTCTATTTAACTGTTACTTCGCCATTTCTTTGATTAATTGTAAAGCGATTATATTACGCTGCACCTGGTTTGTTCCTTCATAAATCTGGGTAATCTTGGCATCGCGCACGTATTTTTCAATGGGATAATCCTTCATATAGCCGTAGCCTCCGAAAATCTGTAAAGCATCTACCGTAACCTTCATCGCCACATCCGAAGCATACATCTTAGCCATCGCCGAATCACGGGAAACGTCTTTGATACCGGCATCCACCATTTTAGCGGTTGAATATACCAGGCCCCGGGCTGCTTCTATCTCAGTAGCCATATCTGCCAGCATCCATTGGATCCCCTGAAAACTTGATATGGATTTCCCGAATTGATGCCTTTCCTTGGCATACCTGACCGCTAATTCCAAGGCTCCCTGAGCAATACCTAAAGCCTGGGCTGCCACACCCGGACGGGACATATCAAAGGTACGCATCGTAACAATAAACCCCATACCTTCCTTAGAAAGCAGGTTTTCCTTGGGAATTTTACAGTCCGTGAAGATAAGCTCGCGCGTAGAAGAAGCGCGGATACCGAATTTATCTTCTTTTTTTCCGAAAGTAAAACCGGGAGTCCCTTTCTCCACAATAAAAGCCGATGCCCCTCTGGCTCCCTTGGATTTATCAGTCATGGCAATCACAACATAGGTCTCGGCATCCCCGCCATTAGTAATAAAATGCTTCAGGCCGTTTAAAATATAATGATTCCCTTCTTTGCGGGCAACGGTTTTAATCGCCGAAGCATCCGAGCCAGCCTCAGGCTCGGTGATAGCAAAGGCAGCCACCTTTTTACCTTTCGCTAGGTCGGATAAATATTTTTTCTTCTGTTCGTCATTACCGAAGAGGACTATCGGAAAAGTACCCAGGGCTGAGGCAGCATAACATACCGCAATACCTCCGCAGGCGCGGGATAGTTCTTCGGTAGCCAAACAAAGATTAAAAACATTAACCCCTAATCCGCCGTACTCTTCGGGAATAAATAAACCGAATAGATCAGACTCAGCGATAATCTTGATAATATCCCAGGGATACTCTTCTGTCTGGTCGTATTTTGCTGCCACTGGCCGGATCTTTTCTTCGGCAATCTTATGCGCCAGCTCTTTAATCATCTTTTGTTCATCACTTAACAAATAATCCATCTTCTCCTCCTTAAGACCGGGTCTTGTAACTTATTGTAATGCCGATTGTTACATAGTATTTTATAGGATTTTTAAGAGAGCTATCTCCTGGCAATTGGGAAATTTGCAGCAATTAATGCATTCCGCCCAAACCTTATGCGGCAGAGCGGCGTTTTTGACTCTTTTAAAAGCAAATTTTTTAAAAAAAGCCGGTTTGTAGGTAAGCACAAATATTTTTTTTGCCCCTAATAGTCTTGCCTCAGCCAGGCAAGATTCTACTAACTCCCTACCTAGTCCCTTGCCTTGCTTATTCCCGGTAACTGCCAAAGACTTAATCTCTGCCAGGTCATCCCAGGAAATATGCAGGGCGCAACAACCGATAATTTTGTTAGCCTCTTCTATTACCCAAAAGTCGCGCAAGTTTTCGTATAATTCGTTCAGGGAGCGAGGCAACATAATATCCTGCTTAGCGAAACCATTGATTAATTTCTGTATCTGTTTTATATCTTTTATTTTCGCTTTCCTGATCATTTTATTTTTCCCCTACCTACTACCTAGTACATACCTGCCGGCAGGCAGGCTATCTCTATATTCACTCACTTGATTTCCGTGCCTTTTGCCACTACTACGATCCCGGATTCACTGACAAAAAATCTCTTCCTGTCTTCTTCCGGATTATGCCCGATAACTATTCCTTGCGGGATATTTACATCCTTATCAATGATCGCCCTTTTGATCTTGGCGTACCTGCCTACATTTACGCCTTCCATTAGAATTGAATCATATACCTGAGAATAACTGTTGATACGCACACCAGGAGAAAGGATTGAGCGCTGAACCCTTCCTCCGCTAACGATGCAACCTCCTGATACTAATGAATCCAGCACCAACCCGACTCGTCCGGCTACCTCATCCCCGGAAAACACCGTCTTTACCGAAGGATACTGTTCCTGGAGGGTGCGCACCGGCCATTCCCTGTCATAAAGATTAAATACCGGATCCACCTGTATCAAATCCATATTTGCCTCAAAGTAGGCATCGATAGTCCCGATATCCCTCCAGTATTTGGCCTCTTTTTTATTTTCATCAATAAAATTATACGCAGCAACCTTCAGGCCTTTTTTCAGCATAAGCGGAATAATATCTTTGCCGAAATCATGCGAAGAGTCGTGTTTCTTGGCGTCTTCATACAGGAGCTCTTCGATTATTTTATGTTTAAAAACATATATACCCATCGAAGCGTAAATCTTATCCGGTTGATGCGGGATGGTTTTGGGTTTAAGCGGCTTCTCCTGAAAACCGAGAACCCGGCCGATACTATCCACCTCTACTACTCCCAGATGAGGAGATTTCTCTTTTTCTACTTCCACTACGCCTACGGTCAAATCCGCATTGACCTGCCGGTGAAAACCAACCATCGAATAATAATTCATTTTATAAATATGATCTCCGGCGAGGATCAATACTTCCTCCGGCTCAGGATTATCGATACCTAACGTATAAAGATTCTGGTAAATCGCATCAGCCGTGCCCAGGTACCAGGTGTCACCTACCCTCTGTTGAGCAGGCAACAACTCAATATACTCGCCCAGCTCCGAAGATAAAATATTCCAGCCTAAACGAATATGCCTCTGCAGAGAAGCTGATTTATACTGGGTAAGCACATAAATATGCCGTAACCCTGAATTAATACAGTTACTTAAGGTAAAATCGATAATCCTGTAAATTCCGCCGAACGGCACGGCAGGTTTAGTGCGGTCTTTGGTTAAAGGGTATAGGCGTTCCCCTTTGCCTCCAGCCATAATGAAAGTAAGGACTCTGTCCATCATCTTAGCAATACTCCCGTAATACCCCGGCGGATCATCATCACGCCGATAGCGGCAAGCAGAATATACATTATTTTAGAAAATGCCCGGGTACCGCTTGAACCGAAAAATTTCATGATTAAATCCGCTTTAACTAACGCAAACCAGGTAATCAGCATGTTGACAATCAAAGCAACGAAAGTAGCCATAATACCGAAACTATCAAGCATAATCAGCGTTGTAGTTAAAACTGCCGGCCCGGTAATCAAAGGAGTGCCTAAAGGAAAAACCCCTATCTCTTTCTGATGGTTATCGGTTAAGACATTTTTGGATGAACCCGGCAGCAGTAAACGCGCTGAAATAATAAATAATAGCGCGCCGCCGGCAATCTGAAAATCAGGAATGCTGATCCCGATGAACCTCAACACCCACTTGCCGACCAGCATAAACAGTAAAGCCAGAATTGTCGCAGTGGCTACGGAATCTATAATAACCTTATGCCTTTGCCTTTTACTTAGACCTTCTGACAATGAAATAAACAAAGGGATCGTCCCGATAACATCCACTGCTACGAATATGGGAATGAATGTTAATATATATGGAGCCAATAACTTAATCATGGGGTTATATTATAGCCGATGCTTTAAAAAAACGCAAGTATAATTGTGATCTGTTAGGCAACTTAAACGGGTAGCTTGGGTGTTTTTGAGCGAACATACAGCGAGCGAGAAAATACTTAAAGACAGGACCCGCTGCCTGTTAAGATGAATGTAACGAGCTAATAATATTATAAATTGTAGGGACGATTGCCCCTAATTTATCTTATTGATCAATAAGAGGCAAAGAAAGCTGGTCAAGGAAGAAATAATTATCAGGTATTTTAAGCCGATTAGCGGAAATAGAAATGCTCCCGATAAATTACTGGCAACCAGGGCAAGATTACTGACGCTACAGAGAAAAGCAAAAGAAGTCGCCTCCAGTCCCCTTATGGTGTTCCTGGCCATAAAATCCATCACCATGATAAAAATAAACATACCGATTAGGCTATAGAGGATATCATAGATAATCGCAGTAGCCGGATTATAATAAAGATAGCTTAAGGTAGTTACCGCGCCCAGGAACACCGAAATATAAAGCCATTTTTTAATCTCGATCCTCTGGCTGAACCTATAGTAAATCAGGGCCCCGATAATTTGAAAAACCATCCCGATCGAACCTAAAGCCCCAATCCAGACTTTACTCCATCTAAAAACATCCCTCTGGATAAAAAAAAGCGGAGTACCGAAAGAAGGCGCAAACCTATAGAGGAATACAAATATGGCGATAATGATTAACTTCTTATCGGCAAAAATTTTTTTAAGGTCATCCTGCAGATAGCGCTGATGGTACGGCCCTTTGAGCCGTGGCGATTCATTATAAAAATAGACTATCACCATAGAAATTATATAGAACGGGATTAGGCATAGGAACCCGGCCTTATAATCCCACTTATACGCCAGATAACCTCCTAATACCCCCGTAATTAACCCGGCGAGCGAAATTGATATCCACTGAACACTCTGAATTTTACCGGTAGCATTATAAATCTTGCCCTCTACGCACATGATTCCGTCTACGCTGACGTCCCGGAAAGCAGCATTGGTGGAGTTAATTATCAGAAAGGAAATTATCAAAAATAGCGGAAAGCTCAATAAACCCAATAAGGAAACCAGGATTATATCAAAGATTAAAGCAATAAGAATCCATGCTCTTTTTGTGAGTAAATTATCGATGATATAGCCGATGATCGGTTTGACCAGCCAGGCAACCGTAGTTATGCTGCCTAAGAACATGATCTTCTTAGGAGAGAAGTTCAGGGTTTCTTTGAGGTAATAAAACAAACCCTGGGCAGGAAGGCTTTCTATGCCTTGATTGAAATAAACAGCGCTGCTTAACGCAAAAACCCAAAATAGTCTTTTATCCATCTAAAATATAAAGACTACCGTGTTCCCGGTAGTCTTAAATTTGATAACTCTCTGTTTTAAAACTAAACTTATTTTATTCAGCCTTATGCGTTCCCTCCGGTTTCCCGGATAAAGATACCTGAGCTTTTGCCTGATCCTGGGCTATTGTACCGGCCGGAACCTCAACTGGCGCGGCTAAATTTTTTGTTACTGTATCCTCAACTGCCGGTTTTTCCGTATTTATTTTCTCGGCTAACCCCTTGGCTGCGCCCTTCCTCTGGCTAGCGGCCTTACGCATCAAAGACTTACTTTGTTGGGATGAAAAAAATGCCAAACTTACGCAAGAGGTAAAAAAGAGAACTGCCAGCACCGTGGTAGTGCGGGTAAGAAAAACATTGGTTTTCGGGCCAAACATTGATTCAACGCCTGAGAATCCTTCCACCAGGCCTCCTCCCCTTCCAGCCTGGATCAAGATTAATATTATGAGCAAGATACAAAAAATGATATGTAAAGTAATAATGAAAGTCATCATTTTCTAATCCCCCATGATTTTTTTACAATTTCGCTAAAGGACTCTATTTTTAAGCTCGCCCCACCTACCAGCGCGCCGTCAACATCCGGCTGGCTGATTAATTCGCTGATATTTTCCGGCTTGACGCTGCCGCCGTACTGTATCCGGATATTTGCGGCTATATCCTGATTATAAATCTTCCCTAATAAATCACGGATATATCGGTGCGCTTCCTGCGCCTGCCCGGAAGTAGCTGTCCTGCCCGTACCTATCGCCCATACCGGTTCATAGGCAATCACTATTTTTTCTATATCATCATTACTGATATCCTTAAGTCCGTTATGAATATGGTCCTCTAATACCTTAAAAGTCTTCTTACCTTCTCTTTCGTTCAAAGTTTCTCCGACACAGACAATTGGGATAAGCCCACCTTTTAAGGCTGCTTGTACTTTTTTATTCACCGATTCATTGGTTTCCCCGAAATACTGCCTGCGCTCAGAATGGCCGATAATCACATATTGGCAGCCGGCATCCTTAAGCATTACCGGTGAAACTTCTCCGGTAAAAGCCCCCTCCTGCTGCCAAAACATATCCTGCGCCCCTAACTGAATATTCGATTCTGCTAAAACCTCTGCGATTTCGCTTAAGGCAGTAAATACCGGGCACAAGACAATATCGATCTCTTGCGGGTCAACCTTAAATAACTCCCTCTTTAAGCCATTGGCCAATTCAATTCCTTCGGGGATTGTTTTATACATCTTCCAGTTTCCGGCAATAATAGTTTTACGCATCACTAGTTCTCCAGTTCTAATGTTCGATAGTTCGCTAGCTAAAAAGCTAAATAATTGTAAATCATTTACTTAACTGAAAATTAACATTTCTTATCAAGCCATTGATTAATTTACTAGTCTTCGCGGCTTGTTCATAGATATCATTAAATGAACTTTCTGAGATCATTTTACGGTCCAGCATAACATACAGATGGCTTTGAACCTCAGAAACAGAGCCTCTGGCCATGGTAAAAAATTGCTTGCTATCTTTAAATGAATAACGTCCGAATCCCTCACTAATATTAGCCATTACCGAAACAGCTGCTTTTTGAATCTGATTCGCTAATCCAAGATCTTTAAGCCTATCCCGGTCTGTAATATCATAAATTTGATTCACAAGTTTTCTTGCTTCTTGCCAAGCGATTAACTCTTCAAATTTATCAATCCTCATAACGTATAACTTACGAACTTTAGAACCTGCGAACTAATTATCGGAAAGAGCAGCTATACCAGGCAAGATTTTACCCTCTAAGAATTCCAGACTTGCTCCGCCGCCGGTAGAAATATGCGTCATCTTGTCTTCTAATTTAAATTTTGCTACCGCAGCTGCGGTATCCCCACCGCCGATTATAGTGGTTATCTTTAAAGTTGCGATAAATTCCGCGATTTCTTTAGTCCCTTTACTAAAAGCATCCATCTCGAATATCCCCAGCGGACCGTTCCAGACAATTGTTTTGGCTTTTTTCAGGCAACTCTTAAATAAGGAAACTGTCTTAGGCCCTACATCTACTGCGATCTTGCCGTCAGGGATATTTTCACCGACAATCTCTAATTTAGCATCAGCGGCAATACTATCTACCACTAAATGATCTATGGGCAACAAGATATCCTTATCCAGGGATTTAGCCTTTTCCAGGATTGTCCTGGCTAAATCCAGCTTATCTTTCTCCAGCTTAGAACTACCTATCTGTTTTCCTTGCGCTTTTAAGAAGGTATAGGCCATCCCTCCCCCGATTAAAATAGCGTCGCATTTAGGAAGAAGGTTTTCGATTACGCCTATCTTATCTGAAACCTTGGCGCCCCCTAAGATAACCATAAAAGGCTTGTCCGGATTCTGCACGGCATTGCCCAGATATTCTATTTCTTTACTTAAAAGAAAACCCGCTGCTGATTTGAGAAAATGAGTTACTCCCTCGGTTGAGGCATGCGCGCGATGTGCCGTACCAAAAGCATCATTGACAAATATGTCGGCCAGAGATGCTAATTCCTTAGCAAAACTAGCGTCATTTGCCTCCTCTTGCGCATGAAATCTTAGATTTTCTAAGAGTATAATTCTTTCTTTAGCCGTTGCCACCCCTTGCTTTGCCACCTGGCCAACGCAATCATTAACGAACCTTACCGGCTCTCCTAACAACTGCCCTAGCCTTTCTGCTACTGGCTTAAGGCTATACTTATCTGCTATTTTGCCGTCTGGCCGGCCCAAATGGCTGATTAGTATAACCCTTTTAGCCCCTTGCGCCAAAAGGTATTTTATTGTCGGCAGGGTTGCCTTGATCCGCGTATCATCGCTAATATTTAAACTAGCGTCCTGCGGCACATTAAAATCCGCCCGCAGTAAAATCACCTTATCTTTCAAAGTAACATCTTTAATCGTTAACTTCGCCATTCCCTATGCTCCTAACTATTTGTCATATAAATAATTACAAGTAATTACAAGACCCGGTCTCGATTATGGGATTTAATATATGTTAGGGAAAAATTTATAGCCCTTTTTTAATTATAAACTCTGCTAACTCAACTACCCTATTAGAGTATCCCCATTCATTATCATACCAGGACAGTACCTTCACCAAATTATCCTGTATAACCTTCGTGATGGTTCCGTCAACGATAGAACTTAAAGCACAGTGGTTAAAATCTACGGAAACCACCGGGTCCATAGTGAATCCGAGGATACCTTTCATTTTGCCTTCCGAGGCTTCTTTGAAAGCGGCGTTGAGCTCCTCAGGCGTGGCTTTCTTAAGCAGGGTACAAGTCAAATCAACGAGAGAAACATTCGGGCAAGGAACCCTGATAGCAAAACCGTCAAGCCTCCCTTTTAATTCAGGGATAACCAGGGA